>Ga0315312_1000716_pt1 | contig 33269 bp, 32 predicted proteins | sample TDP7_MG_FD_203629 | JGI IMG/M metagenome (GOLD analysis project Ga0315312, IMG submission 203629) | Freshwater sediment microbial communities from Lake Towuti, South Sulawesi, Indonesia - TDP7 | ecosystem: Environmental > Aquatic > Freshwater > Lake > Sediment | place: Indonesia: South Sulawesi... | reverse complement strand
AGAGCTTTTCAGCGGACACAAGGGATATGGCCTAGCACTCTTGGTCGATATCCTTAGCGCTGTGCTCCCAGGCGCCGCTTACGCAAACACTGTATATCCCAAGACGCCGCAAGGTAAACCGTTGCCAGCTAACCTAGGTCATTTCTTCGGAACCATCAGAGTGGAAGCCTTTCGTTCAGTAGACGGATTCAAATCTTCGATGGACGATCTCATTCGTCGCCTGAAGGACTCTCCGAAGGCTGAAGGAGCTGACCGCATCTATGTTCATGGAGAAAAGGAGTACGAGGAGGCAGAGCGCCGAACCAAAGAGGGCGTCCCCCTAGATGCCAAGGTCGAGGCTGATTTGAGAGCAATTGCGCAGGAGCTGAATGTCAAGTACGATCTGTGAGGAAGCTCCACGCGTTGATTCTTGTTTCTCCAATCCACGCTGGTTGATGAGGAGCTGAAAAGTGGCCTTGTATCGTGTTCCTTACGGAAGAAGTGAGATCGAGTTTGAACTACCTCCGGGCATGAAGGGCACGGTCGCCGTGTCTAAGTCAAGACCGCCAATCGAAGACGTGCCGGCGGCGATAAGGGCAGCGCTTGAAAGACCTGTCAACTCACCGCCGATACGATCGTTGGTCAAGGGAGAAGACAAAGTCTGCATTGTTTTCACGGACATTACTCGTGTAAGTCCAGACCATCAGCTTGTTCCACCCATGCTGGCTGAATTGGAGGAGGCTGGAGTTCACGATGGAGACATTACGCTGCTATGCGGTGTAGGGATGCACCGGCCCAGCACCTTGGAGGAGAAAATCGCAAAACTAGGGAAGGTGGTGGTAGAACGTTACCGCGTAGTGGACCACGAGCCTCAGAACCCGGAGGCACTTGTTGATCTGGGAACAACCGAAAGTGGAATCCCGCTGTCTGTCAACAAGATCGCCTATGAAGCCGATTTGCTTGTGGCTACAGGAATAGTTGAGCCTCATCAATATGCCGGGTACTCTGGCGGAGACAAAACAGTGGCTGTAGGCGCTGCAGGGGAGGCAATGATCGCTTACACTCATGGTCCAGAGATGATCGATCATCCTGGCACAAGGTTAGGGCGGATCGAAGGTAACCCCTTTCAGGAGGCGGTTATTGAGGCGGGCCGCCGGGCAAGATTGCGTTTCATCATCAATGTTGTTATGGATGACGAGAAGCGAATGCTGGCTGTTCGTTCCGGGGAGCCAAGAGCAACCTTCTCGGAACTGGTGACATTCGCTAGAAGTGTCTACGAGGTACCAGTCCCTCAACAGTACGATGTTGCTGTCTGTGGTGTAGGCTTTCCGAAGGATTCAAATCTATATCAAGCAAGTAGAGCACCCAGTTATCTGTTCTTTGCTCCAATTTCGGTCGTGAAACCCGGCGGGGTCTTCATTCTACCCGCTCAGTGCGAAGAAGGAGCCGGCAGAGGAGTCGGGGAACAGCGGTACCTCGAAGCAATGAGAAACGCCAAGGACATCCCGTCCTTGCTGGCTGATCTACGTCGCACGGGATATCCGCCTGGTGCTCAGCGAGCCTTTGTCATGGCCAAAGTATTAGAACAGAATGACGTGATCGTTGTAGGCTGCAAAGATCCGAAGATTGTTGTAGACGCGAAAATGACTCCTGCCACTAACATGAGCGAAGCCCTCGAAATTGTCAAAAGGAAGTTGGGATCAGAATTAGATGCGCTTATTGTTCCGCACGCGTTGCTAACATTGCCTATTGTGCAGTCCGCGGCTCGATAGACAGGTCGACCCGGAACAAGTTCCACGGTGACATTCGAACCAACTACAAGCTGCGGGAAGGGAGAGCTATGGCATTGAAGGCGATCGCGCAAGGAATCGCAAGAGTGAAGCTTAGCTCACAGTAGCTGTGCGATCCCGCCTTCGAAATCATGAAGTAGGCAAGGGAAGAGACCCGGCTCTTGATGAAGCGGGATTTCACCCTTCCACCTCCCTCGGAGTCTGAGCCGGGTCGCAGGCGCTAGATTCTTCCCTCTTCATGAGCCACTTCGAGGAACCTGATCAAGTCGCCCAGAGTATACTTCCTCGCACATTCCGGTATCTTCCTTAAGAGGTCGGGCAAGGAGGGAACAAAGGATCGAAATACCATCGGAACCTTCCCATACGCTTGTTGTATCTCCTCTATGATTTCTTCAGCATCTTCTGGGCTTATCGGCGTATCAGCATATCCCATGTCTATTTCATCACCCACATGTTCGCAGGGCGGCAGAAGAAGACCAGATCTTCTCGCTGCGATAGGACTTTGCCATCAATTCCGCCAGATCGTAAACTAGAATCTGCTCGTATCCTAACTGTTTCAAGATGTCGCGTATCTGGATGTAGCAGAAGGGACATTGTGTTACACATGCCTCAGCGCCTGAGTTTATGATCAATTGCCCCTTCCGCCGAGCTATCGCCATGGACATCGAGCGCTCTCCTGCTCTCACTCCTCCCCCCGCGCCGCAGCATCTATCATTCTCCTCCGTCCCGACGATTCTGACGCCAGGTATTCTTAGCACTGAATCTTCCAGATCGTTCGGTGCGTCCAGTCCTCTATTCAAGTGGCACGGATTGTGAATTGTCGCCTTGAGGCTGACCCCTCCTCCCATATTCTCGAAGATGTCCATATTTCTGGTCAGATATTGCGCGAAGTGCATTGTCTCGAAGCCAAGTTCTCTTCCGATCAAATCGGGATAGTTCCGCTTTATCGTCATGCCGCATCCGGGGCAGCCTGTAACAACCGTCTTGACGCCTATTTCCTCAAGGATCTTCACGTTCTTTGGCACGAGGTTCTGCTTTGCCTCATCAACTAGACCAGCCCTTATGAGAGGCGACCCGCAACAGGTGAATTCGGAAGGAACGATGACCTCGATGTTGTTCTTCGTGAGAATCTCTATGATCAACTTGCCGATTTCCTGAAGCCTGTAGTCTGTCAGGCATCCAGGGAAGTAGCCCACAGTGTCTTTCGGGTTCTTGACCCTTGCTGCATAACCAGTCTCGACCATCTCTAGAAGAGAGGTGCCTATCTTGTCCACACTTCTGCCGAACTTGATTGCTCTGCTTGTGTATTCCTCATGTCCTGGCAAGGGTCCCAGTCCAGCCCTTGCGGCGATGACTCGCATTTTTTCAATGGCCTTTTCTGGAATGTTGATTTCCTTTGGGCATGCTTCCACGCAGGCCCTGCACGTGGTGCACTTGTATAGGCCTTCCATCAGGGCCGACTTCACGCGATCTTCCACGTTTCTTTGATCGAATTGGAAACGTGCCAGTTTGGTGTGAAACATTGGGCCCGAGAAGTCTTGCCAAGCTTCAGCGACAGCGGGGCACGCCGAGATGCATGACCAGCATTCGATGCATTCGCGGATTTCCTTTATTGGGCTAATGGCTTCAGCGGAAAGTATCTCCGGCCTGGATGGTTTCTTGAGTCTCTGCACGAACGGGCGCATTCGTTCGATTCTTCGCTGGCCTCTCTCTAAGTCCACAACTAGGTCTTTGATAATCGGAAAGTGGAGAAGAGGTGTCAGGGTGAGGTCTTTTCCCTTTTCTACTATTGTTCGGCAGGCTATCTTGGGTTTTCCATTTATGATGAGTGCACAGGATCCGCATTGGCCTGCACGGCATGCCCAGCGATAAGCAAGTGTGCCATCAATATGCTCATAGACGTGGGTCAGTGCGTCTAATGCCATCATTCCTTCCCTGTATGGAATCTGATAGGTCTCATAGTGCGGCTCCTTGTCTATGTTCGGGTCATATCGAAAGACCTTGGCGCTTATCATCTCAGCCATTCTCTTACATCCCCGGTTTCAGAAGGGTTACAGTCACAGGTATCTTGCTGAAGCTCATCTTGCTGCCCTCCTGCTTCACAATTATGTTGACAAACCAATTCTTGTTGTCAGTTTTCGGAAAGTCCGTTCGGTAATGCGCGCCTCGGCTCTCTTCTCTCATGAGCGCTGCTCTCGCAATGGCATCCGCCACAAGGATCATGTTCTCAACCTCAAGCGCTTCGATCCACTCATGGTTGTATCTTGTCCCGTTTCCTGTGACGCACAGCTTGGGCACATCGGTTTTCTGAATTCGTTCAATCTCAAAAATCGCTTCTTGAAGTTCGCTTTGCGTTCTGAAGATGCCGACCTTATCCCACATTAGCTGGGCAAGCTTTGTCTTGACCTGGATCGGTCTTACTCCTTTCTTCCTCTTCATGAAATTCTGTGCCTGTTCGACTTTCCTTTCGATGTCTCTACGGTCCATAGACGTGCCCGAGTTGCTCTTAGCGTATTTCGCGGCGTTTTCTCCTGCTCTTTTCCCAAAGACTTGAGTGTCGAGGAGAGCATTTCCGCCCAAGCGGTTTCCCCCTTGGATGCCTCCCGCAACCTCGCCTGTTGCCCACAATCCCTTGAGGTCTGTTGCCGCCTCCTCATTGACGAGAAGGCCTCCCATTTGATGATGTGCCGTCGGTGCGACTTCCATTGGTTCCTTCCTTATGTCCACGCCTGTATCTAGAAACTGTCTCAACATGGTTTTCAAGCGTTCCTCAATAATGTGTGGGTCTACGTGGGATACGTTGAGGTAGACGCCTCCTCGGGAAGTGCCTCTCCCTTCAAGAATCTCTGTTGCGATGGCTCGGGCTACTACGTCTCTAGCAGCCAGTTCGAGGTCTCTGGGGTCATACCTTTTCATGAAACGTTCATTGTTCTTGTTGGTAAGTATCCCGCCTTCTCCTCTAACTGCCTCGGTTACAAGCACCCCTCGAACTGACTCTGGAGTCAGCATTCCGGTTGGATGAAACTGAAACATCTCCATGTCTATGAGGCTTGCTCCTGCGTGATAGCCGATGGCGTATCCGTCACCTGTGTCTTGAGCTGCGTTTGATGTTATCTTGTAGATTCGGCCTGCGCCTCCAGCCGCTAGAACTGTGGCTTTCGACTTGAAAACGAGAAAATCTCCTGTCTTGTATTCGATTCCCAGTGCGCCGATAACCGTGTTGTCTGCCATCAAGAGATTTGTGACGAATACTTCTTCCATCACATCTATGTCCCGGCGTCTGACCTCTTCGGTCAGGGTCGCCATGAGTTCATGGCCGGTTCTGTCAGATGCGTAGCATGTTCTACGATAGCTTTGCTTGCCAAAGGGTCTCTGAGCAACCTTTCCTTCAGGGGTCCGATCAAAGACTGCGCCGTATTCTTCAAGGTCGAATATGCGTTCGGGGCCTTCTCTAACCAGGATCTCGACTAGTTTCTGGTTGTTGATCCAAGCTCCTCCCGTGATTGTGTCCTTGAAGTGAATCTCCCAATTGTCTTCTGGATCGACGTTTCCGAGGGCGGCGTTGACTCCTCCCTCAGCCATGCAAGTCTGCCCAAGCGCTCTCGCGGTCTTAATGGGCCTTGCCTAGCAGCTCTTTGCTGAGGAGAGTAACCTGCACATTGTAGTTCGAGGCTTCTATCGCGGCTCTGCTTCCCGCTCCGCCGGCACCTATCACCAGAACGTCGGTCGTAACCGTTTCGAAGGACATTCGAGTTCACACCTAGCCATCAGATTTCGTTGTCGGCTTGCTACCCCATTATTGCACATATATAAGATTGGCAGCCCGGTCGAGTGCCATTATGCAACTCCTAGAGTTTTCAGAATTTCTGCGCGTTTCTCCTGAGCTGAGCCTTGAACAATGTCGTGGAGATTCTTTCCGTGTGAATCTATTGTAACAGTCATGGGGCCGAATTCCTCAACCTCCAGAATCCATAGTGCCTCAGGCATACCCAGATCATGCCACTCCACACCTCTTACTGCCCTTATCTTCTGTGAAGCCAGAACAGCTGCTCCTCCCGTAAAATCGCAATATATCGCGCCAAACTTTCTTGCTGCCTCGGCAGTTCTGGCACCCATGCCAGCTTTTCCCACGATGATCCTGGGCTTCAGCTTCTCGATGAACTCTGCCTCGTAGGCTTCCATTCTCGTGCTTGTCGTCGGTCCAGCAGCCACTATCCTCCACTGTTCTTTCTCCTTGAGGGCTATCGGTCCGCAGTGAAATATGACGCCTCCCTCGAAGTCAACTGGAATCGGCTTGCCTGTCTCGGCGTGCTCAAGTGCTCGTCTGTGGGCTTGATCCCTCGCGGTGACCATGGTTCCGCTAACGTACACTGTGTCTCCAATGTTCGGCTTTCTGACATCGATCTCGCTGACCGGTGTCCTAAACTTGAAGGTCGCCATGTGATTCCCTCCCTAGCTCGCCATTTCCACAGTTCCGTCTCTGTGAATGCGTGCAGTCGCTCGTCTTGCAGCCCAGCACTGCATGTTCAATCCTACGGGCAAGCTGGCGGTGTGACAGTGAGCGTACTCGATGTTTACCCCTAGCGAAGTGAACTTCCCACCGAGACCCATGGGTCCTATCCCAGTCATGTTTATCGCATCTAGAATTACCTTCTCAAGGTTGGCGATCTGTGGCTCTGGATGCCGCACATCTATTGGTCTGAGGAGCGCTTCCTTTGCAAGTTTTAAAGCGATGTCCGCTGAACCTCCGACTCCGACTCCGATGATGGTCGGAGGACAGGGCTGTGCGCCCGCCTTGATCACTTGGTCAATCACAAATCGCTTCAGAGCTGATTCGCCCTCCACCGGCGTCAGCATCGCAAAGCTGCTCATGTTTTCTGATCCTGCACCTTTGGGCATGGCAGTGACCTCAATGTAGTCCCCCTCGCCAATGTCCCAGTTGATGTAAGGCATGTTCATGCCCGTGTTATCTCCGCTGTTCTTTCTTGTTAGAGGGTGGACCGCGTTCGGTCTCAGGGGCACATCCACAGTGGCTGTCCTCACGGCAGCACGCAAGGCCTCCGGGACAAAGGAGAAGTCGCCGAAGTCTCTTCCCACAGTCACAAAGAACAAAATGATTCCTGTGTCTTGGCAGATAGGAGTCTTGCCGCTTTCCCCCAGCCTGATATTGTCTAGAATTGCTCGAAGCTGTGTTCTCCCGACCTCAGAGGTTTCATTCTCGTAGGCGCTGTTCAGAGCTTCCTTCACATCCCTTGGTAGGTAGATGACCGCGCGCCTCAGAATCTCTACAGCGGTCTTCTCAACTGTCTTCTCTATTCCCAACAAGAATCCTCCATCGGGTCGCAGACCTCTAAGAGCAGCATATATACAGCTTTTCGCTCAGGCAACGTGACAGGACATGAATGGAGACGATATTCGCTTGAACGTCAGTCCAGGCCTAGAGAACCAAGATCGGCACAACCGTGGACGCTGTTGATTCTTGTTCCACCTAGATAGGTGAAACACTTTCATTTCTCTCTTTTCCTTAAATAATAGAAAGGCGAAACTCAACTGAGTCTTGGTGTTGAGCCTTCTTGGCAGATCAGAAAGAGAAAGCAAAAGAGAGAGACGATGAACCCGGACAACTGAGAAAATACGAAACCATAGAAGATATTCCGGGAGTCGGGCCGGCCACAGCTGAGAAACTTCGCGAGCTGGGCTTCCAAACGGTCGAGTCGCTTGCTATCGCAACTGTCAAAGAGCTTGTTCCTGCAGGAATCGGAGAAAAACAAGCGGCAAAGATAATCTCTGAAGCCAGAAACAGCATCGCCCTGACTTTCATGAGGGCTGACGAGCTAATCAAGATGAGACAGGATGTCCAGCGCTTGACAACGGGGAGCAAGGCAATCGATGAGCTAGTGGGAGGAGGGCTCGAGACCCAGACGATAACCGAATTCTACGGCGAATATGGGGTTGGGAAATCTGTTCTATGCCATCAACTCGCCGTAAACGCTCAACTCCCCTTTGAGAGAGGAGGATTGAACGGTTCGGCCCTTTACCTAGACAGCGAGAACACTTTTCGACCGGAATGGATCATACGGATGGCAGAACCTCTCGGCCTAGATCCACAGGAAACGGCGCAGAAGATAATCTACTCTGAAGCATACAATTCCGATCACCAAATCCTACTCTTGGAGAAGGCTGACAAGGTTATCAAGGAGAACAATGTCCGCCTCATCATTGTGGATTCGCTGACGGCGCATTTTCGAAGCGAGTATCTCGGCAGAGAGATGCTTGCCGAACGCCAACAGAAACTGAACGCGCATATGCACAGACTCGTCAGGCTTTCCAGGGCATTCAACGCAGTCGCTGTCGTGACGAACCAGGTAATGTCCAAGCCGGACCAGTTCTTTGCCATGGCCGTTGAACCGGTCGGAGGTCACGTAGTCGCGCACACAAGTCATACACGGATCTTTCTGAGGAGGACTGCGAGTGGTCCTGTGAGGATCGCTCGGCTGGTGTCGAGCCCGTACTTGCCTGAAGGTGAGAGAATCTTTAAGGTGACTGGGGAGGGCATTCAGGATATTACGGAAGAGGACGAGGTCAAAAGGCGCAGGTAGCGATGGTTGAGGGATCGAGGAACGCTGTCTCCCAGTATTTCCAATTCATAATAGAGAGGAGGCTGGGTGAAGCTGAGAAGAAGCTGGATGAGATCAAGCAGGCGTTTGGACGGTCACAGCATGAAGCAGGATATCTTAAGGCCCTTGAGGGTTTGTTGCTAACCTATCGATCCAGCAACGACAGGTACCTGTACTTGGCGAATATGGAGTTCTCTGGCAAGAATGCTGAGGCTCTGAAGAAGGAGTTTGGTCAGCAGGCCGAAAGTCCGCTTCACGCCGATTATGATAGGGGATACTTCTCAGCGCTCGGCGATTTCATGAGAGCAGTCGGTAAGCTCAGACCGTGGCGCAGCCAGCAATCCAGAAAGATGGCTGAAAAGAACCTAGCCGCAAGGGCTTCTTCAGCAGCTCAATAAGGGCTGAGGGTGAACAGGAGTATCCAGATCGCCGCCCAGACAAAGATGAAGGTACCAGATCCCAGCGAAGCAGATCTATACTTTCCCTTCAACTGCTCTTCGCTGTACTTGAGACCGTATCTGAACGCGAGAAAAGAAGCCACATAGATGACGAAAGCCACAGCAATGCCCATCTCCCCCTTGAGGCGTAGGGCAAAGCATATCAGTGCGGCGACTATGGCCAGCAAAACCCTAGACCAGTAGACAATGCTTGAGGGCCTTACAGTTTGAAGGGTGGAAGCCCCCGGGGGAGGATTCGCTGATTTGAAGCTTGAGATGTCGAGCCTAGACATAGCAGCCATTATCCTTGAGCTGGAACCCCTCATTAAGGGGAAATACGTAGATAACGTTTATCAAATCGACAGTAAGGCCTTTCTCTTCAAATTCAGGCCCGGCAGCTTCAACCTCATGATTGAAGTGGGCAGAAGAATCCACCTTACGAAGTATGAGGTTCAGATTCCCAGAGAGCCATCGCAGTTCTGTATGGCGCTGAGAAAGCGCCTCAGAGGAGGACGCTTGATCAAGATTCAGCAATACGAATTTGAGCGAACGGTCACGATGGATGTCGAGGCTGCCGAACAGACATACCAGGTCGTTGTGGAGTTCTTCAGAAGAGGCAACCTCGTGGTTGTTGACGGGTCAGGAAGGATTTCGCTGGCGCTGTCCTTCGCCCGGATGCGTGACAGAACCATCGTTAAGGGTGAGATTTTCGAACATGCGCCTCCTTCCGGATTGAATCCATTCAGGCAATTGCTGGACGGCATGTCACGAGTCAAGGGATTCCGCTTAATCCCGACAACAAAAGCCCTTGTCATGACGTTCTCGATAGGAGGAGTCCTTGCAAAGGAGATTCTGCTTCGTTCCGGATTGAAAGATGTCCCTGTAAATGAGCTTACAGACCAAGATCTGTTCGCCATTCAGGACGCTATGCGTAAGTTGCAGTCAGAACTTCAAAGCAGCAGCTTGACCCCCACGATTGTTCTCAGCGACGGCGGAGAGCCATTTGACATAACTCCTCTCTCTTTCAGATCGTACGAGCACAGCGCCCAGACAAAATGTGCCACCTTCAATGATGCGGCCGACGAGTACTTCACCGCGCTGACTCGTCGAACTAAAGTCGGCAAGAAGAAAGACGAAGTCCTGAAGGATGAGCAGAAGCTAATCCGCGTGAGAGATATGCAGCAACGACAGCTAGAAGAGCTGAGCCAAGCAATTGAAGAGAACAACCTCAAGGGTCAACTGATCATCAAGAACCTTCATCAAGTTCAACAGGTCAAAGCTGAAGTCTTGGAAAGGAAAGAGGAAGGGCTTCACTCAGAGCAGGTGCTATCTGAGGTCCAGAAGTCTCTGGCCAAAGCAAAGGTTCCGATTCAACTCAAGTCCGTAGATCTCAAGAAGGGAATTCTACACCTCGAAATGGAGAAGACCGTCTTAGGCTTGCGCCTTGCACATAGACCCCAAGATGAAGCCGATGGCTACTTCCGTGCAGGAAAGAAGGCGAAGGAGAAGATGATAGGTCTTCGCAAAGCCATCGAGGAGACATCTGCTAGGCTAGGGACCATCGAAAGCAGGAAGGAGCGAGCCGAAGTCTCGCCGGAGCTCAAAAAGAGGAAGGAGCGGGCATGGTACGAGAAGTTTCGATGGTTCCATTCCTCAGAAGGATTTCTGGTTCTGGCTGGAAGAGACGCAACAACCAACGAGCTGTTGATCAAGAAGCACACCGCACCCTCTGACATCGTTATCCATGCGGACACTCACGGCGCACCGTTCGTCGTCATAAAAAGCGACTCGAAGGCTGTTGCGGACTCGACGATTCTAGAGGCTGCACAACTCGCGGTCTCAAGCAGCGCGCTGTGGAAACAGGAGGTCGCTTCAGGGGACGCGTTCTGGGTGCGTCCTGAGCAAGTAAGCAAGAAAACCCCATCGGGTCAGTACGTGACCAAGGGGGCGTTTATGGTCACGGGAAAGAGAAACTATGTGAAGGGAGTGAAGCTTCGTCTCGCTTTAGGTGTGCAGATCAATGAAAAAGGTGTTCAGGTGATTGGAGGGCCGCCAAGCGCAGTTCGAACTCATTCTGCAGCCTATGTTGAGGTCGTCCCTGGAGCGACTGCTCGTCATGATCTTGCGAAAGGGATAGCAGTGGAGCTTTCGAGGAGACTGAAGCTTAAACCACTGGATCCTAACACTGTGTTGGAGTTTCTTCCTCCGGGGCCAAGCGAGATCGTTTCTCTGGAGTAGCTGCCTTCTCAGAAACTCTTAATATTCCTCTGGCTCTGTCTCAGACACGGGATCAGAGATGTCCGAGGCTAGCCGTGAGGTCAAGGTAAAGGACGTGATGTCCTCTCCGGTTATCACGGTTGATGAATCGGAGTCTGCAGCTGTGGTTTCTCAGCTGATGGTTAAACATAATATTGGTAGCATTGTGGTTGTGGGCAAGAAGAAGGCCCCGCTTGGAATCATAACCGATCGAGATATTGTGAAGAGAGTTGCCTCAAAGAACTTGGTTCCGGCGAAGGTGAAAGCCTCGGAGATTATGAGCAAGCCGTTGAGGACAGTAGACCTCGCAACGGAGATAACTGACGCCATGAGAAAAATGAGGGCCTCACGTGTTGAAAGGCTTGCCATCTTGGAAGCTGGAAAGCTTGTTGGGATAGTCTCTAGCTCAGACATTCTGAGGATAACTCCTGCCCTTATTGACTTGGCAACCGAGAAGTCGCGAATAGGAGCGGTCCCTGAACGTGAAAGAGTCGGTCTAGCCGGATATTGCGGCCAATGCGGAGGATGGTCAGAGAACCTCAGAGAAAGCGACGGAAAGTTTCTTTGCAGTGACTGCCTCTCCGACCTTGAAGAGGAGGTTAGGCGGTACTGAGTTCTTTCTCTGCAAGAGAGCTGGTGATCGTAAGGCGGTAGGTCTCCTCGGGCGGGTCGCCTCGGAGTGTCAGTCTCAGAGCCTGATGTCTTCAACATCTTGGGCGTCAGGATATACCAAAGTGGCCGGTCGATAGAGGGCGGCATATCAATTGCCGACGGCAAGATCTCCAAGCTCGGAAAAGAGGCCTCTCTTCCGACAGGCGCAGAAACAGTTGAGGCAAAGGGCCTCGTCGCGCTTCCAGGCCTGATAGATGTTCACGTGCATCTGAGGGATTTGCAGCAGTCATACAAGGAAGACTATTTCTCAGGAACCTGCGCCGCCGCAGCAGGCGGCTTCACAACTCTGATCGACATGCCGAACACAACTCCAGTGACAGACAGCGCAGAACGCCTCAGGGAGAAGATGGATCTTGCCAAGCGAAAGATAGTTGTCAATGTGGGCCTCAACATTGTTCCCTCAAATCTAGACGAAGTCGCAGAATCTAGAAGAATGGCGATGGGATACAAGACCAACCTTGTGAAGCAGTGGAGTAACCTGCCAACAGATGATGTTTCGCTCAAGTCTTTGATTGATAGGGCAGCTGCGATCGGAAAGATCGTGATCTTTCACGCCGAGGAAGGCGGAATGGTGAGTGAGCTTGAGAGCAAGCTCAAGGAGAACGCCTCGTTCGGATCATACTACAGGGCTCATCCTCCGGAGGCGGAGGATGCCGCGGTGGCGAGAGTGCTTGGGTGCGCAACGGAGCGAAGCGCTAGGATCCATTTCTGCCACGTCAGTTCAGTTGGTTCTCTCAGGCTGATTCAGAAGGCGAGACGTGAAGGAAGGCATGTGACCTGCGAAGTCACTCCTCACCATATGCTTCTGAGCGAGGAGTCGTCCTCCAAGCTAGGTGGAGTCAGCATTATGGATCCTCCCTTGAGAAGGAGGGAAACAGCGAGGAGGCTATTCGGGGCCATGAGAAGGGGGATCGCAGACGTAGTGGCGAGCGATCATGCGCCTCACTCAATAGAAGAGAAGACACGGGCCAATTGGTGGGAGGTCCCTCCTGGAATACCTGGCCTTGAAACGACGGCGCCACTGTTGCTTACGGAAGTCGCGAAGGGAACGATATCCCTCAAGAAAGTTGTCGAGACGCTTGCTGAATCACCGGCCAGGATCTTCGGAATCAATCGCGGCGAACTGAGAGAGGGCGCCGAAGCTGACATCATTCTTGTTGATATGAAACGCAGATTCAAGATAGACTCCTCGGGATTCTTTTCGAAGGCGAAATACTCTCCATTCGATGGCCGAAAGGTGACTGGAAAAGTCGTCAAGACGTTCGTTGGTGGTAAGCTTGCTTACGATGAAGGCAGAATCGTGGGAGAACCGGGAATGGGATCGATCATCTACCCGAGGACTGTAGACTGAAGTCCATGTGCTTGCCTCTCCGCCAATCAAAGAGAAGCGAAGAGTCGTGAGTATGAATTGAAGTTTATCGCCGACGGAATGGTTGGCCGCCTCGCCAGATGGCTCAGGCTGATTGGAAACGATGTCGTGTATTCAAGAGATTTGACAGATAATGAGCTGATAAGGAGAGCCGTCACGGAGGCGAGGATCTTGCTGACTAGCGATGTTGAGCTCTATCGGAGGGCTGTTGCTGACGGGGCGGACTCGTTTCTGGTTAAGGGTAGGACTGAGGCTGAGCGGCTGGCGCGAATAGCTAGGAGATTCAGGATTGACTTGGACATCAATACAACGACTTCTCGATGTCCCACCTGCAACGCAACTATCCGACCTGTCGAGAAGGAACGGGTGAGGGGAATGGTCCCCGCTTCCACGTACGAGGTGTTCAATGAGTTCTGGGAGTGCACAAATAGGGACTGTGGTAAGATATACTGGCAGGGGAGTCACTGGAAGAAGATAGGTGAGCATCTGTCCAAGGCCGAGAAGCTGGCTAGAGAGAGGTGAGTGGCATTGTTTGATCTCACAACCGAAGAGGGCAAGTATCTTGTTCAACTCGCAAGGAGCACCATAACCGCTTTTCTCAAATCTAGGAAAATGCCTCCAACGCCATCGGACGCTCCAACCAAGCTGAATGAGAAATGCGGCGTCTTTGTCACATTGAACAGCGTTAGGAATGGCCATGAGCTGAGGGGGTGCATAGGTCTTCCTATGCCTGACTATCCTCTCGTTGAGGCGACGATGCGTTCCGCAGTTGAGTCCGCTACAGATGATCCTAGATTCAGCCCCGTCTCATTGGAGGAGTTTGAAAGCGAAGTCGTGGTGGAGGTAAGCGTCCTGACTCCGCCGGAGCCCGTTGATGTTTCTGATCCTCGGACCTACCCGAAAGAGATCAAGGTGGGCAGGGACGGGCTTATCGTAGAGAGAGGTGCATACAGGGGATTGTTGTTGCCTCAGGTTCCTCTTGAATGGGACTGGGATGAGGAAGAGTTCCTATCTCAATGTTGCCTCAAGGCCGGGCTGTCTCCGGACACGTGGCTTGTCAAAGGAACGAAGATATCGAAGTTTCAGGCAATCATATTTCAGGAAGACAGACCCGGCGGAGAGATTAGGCCTAGACCTTTAGAGACCGGAGGGACAGGATGAGGGTCTACTTGTCTCCCTGCGGGATGGGAGTAGGGCATGTATCTCGCTGCAGAACGATCGTAGAAGCGCTTGCTGAACGCGACTGGTCCGTGCTTGTCTCAACATATTCTAACGGACTGGAATATGCCAGCAAGCTAGGCTATCCAACTGTAGGAACGGCTCCTCTTTGGATGAAAACGAATAGCGAGGGTAGGATTGACTTCAAGCTGACTGCGGCCACATCGCCCGGGTTCTTTCGAGGGCTCTGGTCCATAATACGGCAGATCGTAGGCGAAATAGGGAACATACAGCACTTCAGACCTTCTTTGGTGATCTCTGATTCGAGGCCATCATCTCTAATAGCTGCGAGGCTTCTAGGGGTTCCCAGCGTAGCCATACTGAACCAGTTCAAAGTCAGGATAGCCCGAAGGCCAGGCAAGGGGCACACGGGCCCACTTGATACGGTTTTCTTCTTCATCGCTAACGTAGTCTGGTGGTTCGTCAGCGTGGTGATCGGTTGGTTCTGGTCTTTTGCCGATAGGATTCTGATTCCTGACCTTCCGCCTCCGCACACAATATCTTCTGACAATCTATCGATTCCCAGGAGGTGGGCCCGAAAGGTGGAGTTCATAGGCCCTCTTCTGAACACATCTTGTGGAAACTCGTCGAAGCGCGTCATGGAAGGTGGATCTGACCGCGCCTCGGGCATGCCTTTGATCTTGGTGCCTCTCAGCGTTCCGCTTGGGGAAGGATGCGGCTTCACCGAGCGAGTCGAGAAGATTCTGGAAGGGCTGTCCGGCAGGTATCGGATAGTCATGTCTAGAGGGAGAGTGTCAGGCTCAACTAAGGCGGAAAGGAAAGGCAACCTGAATGTCTACGATTGGATATTCGGCCTTGAAAGGTATCTTGAAGCCTGCGACCTAGTCGTGAGTCGTGCGGGACATATGACCATCCTAAGCTCGTTGGCATATGGGAAGCCCCTATTGATCATCCCAATTCCCGATCATCCAGAGCAGCTAAGCAACGCCCGCAGAGCGTCCGAACTCGGTGTGGCCACGGTCCTAGCCGCAGACAAGCTTACAACCGATCTCCTTGGTTCAACGATCGACCGTATGCTCAACTCCCCGGAATATGCGAGGCGTGCGGCTGAGATTCGGGATCTCACATGTGGGATGAAGGGTCTAGAAAGAGTAATTGCCGCGGTAACGGAGTTATCACAGGAAGGCGGTAGCGCTTGCTGAGTATGCCAAGAGAACTTGTGAAGGAGAAGCTTCTCGCTTTTCTCAAGGAAGATGTCGGCCAGGCAGACATTACTTCTCAACTCGTGATTAGGCAAGATGTGCTCGCTCAAGCAGATGTCATAGCCAAAGAGAACGGCGTGGTCGCTGGGCTTGAGGAAGCGCAGATCCTGCTTGAAGCAATGGGCCTTACTGGTAAGCGGTTGGTTGCAGATGGTGCTGCCATCAAGTCAGGCGCGACTCTGATGCACATTGAGGGCAACGCCCGGGACCTCTTGACCGTTGAGAGAACATTGCTGAATATCATATCGCGAATGAGTGGAATAGCCACGAAGACAAGGACTCTGCAAGACACAGCATCGGACGCCAATCCCCCAGTCAGAATCGTTTCGACTAGAAAGGTGGCTCCCGGCTGTCTCTACTTTGACAAGCGAGCAGTAATGATCGGCGGCGGAGATTCTCACAGGCTCCATCTGGACGACCTTATCCTGATCAAGGACAATCACAAGGCACTGGCGGGAAGCATTGGAGAAGCTGTGCTGAGAGCGAAGGTTGGATCTTTCACGAAGAAGATTGAGGTTGAGGTCATCTCTGCTGACGAGGCGATCGAGGCGGCTGAGGCTGGAGCTGACATACTGATGTTTGACAATATGAGTCCAAGCTCGATCAAGGCTGCAGTGCAGCTGTTGGAACGCAGAGAGATGAGAAAGCGTCTAGTTCTTGAAGCAAGCGGCGGAATTGACGAAACAAACATTTCAGAGTTTGCTCGCTCAGGTGTAGACATACTGAGCCTGGGCTCTCTGACACACAGCGTCAAAGCGCTTGACGTGAGCCTGGAAGTGAGAAGTCCAAGTAGGCGCTGACTGTTACAGGTCTATCTTCTTCAATCTCTTCAAAACGTCTTGGACGAGAAGGTCGATCTGTAGGTCCTTCTCGATGCTCTCTATCGTCTGGAGTTTCGCAGATGTGGCAGGTTTTTGGGGTACGAATGTGCAGCCATGAACCTTTCGTATCGATACGTCGTAGGTGCCTATTCGTTGGGCTAGAGCCTGAATCTCCATCTTGTCCAGGCCGATTAGAGGTCGATAGATGGGCAGCCATGAGGCTTCGCTGATTGCCGATAGATTCAGGAGTGTTTGAGAGGCCACTTGTCCGAGACTTTCCCCTGTTACGATTCCGAGTGCCTGCTGCTTGTTGGCGATTGAGCATGCTGCTCTATACATCATCCGTTTGCAGAGTACGCATCTGTACCTTGTTTCTTTCACTTTTGAGATCGCATCTAGGATCTTGGCAAAGGGGGCGATGATCATCCGGTATTTGTTGACTGGAGCGTACTCTCTCAGTTTTCTCGCTACGTCGACTGCCTTCTGCTCATAGTCTCTTCCGGCGTAGGGGGCCATATCTATGAAGAGGGAGATCACGTGGCTGCCTCTCTTCGTCATCAGCCATGATGCTACAGGGCTGTCGATGCCTCCGGAAAGCATTCCGACAAGTCTTCCTTGAGATCCATATGGTAGGCCACCGCATCCTGCGATGCGCTTGTCGCTCAGGTAAGCGTTGTTTCCTCTGACCTCGACGTGGATAATCTTCTTGGGATCGTCGAGGTCTACTGTGACGTTGTCCTTTCCGAGATGGGAGAGGATGGCGGCTCCTGCTTCTCTCTCAATGTCTTTGCTTGAGGCTGGATAGGAGCCCACGACGTGAGTCCTGACCGCAAAGCTATCGCCTTTCGAAATGCGAGTCTCAGCGTACTCGGTCACCGCCTCTGTGAGCGTAGCAGGGTTGCTTGGCAGCTTGACTGCGCTCATTGTGGCCGCTACTCCGAACACCTTGGAGCATGCTTCAGCCGCGCCGATGTCGTTCAGGCCGGAAACTACGATTCTTCCGGCGTCGATTGTTGTCTTGAAGCCTCCGAAACCTGAACGCCTCAATCTCCACCGCAGGTGTTCGAGAAGAGTTCTCTGCAGGGAGCCTCTCACGTAGGGGCTCTTCAGAATGATCTCAGATGTGGATATGAGGATGACAGGTTCTATACGGGTCTCCTCCTCGCAGAGTGCTTCGGGTTTCGGCTTTGAATTCAGTTTTCTTCTGCTAGCTTGGCCTCCCAGTATTCAATCCATTTCGGCGAGCCTAGGCGCTCGCTCATTCTCTTGCACTTCTTTAGCAAGGATATTCTCTTGGTCTTCGGTAGGTTCTTCACGTGGTCCTTCAGTTTCTGGAATTCTTTGTCTTTCTCGTGGATCGCCTTTCCTTCGGTCGCTATTATGAAGCAGAAAGGCCCGAGGAATGGGTTTCTATTCATCATCTTGACGAAGTCTCTTCTTGCACATGCGTACAGTTTGATCGGGCCTAGCTTGTAGGCTGACATCCTGAACTCTGAGGAAAACTGGACAAACTGTAGGAGAGTTGTCTTGTCTCCCATCAGTGCGAAGATGTCGTAGTCGCTGCCGAAGGAATAGTCGCCCCTTGCTCTCGAACCGTAGAGAACTATGGCTAGCACCTTGATCTTGTATTTGTTTCCGATAGTCAAGATTGTCTTCTTGATCTTTTCAAGAGCCGGCTCCATCGCTGGTCACACTGTGGGACGCAGATTTCATCTGAGGCGATTTCAAGGTTCCGTTGCTGTTATGCTAAGGACCCTGAAGCCTCGGACAGTAGGATTGTTGAATTCATTGATCCTGACCTTCCGGATTACGCCGGCGCTGTCCTCGGCATACCCTACGACGTCGTGTTCGCCCTGTTGAAGCGATCTTGCAGTGACCTGCCGTTCGCTGATATCGATTGTGCACAGCGCCGGAAGACCGAGGAGGATGGTTCGATGATGCTTCAGGGCCTCTGCGGATGCATATATGGCAGAGCAAGCTCCCACCGTCAGCTCAGCCATCCTGACAGGAAGGCTTTCCTTTCCGATCGCTAGGACCTCCACGTTGAACTCCTGCTCGATCTCGGTAGCTTGTTTTCGCAGCTCGGGTAGAACTTCCCTGATTCTCTCCTTTGCTTTTGAGGAGATCCGCATGTTCTGCAGATCAGACATCGTGAGTTGAGAGACGGACATTCCTCCTAGGCTCATGTCGAGGTGGACCGCGTCAGCCGATGCTAGCTGAAGTAGCTTTCTGCACATCTTGAGTTCTGTGACTATCAAGTCGTGTCGATTGACCGCTGCCATTAGAAGGTCGGAGATCTGGGTGGACGCATTTCTGTATGGGATCTCCGTGCAGATGGACGCGGCGGCCACGATTCTCTGGGGCGTGAAGCTTTCATCCAGTATTGCGGAGCCGGAGTCGGCTGCAATGATCCTCAACCTTCAAGAGCCCTCGTGAACAGGACCGAATGGCCACTGCCAGCTTAAAGCGTTCTGAAGGGGAAACGAGTGTCCAGCCTCTACGAGGCACGAACTACTTCGAAGAAGCGGGCGGAGTCTGAGACGTGGCGGCTGGGCTTTCGCTTCTCAGCTCATGCAGAATTACGAGAGCCTCTCCGAGTGGTATCCCGATCTGTATGCTCAGGTCCTTCGGCGTGATATTCGGCTTCCCGTTGAGTATTACAGTTGAGACGTAGCGCTTGTGACTTCTGTACATGACCAAGGCGTGAGCTGTATCGACTAGTAGAGGCCAGAGAGGCGATTTCACATATTCACCTAGTTCCGAGGACACCGTCCTAGACCCATTGATCCAAGTAGGATGGTGCCTGATTTTACCTTTCCTTACGCCAGTCTAGCCCTCAAGTTCTGGCTTGGGTTCTCTCGTAGATCCGTCTCAGGGTCCATCGAATCGCGTTCCGAAGCTCCTGAAGGCGCCTATCGTCGCCGTAGTTCTTGACTACTAGCCTTTTCATCAGGTTTCCATCCTGCTCAAGAGTGTGAGATAGGACATTGTCGGGGTTCATCTGGCCTGCTCTGGCTGCAGCGTCGTCTCTGCTGCGCATGGGCTCTAGGACACGGCCCACTAGGAAGGCTCTGAAGGGCGGAGCGGAGACGTCGAACTTCATGCCGGGCGCCGGAGTGACGATCAGCTCACTTTCGGTCTCGGAAGCGTCAGCCAGATGCACTCCATCAGGCGTCTTCAATGGTACAACCTGCCTCAAGCCTTCCACTTGCTGGACCATGGGAGGGGTGGGACCGGGCGGCTGAGGAGTAGGCTTGGGAACTTCCATCTTTTTGAAGCTCTTCTCCGCCAAACTTGCGTCCACAACTTCCAGGAGTGACTTAAGCTTCGACGCCTCATCCTGTATCTCAAGCATGCGCTTCTCAAGGTAGGCCTTCACTTCGGCGAGCCTTCTGACTGAGTCTTCTTCACTCATCTTTTAGCTCCTCTCGGGCGCATATAGCGAAATCAGGGCAGTACAGTTCGCATAGGCCACAGAGGCTACAGTCCTCAGCTCTTCTGGCTTCAGGCATGTGGAACCCTCTCTCATCCATGTCGCTTCCCATCTCAAGGACTTTTCGTGGGCAGAACTCTACGCATATTCCGCATCCCTTACATAACCTCTTATCAATGAATATCTTCGCCAAGACCCCTGCCTCTATCTCGACTTCCAATGTCAGACAGTACCTGTCTATGTTATCTTACCCTTATCTAAATCAACTTGACCTTCTACGTGTGCTATGATTGATGATAGGTCCCTTACGTTCCTGTTGCGATTTGGTTGCGTGATTCCTACACCTTGTCGCCGAGCCTGAATTCAAATGATATGGCGGGTCTGCCGGGAGCTTGACTCTCGATAACGTATGGGCTAGAACGATTGCGGAGAGACACTCACTGGTCTGGATCGTATGCAGTTGATGAATCAAGTGAATCCTGCTTCCAAACGCTTCTTTCTCAAGTCTGTTGGAAGGAACAGTGGAGGCATCTCAGGGCGAAGCGTCTGGCGTCACACCAATGCTGCGAGTTTGGCCCTAAGGCATACGACAGCTTGTGCGAGGAGCTGTTCTGCGCGCGCATCGCGATGTCATTTCTTTGATCTTTCCTCATCCGTCAACTTGTTGTAGTAGTCCACAGGAAGCAGACCTTCGGAATATACCCACGCGCCGCTTAAACCGCACTCACACATCGTTTGAATCTTGTCAGAACCCGGCTCTCTACGAAAGTAGAGGTCTGAACCACATCTTGGACACTCAAAAGGGCCAAAAATCATTCGTTTCGATGTTGCCTTCAGATACTTGTATCTCCGTCTTTCTACGCGTGTCGCCAAAGGCCCTCCGTCCATTTTCTGCCAGAGTTCCGCCAGTGGATTTAAGGCTTGTAGATGTACTTGGTTGTGGCAGAAGCGATCTTGGTTCCTGCCCAGTTATCCTACACTCATAACAGTTATATATGTTGCTTAATCTCTATGTTCCCGGACAGACGTTGGAACAGGACGCTACAACGGTCAAGATTCTCAAATCGACTCGTGAGCGACTTGCTGACCTTGGCAAGAAGCAGGATACTTATGACGAGATCATTAACAGACTCATAGATGCCTATCTCAAGAACAACAAGGAGAGGAAGAACAGGTGACTGAGCTGGAACTACCAAGAAAACTCAAGATAGGATATGCCAAGACCTGCAGATGCCCACCAAATCACATCAATTGCTTGAGCGCAAAGGAATGGGTAAAGAGTCAAGTGATAATACAGGAGTTTCCCTATGAGAAACGTGATGTTCGTGACAAAGATGTTCATCCTGCTGTTTTCCCAATCGCCTTGCCTGCTCACTTCATCAGACTCTTTACACATACCGGTGAGCTAGTCTTAGACCCATTTGTCGGTATTGGAACAACTCTCTTGGCCGCCAGAGACCTAAGACGTAATGCCGTAGGATTCGACTTGAAGAAGGAATACGTTGACTATACAAGAAAGCGCCTGAGACAAGTCACCTTGGCAGATGATACTCAACAGCTTGCGATATGGAGCGAGGCCAGAAGCATTCCTGAATATCTTGAACCGGAAACCGTTGCTCTTTCGATCACTTCGCCGCCATACGCAAACATGCTTAACCACGAAAGGAAGAACAAAAGCATTAGGGGCGATCTCAGAGAGAACAAGCACTACCTGAAAGTCCAACAGTATAGCCAAGACCCCAGAGACCTCGGCCAGATGAACCACGACGAGTATGCCGATGCCCTCACAGAAATCTACGAAGGAATCTACCCATTAATGAAACCAAAAGCTCACGTCGTGATAAACGTGAACGACGTTTGGGAGAACAACAGAAGGATACCGACTCATGTCTATGTTATGAAGGCACTGCAAGATGCTGGTTTTGAGTTCAGGAATACGATCATCTGGGACAAGAGGAACTTGGTGAACAGAGTTGGCATTTTTGGATGGCCAAGCAACTTCATAACACTGGGAGCTACAATGGAGTTCATATTGGATTTCTGGAAATCTGAGGATTGACATGTTATCATATCAGAGTATCTGCTGAATGTTTTCAAAACATAGAGGAAGATGCTTCGGCAGTATTCTGAACGCGGTACCATGATCATGAGGCCTTCCGTCTGCATAATGCCCCATTCGCACATCTAGCTTCAGTTCCCCTGAGCCAATCAAACGCGAGAACTTCCCAAAGCCAAAACCGTCGAGCAGATAAGCCTCGTTGAAGTGAAAGAACTCCTTTCCTCCCTCCTCCTTGTTGTCGGCCAGAACGTATGCAAGCCTATGATACTTCTTGTCAAACGCTTCTTTCAAGACAGATTGATCGTAATATGCGTCAACATTGCGACTGTTTGCGATATGGACCCTATCTCCCTTAACCTCAAGCTTCAGGCCAACACTGTTCGGCCTCAGCGAATCCACCGTAACATGAAGCTCTTTCCTGCGTGTTGAAGCGAGGTCAGACACGGGTCGTCCAACGAGAGATATCTGACGTTTGCGAGACCTGCCTTTCCTTTCTGGATATCCGAACACCTCAAGGAGTCTGTTGTTGGCTCCCTTTGGCAGAGGGGCCTTTGTGAACAAAGTCAGCATTGAACTAGAGTTCTTTCTTGCGGCTTTCAGTTCATAGTTGGCAAAATCAGGCCCAGATATGTTGTTCTCCTCTATCCCCAGCAAATCTTCGAGCGTCTTGCCGATCCCGGTATCGCCCATTCTATGCGAAGGAACATAACTCATTTGCCTGATCTCATTCAACCTTCGCAGAAATTCTTCATATTGCATAGGAGGAGCTAGCCAGCCTCACCGGATGTTCTTTCTCCAAGCCGTCTGACCCATATCGCGCCGATTCTTAAAACGTTATCTGGAAAGTCGGCCAGCACGGTTCGTGCTGATTAAGCAGGTGCTCGACGAGAGAATAGGACTGCAATCAAGCAACCACTGTCAAAGGATGCGATGCAAGAGTCTACTATGCTGGTTATTATCGAAGACTATCCTAGCGTCCCAGTTGAAGCATCAGCAGCACCAAGAGAATGAGTATCCCGAAAAAGCCTGCTATCTCGAAAGCGATCCCGCTCCGGATCTGCAGCAAAAGAATGGCTTAAATGAGGTCGAAGATTTCCGAAAGATGAGAAATGGTCCTCGTCTCCTTGAGTTCTGTCCCCGGTTTCTCTCTCAGAATCAGCAGGGATCTAATACCCGCCCCCTCCGCTCCCTTGTAGTCCGTGTCTATCCTGTCTCCCACGAATATCGCCTCCTCCGGCCTGACCTGCAGTTTCCGTAGCGCGTATGCGAATATGTCTCTGTGTGGTTTCCTCTCATGCACCGTATCTGCACCCACTACAACATCAAACATCTTCGTGCTCAAGTCTGCTTTCGAGAGGACGCTTCTGATCTCCTCCTCGTAGCCGTTAGAAATGAGACCCGTCCTCAAACCTGTCTCTCTAAGCCTCTGCAAAGTCTTCTTAGTGTCTGAGTATGCCTTGAAATTCGCGAAGTCAAACCATCTCAGGTCAAGCACCTTAGCAAGTTCTCCCTTCTGATCATCTATCCCCAGATGCTTCAGAACACATGAGTCCCGCCTCACCCAGAACTCTTCGCGAGGGATCTTGCCAAACTCTTCTGCAAACCCCTCAGCGTCCAGTTCCTTCTTGGCCTTCGAAAGCCCCCCTTCAATATCACGCTTCGTTCTTGCTATGCCAACCGACCTCAAGATTCTCCGAAACGTTTCCGATTCGCTACAAGTCGCGAAGACCAACGTGCCTCCCATGTCGAACAGAACCGCTCTCGTCTTCAAGACACACCACCCTTCGCGACAGGCCGAGCACTCCAACAACCTCGAAGCCAAGATAACAGTTTTGACAACAGTGAACTGAAACCCTAGACTGCGCGAGCAAATAAGAGGGATCTGGCAACTTACTAGGACCCAGGCAGGACGTTTGCCCTTGACGACACCCTTACGCAGACTTGACGGCATAGCCTACTGGGTCATCGAAGACCCCGACGAAATCTACGACTTCATCAATTCTGAGATCCGAAAGGAGTGGACAGCCGACGCCAAGCACGAAGGCAGAAACCCGCAAGACGACCCTTGGCTGCAAGAGCTGTCCAAACGCAAATGGCGACTAGAAATCCTACAACTAAACGAAATCAAACCCAACCCCTACGAATTCATTCCCAGAACTGGCTACGATTTCGAGGAGAAACTAGCCAAACGAAGCAAGGAACTTCGAGAAGCCGTGGAGACCTATGGCTCAGTCATCTGGCCTGTCATTGTGAGACAGGAGGACATGCAACTTCTCGACGGATACTGTCGATACACCACACTCCAAGCCATGAACATCCCAAGGATCTACGCATACGTAGGAACGCTGCAACAGGGTATTGGCCCTCGATAACGAACCGATTAGAGAGAAGCACGCGCTCATCTGCCTAAGGCTCGAATCGTAGCGAGTCTACGCCGACCAACAGGTTATTTGGGTAACCGAAGCAATAGCATTCAGAGGAGAGAATACTGCCTTGCCCTCCCCAGGCTCTAGCTTCCAGTGCAATGCCTTGCTGAACACGGAACTGGCTTCAGAATTCGCGCGTCTGGCTCTCAGATGCATCACTCGAGAGTACCCAAATCAACCCAGCCACGTCATCAACGAGCCCAGCGAGATCAAGAGCCCTCGCTCCCTCCACCCTGCTTTCTACGGATGCTTTGACTGGCATTCGTCGGTTCACAGTCACTGGATGCTCGTCCGCCTTCTCCGCCTCTTTCCGGAACTGCCAGAAGCACCGATGATCCGCGCTGCACTGAACGAGAACCTAACTGCAGCAAATCTACTGGCTGAAGCGACCTATCTCAAACAGCCAAACAGACAGTCATTCGAGCGAATGTATGGTTGGGCCTGGCTGCTCAAACTTGCTAAGGAACTACATGACTGGCAGGACCCGGACGCCACCGCGTGGTCACGGAATCTTCAACCCCTCGCAGGGGCGATTGTGGCTGGATATCTAGATTATCTACCCAAGCTGACCTACCCGATCCGGATTGGTACGCATACGAACACTGCCTTCGGATTGGCTTTCGCCCTAGAATACGCGCGTACCTGCAACCATCGAGAGTTAGAGACGCTGATTGTAGAGAGAGCCCGTGCCTACTATTCAAGAGATGTGAGCTACCCGGCCGAGTGGGAACTCAGCGGCAACGACTTCCTCTCACCCAGCCTCACAGAAGCGGATCTCATGTCTCGGATCATGCAGCCAGTCGAGTTCAAGTCGTGGTTTGATCGCTTTCTCCCAAGTATCGCAGCGCACAAACCCGAAATGTTGCTCCATCCAGTCAAGGTCAGCGATCGCAGCGATCCAATGATCGCCCACCTTGACGGCCTACACCTAAGCCGCGCCTGGTGCATGCGCAGAGTCGCATCCGCGCTACCGCAGCAGGACCCCGCCCGCCACATTCTCATTGAATCTGCAGACCGGCACATGAAGGAAGGCTTGATTCACGTCTCATCCGGCCACTATGGGGGAGAGCATTGGCTTGCCTCATTTGCCGTGCACCTGCTCTCAACTTGATTGAAAGAGCTCTTTGCCTGAATGATTATGATGATAGACAATCCTCGCCTAGCAGACGCAGTGTCATACACGACCGGCCCAAGCGGCTGAAAATGAACCCGACCCCACAAGCACGCTCTTCAGGACTGACAGCTCTGACCAAAGCAATCAACTGTGCCAGCTGAGCGAACTGCAAGCAAAGCTAGATCGTGATCGTGTCACAGCTTCGAGAACGATTTGATGACCTTTGATCGCACCGTAGCGAATCGTGGGACTTCTGGGAGCAGCGCCTGTAGATCAGTCTCCCAATCCCTCTCCAACTCTTTGGTCGCGCTCATCAGGGAGTCGATGTCAAATGTCTGATTGTAGATGCTCAGCTTCCTGTTGATGAGAGTTCTTGTCGGCTTGACATGCTTGCCCAACAAGAACCATAGGTCATATAGATGGCGTGGTCTCTCGACGTGGACAAGTGCCCTCACCTTCTCCGCCATGATCTCCTCTATGCTCATAGTGGGTATCATGATATTCTTGATGTCATACATGTTCTTCACCTCGATCTTCTTCGTCTTCATCACAGGTTTCTCTAGGAACGCTAGATCTAGCTTGATGCTGGTCAGGTAACCATTCATGTCGCGGTACTGCAATCGAACTCTTCTGGCATGCTCCCCACGCACCCCTTCAACCCTCACACCTGTGAACCTTACTCCTCCATCGTAGGCGATCAAAGGTCTCCTGATCTCTCTCGCAAGTTGCCCAGCCACATCGCGTTGAGAGTCGAAGTCTAGATCCTCAGAGAAACGAGCTTCAGGATAGAACATCTTCTTGATAGCCGTTCCGCCCTTGAAAACAAGCGCATCCAAGAGAGAGGTCTTCGACAGGGCCATCAGCGCGACAGTGATTGCATAATCCCTTTCAATCATGCCAAGGCCGATCCGCTCTCTTCCTGCGATCCGTCTAAGATCGTCAGGTGTGATCATCTTTCCTACCAGCTAGTCAACTTGCGGTCAGGAACATTGATGATCAAACCGAACATCTTCGAGTACGTCAACGCTTTCTTAGGGCCGATTGGGTCCAGAAACCTGAAGCCATACCACTTTCGCTTGGCCAGTGATCTGCTGACTTCGGGCGCTGTCCTGAGAACTCTTAGGATATGTCCGAGCCTCCGAAGGGCCACATCCACGCCCATCTTCTCTATGCACTCGATGACTTTCTTCCAGTCTAGCTCGTTCCGAGAGTTCCAGATCGCCTTCGCGACTTCGCTGAGGCCTCCGCAATACTGAGGGAAAACCAAAGCGTCGGCAACGGTCTTCTCTCTGGTCGAGATATTGAACTCCTCCTTGTCAATTCTTTCTTGTGTGAACCCGAAGAACTTCCTCCTAGAGATGGTGATGAATCTGAGCATCTGCTCACCGTACTTGAAGTGCCTCTTCCGTTTCGGTGTGGCAACAAAGACAGCGTTAGGTATTTGCTCAGTCATGCCCCAGTGACTCATCGCAGTCCAGAACCCGACATAGTACTCGTCGATGACCTGAGGGATGATTAGGAAGACGCTCTCAGACCAATCTCCCTCTATCCCTGCACGCCCAGGAACCAGTACGTATCTGCCCCTCTCAACCCTAGTTATTCTCCTCTTTCGACTGAGCCTGTAGACAATCTGCCATGCATCAGCCCTCCCAAAACCCGTTATCCTCATTACATCGCCAAGGTCGAAGGTAGCCCTGCCCTCCTTCTCTAGCTCGAAAAGCAGCCTAGTTTCCCTTGGCCCCAACGTTATTTTTCCTGTCACAATAATCACTTCCAACATAAGTATCGTTACACGAAAAATATAGCCATTTCGCATCGCTTACCTCGTGAGCAGCCTTGCAGAAATAGCGCCACAATAGTACGAGCATAGAGCTACCGGCAATCCCATAACTCATGTACCGGCAGAAGCCTGCAAGAAAATAGGGTGTAATACACCAACTATTAGCGAAGGAGTACACAGAAGAAGCCTGAGAACGCACCCTTTGCGCTTGACCTGCGCCAACTTCCACAACCCTTACTTTCAACCATCTCTAACCCTCAAGTGCAAGAAAAGCCACTGTTTGCCCAATAGAACTAAGCCAGAGCCCAAGGCAAGCGCACATGGACGAGAGCCTAGAAGTGAATACCCCCCAGAATCCCAAGAACGCGTTCAGCCGACTTGCCGAGTCAATCCGCTACGCCATGGAAGAATCAGGCATCAAGATCCCAACGGACATACAAAAGGCGGCGCTGGACCCCATACTCAAAGGCAGAAACGTTCTCATCGTAGCGCCGACCGGAACCGGCAAGACCGAGGCCGCGCTCCTTCCGATCTTCTCCCAGCTCCTCTCCACTCCCAACAGAAAGGGCATCAGCGTTCTATACGTGACCCCGTTGAGAGCGTTGAACAGGGATCTCATGAAGAGACTCACATTCTGGAGCACCAGACTCAACCTCACATGTGACGTAAGGCACGGAGACACCCCTCGAACCCAAAGAGAACGCCAAACCAGGCGGCCGCCCGCAATCCTAGTCACAACACCAGAGACACTCCAAGCCATGCTTCCAGCCAGAAGGATGAGGCAACACCTGAAGAACGTGCAGTGGGTCGTCGTCGACGAGGTGCACGAACTCGCCCAGGACAAGAGAGGAGCACAACTCACAGTCGGCTTGGAAAGGCTCCGCGAAATCACAGAGAAAGACTTTCAGAGAATAGGCATCTCCGCCACGGTAGGAGAACCCAACAAGATCGGCAACTTTCTCGTTGGATCCGGGCGGCAGATAGAACTCGTCACAGTTCAAGCACCAAAGACAACGGAGTTCCGAGTAGAGTTTCCCTTTCCCTCAGAGGAAGACCACGACCTAGCGCAGACCCTATTCACCACCCCCGAAGCCGCTGCAAGGATCAACCGGATGAGGGAACTCGCAGACAATCATACTTCCACATTGATCTTTGTCAACAGCAGGCAGAACGCAGAGATGCTTGGGCTCAGGCTTGGAATGCTCGACAAGGCGACTGCAGTTCATCATGGCTCTCTGTCGAGAGAAGAGAGAGTCCGAATAGAGAACGAGTTCAAGGAAAGAAAGCTCAAAGCGATCGTCTGCACCTCCACGCTCGAACTCGGAATAGACATAGGCACAGTAGACCTCGTACTCCAGTACCTCTCCCCACGCCAAGTTTCAACTCTCATTCAAAGAGTCGGTAGGTCAGGCCACAAGGTCGAAGCAACCCCCAAAGGAACGATCATCTCAGCCCACAGCGACGACCTCCTAGAATCTGTTGCGACCATTAGAAGGGCTCAACAAGGAAAGCTTGAGGCCCTGAGAGTTCACGAGAACGCACTCGATGTGCTGGCGCATCAGATTGCAGGCCTTGTGATGGACAAGGAGACTCTGAGCGCCGACCAAGCGTTTTCAATCATCAGAAGAGCGTATCCATACAGGTCGCTGTCCCAAGAAGCCTACCGCCAAGTCATCGATTACCTTGCAGACCTGCGGCTTCTGAGGAAGGATAAGGGCACACTCAGCAAGTCAAACCGAACGAGGCTCTACTACTATGAGAACCTATCAATGATACCAGACGAGAAGCGATATCCCATAGTTGATGTCACCACGCAGCGAAACGTCGGCGTCCTCGGAGAAGAGTTCATGACCCTAAGAGCCCGAGTGGGCTTGCATTTCATATGCCGAGGACGAGTCTGGGAGATCATGAAGATCTCGGAAGACGGCCGCGTCTACGTCCTGCCAATCGAGGATCCTACCGCAGCAATACCAGGCTGGGACGGAGAAATCCTTCCGGTCCCGTTCGAGATAGCCCAAGAAGTGGGGCAACTCAGGCATCAAATAACAGACGACCTAACCAGACACGACCCTGAAACAGTGATCGATCAGCTCGCAGAGAAGCACGAAATCGAGAGATACGGAGCAAGGCGAGCCGTAGAGGAACTCAACGAACTCATTCGAAACGGAGTCCCTGTCCCAGACAACAATAGGATCCTGATCGAGGTTTTCGATAGGTACATGATCGTTCACGCATGCTTCGGCGAGGCCATAAACAGAACCCTCAGCTACATATTCGAAATACTCTCTGAGAAAAGGATCCTAAGAAACGTCTGGGCAGACGGCTACCGGATACTGATTGAACTGGCAATAGAGCTCGAAGCCGATGAGACAGAAGGCTTCGCATCATCTATCCTTCGAATATCGCCTCAAGAAGCAGAAACCGCCTTCAAGAGATACGTCGAGACAAGAAGGCCGTTCACGTACTACATGAAATTCATCGCTGAAAGGTTCGGCGCCATACCAAGAGGAATAATCCTCGGCGAAGAGGGAAGGCTTCAAGACCTGGCGACTAGGTTCAGGACCACCCCCATCTACGAGGAAACCATTCGCGAAGCGCTTCAAGAGAAAGTTGACATCAAGACGACCAGCCTCATCTTCTCCAAGATAGCCGATGGAGAAATAGACCTGCGCGTCAAAGTTATGCAAGAGAACCCTACTCCCTTTGCCTACCACATACTGAACAAGTTCTCCGAAACCCCAGAGATGGCAGCGCTCGAGAGCATAAGAAAGCAGAACATCGAGAGGATGAAGGCAGCCCTTCAATCAGAATACGCACAGCTCATGTGCATGATATGCGGAGAAGAGCAGCCCCAGCTTCGGGTTCAAGCCCTCAACGACCAACCCAAATGCCCCAACTGCGGATCCGGCTTACTAGCCGTCCTGAACAAGCACCGCATAGCTTCCCTTTCAGTCACAAAGAAATGGTTCGGAGACCAGTCGCTGACCGAAGAGGAACAGAAGATACTCACTCGCACGAGAAGGACAGCTGACCTAGTCCTATCATACGGCAAGAGAGGTGTTATGGCTCTCCTCACTTGGGGGGTTGGACCACAGACAGCCGCGCAAGTTCTGGCAAAGATGCACAAGCGAGAGGAAGATTTCTACACAGACCTATTGCAGGCGAAGCTGAAGTACATTCAGACGAGGCCCTTCTGGGATTGAATTTGACTCCACCTAGTTTTTTACACCCTTCAAAGAACGTATCACGCGCACCGCAGGGTGATTCGGGAACATGATCAAAGGAGTGGTCCTCCGCAACTTCATGTCCTACTCCAACGCTTCGGTGCCACTCTATCCCGGATTGAACCTGATAGCCGGCCCAAACGGAGCCGGAAAGTCATCAATTCTACTCGCGATATCGCTCGTCTTGGGCCAAGCATATACTGAGAGATCGAAGAGATTGAGCGACCTCATACGCTGGGGCGAAGACCAAGCCCACATAAGCCTCCTCTTGGATAACTCCATGAGGGAGGGAAAGAGGCCATTTCCCCAATACCACACGGACACAGTCGACGTAACTAGAATACTGAGAAAGGGAGGAGACTACGGATATCTTCTCCAAGGAAGGCCCACATCAAAAGAAAAAGTGGTCGAAGTCTTCACCCGGATCGGAGTCAACCCAGACAACATGCTAATCATCATGCACCAACTGATGGTCGGAAGATTCGCCTCGATCTCTCCGCAAGAGAAGCTGCACATGCTTGAGGAAGCCGTTGGCTTCGAATCCTATCGAGCCGACGTCATCGATGCCGATACTCGCCTCAGGAAAGCCTTGAGCGAAGAGGAGTCCCTTGCCGCAGTTCTGGAATCGACTCAAGAAACCTACCAGTACTGGAAGAAAGAGTATGAAAAATACCAGAAGAAAAGAGAGCTCGAGGAAAAGCTACGACGACTCCAGAACGAGTTACTCTGGGGAAGGGTTGAGCGGAGAGAAGTATCTCTCACTAAACTTGACGGCAAGATAGAGTCTAGAAAGAGAGCAATAGAACTCACAGAAGCCAAGATAGGCGAAGCCAAAGAAGCCCTAGGCACAAAGCGCCGATCACTGGACAGTGCCCTCAGTAAGCGTCATCATCTCGAAGAGAAGAGGGTAGGACTGGAGCGCGAAATCACTCGAACCGAGACTGATCTCAGGTGGGCCAAACTTCAGACCAGAAACACGGCTGAAGAGCTTGAAACGCTGTCCCGCGTCCTTGCAGGGCCAAAGAACCCTAACTCAGGCCAAGGCACCGCCACAACGATGATCGAACCACTCGTCGAACTCAGAGAGCGGCTTGAATCTAGGAAGAAAGAGTTCGAGGCGATTTCGGTCTCCTCCTCACTCAAAGGTATCCAAGCAGATCTGGCCTCACTCACAGAAGAGCTCAAGAAAACACATCAAGCAGTGGACACGGCGATAGAACGCGTCATAGAGGCGAGAGTTCAGTTCGAGGTTCTACAATTCCGAAAGAAACTTCTTTCCGACGAGCTGCGGGGCCTACAGGCGCAGAGAAGAATCGCAAAGCAGGAGCTGACTCCGCTCGCCAAGAGAGCCGAGAGGTTGGGATCCAGACCAACCAAGATCAGAAACATAGGCGATCTTGAAATGGCGATTGCTGCTTCTGAGGAACTGCTCAGGCCGCTCGCACACATTTCCGAAGAGGTTGAGAAGATGTACACTTCGTACGTAGGGCTTGTGAAAGATCTCAAGGAGAAGGCCGAGCTTGTAGCGAAGAACAGAGAGGAGGTTCTCCGCGAGTTAGCGAAACGGTTTGATGTGTGGAAGAGTGTAGTCGAAAACTTTCTCGCTCAGCTGGGCGACAGATACAGCGGCAGTCTGGGCAGTATTGGAGCCTCAGGAACCGTTCGCCTCGTCGAGGCTAGGGACATAGAGAAAGCCGGACTGGAGCTACTCGTTTCCTTCAAGGGTGGCAAACCAACTCCACTGGACGGGCTCACGCAGAGCGGCGGAGAGAGAAGCGTAGCCCTCATGGCCTTCCTCTTAGCTCTGCAGCAACACATCAAGTCGCCATTCCGCGCCATCGACGAGTTTGATGTTCACTTGGATCCTAGAAACCGCGAGATGGTCTCAGACCTAATCGTCTCAAGCTTCAAAGAAGCCAGAGACGAGCAGTACGTGGCAATCACGCCTGGACAGATAGAAGCGGTCAGAGACAGTGTCCATGTCATAGTAGTGCAGAACGTCTCCGGGCTCTCCGAAATCTCAGAGGTGAAGTAGTAATGGCAAAGAAGCTGGGGAGAGGGAAGCCGCACACAGCCATCGCGAGAAGAGATGTGATCGACATTGTGAAGACATGCGAGGCCATCGAGGATCGGAAATTCAATCCATTCCTGCTCGATGTGAAGTACGCCCTCAACACATTACGGAAATACCTTCCTCACTGGAAGGAGCTTGATGATCACTGCCTCGACGCACATGCCCTCAACCGTCTATCAAGAGTTCTGAGGCTCCAAGGCAGCCAGCTAAGATTCCAATCCAGCTCCCTCTACGCAGACCCCGCCTTCCTTGAAGAGAAACTGACAGCCCTATCAATGAAACGTCTAGCCGAGGTATTTGTGGAGAGCTGGCATCCGATCGCAGAACTGGAGCAAATAACCGAACAATCGATGACGGAGGCAATCGCGTATTGGAATGTTCTCGCTCCGGTTGAAGAGAGGTGGAGGAGGTTTGAGATGGGAAGTTCCACTCCTCCCGGTTCCCTTGAGACAGAGGACCTAGATAAGATCGGGGTCCAAGCCAAAGAGACCTTCGAAGAAGCTCTATCCAAACTCTGGAGGCAGCTCAAGGAGGATTCTAGCGCTGGCGCCGTCAACTATCAAGATTTCATATGCAGAGAAGACTTCCTTGAAACAATTGAAAGGGCAGTCCAAGTCAGCTTTCTAGTCACGTACGGCTACGCTAGAATAGCTATGTCAAACGGGTCCATGCAGTTGCTACCCAACGAAGAACGCAAGCTCGGGCGCCACCCTGTGAGCCTTCCGATATCCATAACACGTGAGGTCTGGTCAAATTGGAGAGAAAAAAGAAAGCCAA
>Ga0315312_1000715_pt1 | contig 33277 bp, 25 predicted proteins | sample TDP7_MG_FD_203629 | JGI IMG/M metagenome (GOLD analysis project Ga0315312, IMG submission 203629) | Freshwater sediment microbial communities from Lake Towuti, South Sulawesi, Indonesia - TDP7 | ecosystem: Environmental > Aquatic > Freshwater > Lake > Sediment | place: Indonesia: South Sulawesi... | reverse complement strand
TGCCCGAATGCTTCCCACAATGTCCGTTTTGCCGTCATAGTATGGTTCTCCATAACGACCATTACTACTTATCGGCAAAACCTCACCAAGAACTGAAAGACCCTGCCCAATAGCGTACCCAAGGTCGCACTTGTGAAACTTCTGGCAACTGATTATCATTTTCACCAGAAGCAATTCCTAAAGCTGTCTGGGACTGATTTGTGGAAATGTAACTTTCTATAAGTGGTCTAATTGGTGGAGTATTTTTTTCGAACTTTGACAATAACCTTAAAAGCCCAAGTAAAAAACCTAACAAGCACAGCCAGCCCAAAATTGGGACGGTCATAAAAATAATAAAAAAGCGAAATGAAATCTTGCCCATTATGGCTAAGCAGAAAAGAACAATAAAGATAACACTATAAACAAGCCTAAATACAGCCCCAATTATCGGATGAAGGAAAAATAATGACGCTGTTGCCAGAAGATTGAAGATTTTATCTGTAACTCGGCTCATAAAAGTAGATTATACACTGATTTGTGCTGCACAGCAAAGGAAATATATCTTCAATTACCGCCTACAAACTCACTATTTGTCAAACAGACATTGTTAGCTTATAATACCCATATTCGGGAAGACTGGCAACGTACCGGTCAAGAGGTCTGAGCAGCGCTGGTTTTCTTACCTGTCCGGCCTGCTGCTGTTCAGGCCGACCCCAAGAAAGACAGGTGAAAAATGGCTGAAATACCGAAATGGAAACAACAAATTGCCGAACAGGTGCATTCCCTTCTCCTAGATTATCCGCATAGCGTTGCGATATTCAGGAAAAGAGTTAGGGAACTTTGCGCTGAGTATCAGAGCCATGTAGATGCAAGAGATAGAGTTGACACTGCTATAATCGCCGATGAAGAGTTTGACAGTCTCGTTATGGGCAGTGGTAGTCAAAAAGTTGACCCTCCTAAAATCGACGAAACGGTCTTAAAAACCATTCCCCGCGACCCAATACGCGGCGGAGAGTATTATAGACTACCGGTTACAATGGAAGAAACGTTGAATGAACAGTATACCACTTTGGCAGTTCTACACGATTTTGCCCTGCGAGAAAAATTACAAGAGAGTGGAATAATCCTGACCGATAAGTCTTTTGCTTGTCTGATGGTTCAGAAGTTAGTCATCGGAAATAAGACCGATTATGATGAAAGCTTCTACCAAGACGCCCTTGAGGCAGTGAAAGCCGACCTTGCCGAAAAAGAGTATGCCGAAAGAGAATCACAGCAGGGCAAGTTTGGTTTTCACCCTAAAAGGTGAAGTGAGCAGATTGCTTCATTCTGTCGGCCTCGCAATGGCGTAAGCCATGCTGTGCATGACCGTAATGAATATTGAATATCGAACAAAGAATTGAGAACGCCGAAGTAAAAAGATCCGGGGCAGGCATGGATTCCTGCTAGAGTTTATCCCGTACTGCGATACGAGGCAGGAATGACGAAATAAGGGTTACCAGTGACAAGGCAAAATCAGGCCGTGTAAATCCCTCGACTCTGCTCGGGACGGCGTCCGTGTGAATCCGTGTCATCTGTATAATAAAAAATACCGGGCGACGAGTCACGAGTCACGAGTCACGAGACACGCCCGACGTGCTGGTGGGCCCAGATGGCAAGGGCGGAACCGGCCAGTAAGACCAGGCCGAAAAATAGCTGAAGTCCGGTCAGTATTTCGCCAAAGACGACATGGGAAATCGCAAAAACGGCAAATGGCTGCGCCAGAACTACCAGAGCAGGAACTGTTGCTCCAATGCGTTTTATGGCCGTGTAATAAAAAACGTGAGATAGCGCTATACTTGCGACGCCGGAAATCACCACACAAGCCCAGGGCCAGGCAGGCATCTTCAGGCAATCGCTTAATCTGCCAAACATCAGCCCAAGTATAAGAAGCCCTATCACTGTGTAGATACTTATCACCGAAAAGCCGCTGCGCGAATCGATGTCCTGCAAAGCAACCTTAACTGAAAGTGTGTACGCCGCCCACATAAGCGATGTCACCAGGCCAATGATAACGCCCATTTTGGTCCCGTGTGCGGCGAAGTCTTGCTTAAAGTAGAGAACGCCGATCACACCGACCATGGAAAGAATCAAGCCGCCCCAGAAATTCCTGCTGCGAGCCAGTGACCTCTCATCGGTAAAAAATATCAGCGAGAAACCGGCGATCCAAATGACCGAAGATTTATTCAACAGCACCATGAAGGCGGGATCGATATAATAAAATGCCGCCGCCCACAAACTCTGGAAAGCGATATTGGCACCACTGGGTAAAAGCGCTCTTCGCCAGAGGTTTCTTTCGATACACTTTGTTTTCAGCCCGAACAATAGAAACGGCAGCCAAAATAGGCACGCCACCGTGTACCGCAGCACATTCTGCGTCCACAAATCGACTTGGCCGGTCAGATATTTTATGAAATTCGGCCCCAGCGACCACAATAGCAATGACCCCAGGCAAGCAAAGGTTGCGGTGACATCAAATCTTCTGACGGTTCGTCCTTGCGTCACTGTGTCACTCCAAACTCTCAGGAAAAACGGCCATCAAAACACCAGGCAAAGCATTTATTGCAGCATCTGAATGACTATCTTGGCAACTTCCTGACGAGCCTTCTTCTCAGCCAACGGCTCAGCCAGTTTGATCAGTTCATCGCTGATTTGAGCTAACTTGTCCCTGTCATCCAAGAGTTGCTCGGCACTTTGCACAATCGGGTCAATGGAGGTAAAGTACGGCATAAATTCCGGCACTAACTCCTTGTCTGTCAGAATGTTAACAAGGGACAAATATCTTGTCTTTACCAGCCATCGGCCCACCAGATGCCACAAGACTCTGCTGGATTGGTACATTATCACCATTGGACAGCCTACCGCCGCCACCTCAAGCGTGGCGCTGCCGCTGGCAACCAAGGCAAAATCCGCATCCTTACAGGTGGCACTAACCAAGCCGATGGTGTATTCGTTGTCAAAACCGGCAAGTTGTCTTGCCTTCAGCACTTGCGCTCGCTCAGCATCGACAGCCACAGTGATAAATCTCGCCCCGGCGTATTTCTGTTTTATGCGAAGTGCAATCTGCTGCATCGGCACCCACAGTGAATCGACCTCAGCGGCTCTGGAGCCGGGCATAAGAGCCAATCTTAAGTTCTTAGATTCAAAAGACTTGTAGTTTTTCCTGTACCGGCTCAAGCCGCCGGTTAAATCGTCAAGCAGCGGATTGCCCACAAAGACGGCATCAATGCCTTTTTGCCGGAACCAATTTTCCTCGAAAGGCAGTATACAACAGAGCTTATCGCAATATTTTCGCAGTTTTCGGATCCGCCGGCCGGCCCAGGCCCAAAGCTGTGGTGCAACGTAGAAAAGCGTCGCAATACCCGCTTTTTTGGCGGCTTTTGCGATGTGAAAGTTAAAGGTCGGCGAATCGCAGACAATAACCAAATCGACCTTATTGCTTTTCAGGAAATGACTTATGCGCCTTATCAGCCGGTAATAATAGCCGACCCGGCTGAAAGCCTTATATATCATTACGGCTCTACTGGCGGTATCTTCGAGTAGATTACAGCCGGCCGCTGCCATTCTCGGCCCGCCGACGCCTACGAACTCAATATTGTAAGTGCTTTGTTGCAAAGCACTTATTAAGCCTGCACAGTGGGCGTCAGCGCTCGGCTCAGCGGCACTTACAAAGATACGATATGTTCTTGCCTGGCCAGCCATAAAGTGCATTTGTTAACAAGAATTGAGCAAAACAGCAAATAGATAATGGCAAATTCAGAATCCTGCCCTGAGCAAAGCCTGCGGTGAGCGAAATCGAATCGTCGAAGGATTGGCTTTGCTTTTGCCGAGCTGCCAGAGGCCGAAATTCTCATATCCCTTCTTATTATAAGAGTTTACGGTCATTTTGACCTTTCTGGAAATTGGCTTTGTTTTGCATAAAAAGGGCCAATTTGTAGAGGATTCTCTACAACTGTAGAGCACGTTTCCTGCATCCTGATTCTTTGTTATCGTGTTTACCCGCACCCTATTATCCTGGTTGCCTGATTTACCTATTTTGCCTTCCGTCTCCTGTTCTCTGTTCCTTCGGCTGCGCTCAGGACAAGCTTCTGTCCCCTGTCTGTTGTATTTTATATCTTATTCTGTTTGTTAGATACATATTATACACAGAAAAGGGTTGGCTGTAAAGCAAAATCTTGTATTAGACCCGGATTAACACAGGCTAAAAACGGACGTGCGCAGACTGATGACGGCTTGATTCTTGATGCTCGATATGTAAGACGCGGGAGACGAAAGACGACAGCCGAATTCTAAGCCGTTAAAAAGCCGCAAACTATTTCACTGAAAAATGCTCAGCCATAGTTGATCTTGAGTTTATTGCTCCGGATAATTTAGCTCTGGATGTGGGTTTCCTTTATGTTTGGTTTTTGGTGCCTTTTTGAACGTTACATTCACTTGCCCAAGAGGCGGAGCATCGATTGTTTTACCACTTAGCATTTCCTCTATTGTAAGGATTTGGAGTCGTGGATAAGGTTTCTCACGCCACGGTGATTTATAAAATCCGGCACTCACTGCTTCGGTGCGCATCGCCTTGGTAGCTTTTTGCATACAAATGAACACGCCAATCTCAGCTTTCCCGGGCCCCACTGAACCTCGAAGTTCCCGGATGTGAGCTGGGCCTGTATGTCCTGACTTAACAGAAAATACAATTTGTTTGGTCTTTGCTCCTTCCGGCTCGTCATGAAAATAAAGTCGCCCGTCGATCCCCTCATCCGCACCTTTCTTTTTTTCAATAGGACGTGCTCCAACCTTACCCAGTGCCCACCACTGAAACTGATACGGGTCTTCCTCAGCCAAGGTTTCTGCATCAGGGAGCGAAACAGGTTCACCTAGAACTTTATAGTTTACCTTTTCGCCAAACATGTCCTGTAGTCGGTTCTTAATAACAACGATTGCGGCTTGAGTTATGTCAATACCAATCCAGGGCCGATTCAATTTTACGGCAGCTGCTATGGTCGTTCCGCATCCACAAAACGGGTCAAGCACAATACCACCCTCCGGACAAGAAGTTTCTATGATCCTTTCAAGAAGCCCTACTGGTTTCTGGGTTTGATAGCCTAACCGCTCCGGATCAGTCGGCCCAAGCCAAGAAACATCGTGATCAATACCTTCATTCGTACCATGTACCGTTCCCTCCGTGTATGGTTGATAGCTCCATATATCCTGTAAGGGTTGTCCCTGTCTGTCACTAAGATACCGAACGGGTGTCGGCCACGCAGCTCCTTCCTTAATCTCGATCAATCCGGCGTCATAAAGAGTATCAAGTTTCTTTAAAACACCCAGTTCTTCGAACCCTGGTGGCATTTGTTCTGTCAGGAAACCAGGAATTGCCCAATGTCTGTTTTTAGAAGAAGGATTGAACCCTTTCCAAGGGGCCCCGGATTCCCCAGACGTTGAACCCGCTCCAGTAAGTACATTTCCTCCACTTATAAACTTATACCGTCCCGTTGTATCTTTCCTGTATCTCCGCTCAACATGACCTTTCATATACGGGCGTCTTACAATCTCAAAGTAGTAATCTCCGGTCTTCGAGTAAAACAAAATAATGTCATGAATAGGCCCAAAGCTTCGTCGTGGACCGTGAGCACCTGTTCGCCTCCAAATAATTTCATTTCTGAAATTTTGGGGCTCAAACACAGCATCCAATAACATCTTTAAGTAATGGCTTGCAGCCGGATCACAATGGAGGTAAATAGAGCCTGTAGATTTCAAGACGCGTCTCAATTCTAAAAGGCGGGGTGCCATCATCGCAAGGTAAGCCATCATATCGCTTCCACGTAAAAATGTGTAAAACGCTTGCATGACTTTCGAAACATTCTCTGGCCCGTTTTCAACAACCTCTTGATAAGCTTCTGCTGATTCTGTGTCCCACTGCCAAGTATCTTCGAATGCCTTGATTTGAGCTTTTGATGTGGTGCCGTTCCGCTCCTCAAATAAAACGTTGTACTGTTGATTGCTCTTGAACGGCGGGTCTAAGTAAATGAGGTCGACAGACTCATCCTTAAAATAATCTCGATTTCGGAGAATGGGCAAGTTGTCGCCGTAGTATAAAATATTTTCTGTCATACATATCTCCGCCAAAAACAGCTTCATTTAGAAAGCCTTAAAGCTGTCCCTAGCTCGCACTCTACTTTTTCGTCATTTTCTCCTTAGGCGGTAAGTTAACTGACAATTCTGGGCAAAATGTTGTTATTGGATTATCAACGTCCTCTGGATCTTCTAGCACTTTACGCACTTGGTTTGCGATCTCCGATTTATATCCTTCCAATTTAGGTAATAGTTCATATATGTCATCCGTATTTATTTTGATGGTTCGAAATTGATCCAAATCAAAGGGAATCTTATCCCTTTTTCTAATAATTTGCACTGTGGGTAAACGGCAAACATGCCGTAGGGACAATTCATAAAATACATTTGGATTATGAAAAGACAAATCTGCAATAGCCAATTTTGCTTTCACTAAATGTTCGATTATTTGCGCTGTTATCATTCCTGGCTTGCCGATATCATCAGCTCTAACAATTTTCAAATCAAAGCCTTCCATTGCGGGTTCAACAACGTGGTGAAGAAAGAAGTCAGAATGTTTTCTTTGCTCAGTTCCCTCTTCTCCAATTGGCGAGATATAAAAACATATCTTCGACCAAGAAACCTCAGCCTCCTTTGCAATCCCTTCCTTTGATGGTTCGGTTATTATAGCGCCAGTTTTTTCTTCCTGTTCCTCCGTTGCCTTTACAACACCTCCCCATCTTGTTTCAAAAGATAAGAGTCTTTCTACCCCGGACTTTGTTTGGATCAAATCGAGAAACTTTGCATTCAATATAAATGTGTCTACACCTTCATTAACATATTTTTCAGCGATTCGTTTTTCCTTAAGAATATTTTGTAAAACGGACCGATCTGGCAACCGACTATCTTTAAATTGATCATATAAACCTTTGAATGGTTTAATACTCTCAATAGCGAGATCAAAAATGGCCTTACGTCTGACAGCTTCAGATTCATCTGGACTAGTTGCCAATTTCCCCTTTTCGGTTAATTCAACATATTCAGCAACATAACTACCAGTTGTAAGACCGTAAAAGTTTGATTGTGTAGTTATCTTGTTGCTGCTACCAGATTTTGGCGACTTGTCTAATTTTTTGAAAACGTCGCTACGCTTGACCTTGTATCCGGCTCCTAATTCTTGGATACCTTCAGCATAAGGAAGCACATCTTTAAATTCGAGTGCTGGGAACGGTCTTTTGGGAGGACGTCCAACTTGCGATTTTCTCCTACTTTTTCTACTGTCCTTTTTTGCGCTCAAGGAGTTTTTTTGTTCACCCATGATTTATCCTCTCAACTTTTAGACGAGCTAAAATCATTTCGCATCTTTTTGTAGTTTGTATTCTACACATTCGACGACGGCTTGCCAAGTTGCATTAGTATTATAACTGATCCGTGACTGAGTGCAAGCCCGCCGATGTATGGCGGGCAAGTCACAAGCCATTCCACAGATTTCACAGATTCCACAGCTTATAATTGCTCTAGCCCTGAGGGTAAGGCACAACACTGCTGTTGCGAGAAAGCACCAAATCCAAGGGGACCCCGCTCCGCAGTCCACAGGACACCTTGCGGTGGAACCCAAATCCGAATCTCCAAATAAATCTAAATGACCAAATGCCAAATCTCAAATCTGCTGGTGCAAATCGCTGGTGCTTGTGATATTATGTAGCAGAAAAAACCGCAAGGGCTTCCGTTGCTGGCCTTGCAGGGACAAAGTCGGTTTTCGGCAGAAAATAAAACCCGGCAATAAATTGCCGAGCTAAACATGGATTTATGGCGGCGGTAAGAAAAATAGTTCTGCTACTTTTTCTGGTCTCGGGGGCGGCGGGACTGATCTACGAGGTCACCTGGACAAGAACCTTCGGCGTAGTCTTCGGCAATACCGTCTACGCTGTCAGCACAGTCCTGGCGGCGTTTATGCTCGGCCTGGCAGCAGGTAGCTGGCTATTCGGCAGAATCGCCGATAAGAATCCTCAGCCATTAAAACTTTACGCCATGCTGGAAGTAGCCATCGGAGCATACGCATTTATCTTTCCGGCGGTCCTGGCGGGGACAGACTATCTGTACCTATGGTTTTACCGCAACTTTGAGCCGAGTTTCTATGTGTTGAGCCTGGTGCGGTTTGCGGCATCAATGGTCATCCTGCTGGTTCCGACGGCCCTGATGGGCGGCACACTGCCAGTCTTGAGCAAGCTCTGGGCAGAATCGCCTGCAGGGAAATCCTCCGAGCTGCGGATCGGCCAAAGCGTGGGACAACTTTACGCGGTCAATACCTTCGGCGCAGTGGCGGGCAGCTTTCTTGCGGGCTATTTTCTGCTGCGGCTTCTGGGGGTAAGCAGCACCATTTACCTGGCCGCCTGCGCAAATATCGGCGTCGGAATCCTGGCATTTATTTTGTCAGGCCTATTAAACGCCCGGCAACGAGCTACGGCAGGCGCAAATCCACCGCGGTCGTGGAAGAAAAGGCACAAGCACCAGGCGCGTGACATCCAGCAATTGCAAGTAAGTTCAGTTGTCGAGGGACTGGGCAAAACGCAGCTTATTGTGCTGATAGCGGTGGGGCTGGCAGGATTTTGTGCGCTGGCTCTGGAGGTATTGTGGACAAGGGTGCTGGTCTTTGTCCTGGGAACGTCGGTTTACGTTTTTGCGTGCATGCTGACCTGTTTTATCTTTGGCTTGGCGGTGGGCAGCTTTATTTGCAGCCGCCTGATTGTGCAGAAGATCAAAAGGCCGATTTTTGCACTGGGCGTGGTGGAATTTTTAGTGGCGATTTCGGTGTTAGGCTCGGTGCTGCTGCTGGGGGTGCTCTGGCATGTCGACAATGTTCTGACGCGGAGAGTGCTTGCTTTGGGCTTCCGGAAAGAGGTAGCGGCTCAATTCCTTGATGCCTCGGCCGTGCTGGTGCTGCCTACCATCCTGATGGGCATGGTCTTTCCTATCGCGGTCAAAAGCTGCACGCTCTCCTGGCAGGCGGCGGGCAAAAGAATAGGCCAGGTTTATGCCAGCAACACGGTGGGCTGCGTAGTAGGCTCATTTGCAGCAGGTTTTGTGATGGTGCCACTGCTGGGCCTGCGCGACAGCTTCCTGCTGGTGGTAAGCATCCAGCTTTTGCTTGCTACGGCGGTCATTTTCCTTTCGGAAAGACGCCGGCTAGTGCTCGGCGTGACGGCGGCGGTGCTTTCGACAGCGATAATTATCGTAGCCATGCTGGGCGTTGGCCGGGATATATTTCTAAAAACGATGAACACACACCATTATCCCAGCCAGATTCTTTACATTAAGGATGACGCCACCGGGACTGTCACGGTCCATGACGTGCCTGACGGCGAGCGACTCATAGCGGTGGACGGGGTGGATGTGGCGGGCACCGGCTTGATGCTGCGAACCACGCAAAAGCTGCAGGGCTACATTCCGCTGCTGGTGCACGGTAGAGCCGAAAAGGTGCTACAAATCGGATTCGGCAGCGGAGAGACATCAGGCGTTGGCCTGTCGTTCGGGGTGCAAGACTACAGAATCGTGGAGATATGCCCGGCCGTCTTCGAGGCCGGTCGATTCTTCGAGCAGATTAACCGCGGCTCATATAAGGACCCGCATCTGACAAAGATCATCATGGACGGCAAGAACTTCGTGAAACTTACCGACGAGAGATTCGACATCATCATGAACGACTCGACTTATCCCGGCACAACCGGAAGCTCTGCGCTTTACACTTACGACCACTTTAAGCAGTGCAGCGAAAAGCTAAGGCCCGGTGGTATGCTATCGTGCTGGGTGCCGCTGGACCTGCAGCCGGAGGATTTGAAGCTCGTTATAAGAAGCTTTCAGGCCGTCATGCCCAATAGCTCGCTATGGCTCTGCAACAATTCACTCAATAAGCACGCGCTTTTATTAGGGACACCATTGGAGCTGCAAATCGATTTCCAGCGGGTCAAAGAGTTAGTGGAACGGCCGGACATCTCTTGCGACCTTGCTGTCATTAACATTCATTCGATTTACGACATTCTGGATTGCTTTGTAGTTGATAACGCCGGCCTGCGAAAGATAGCAGGCGATGGACCGCTCAACACAGACGATAAGCCCAAGCTTGAATTTGGAGCGACAATAAAACGGGACCTGGACAGTTGTCTTATGAATGCGCTAAGACAGATTTGTAACAACCATAGTCCAATTTCGCCATACTTAGTCAATCTTGGCAACGCTACAGAAAATCAGAAGGTGCAGCAAACTTTGCAGCGGTACTTCACCGGTACCAGTCACGCCCTGTGGGGCCTTGTAGGTATACTTGAAGGCGATCCGGATATTATGGAGAGCGAGTTCAAAATGGCGCTGGCAGCCAATCCGCAAGACAAAGATGTGCAAAGTTGCCTCGATGAAATAAAAGAAGAGATGAAAGACTTAGAACAAGCCGTGACCCGGACTCTGAAAACCGCGATTCTGAGGTCACGTCTGGCAAAAAGATACCTTCTTTTGCGACAATATAGTCAGGCTGCAGAGCAATACCGCGCGTACCTGGAGCTTGAGCCGCGCGATGCCAGAGGATGGAACAATCTGGGATTTTGCTACCATAAGTTGAAACAGTTTGAAAACGCAGTTCGGGCATTTGACAGAGCGATCCTATACGACGCAAAGCTGTTATCAGCTTACGTGAACCTGGCAGACGCCCACGAACAACTCGGAGATTTTGCGCAGGCTTCCCAGAACCTCAAACGCGCAATTACGCTCAGTTCCGGCACGCAACAAGTCTATCTTTATGATCGGCTGGCCCGAGCTTATTTTATGCAGAAAAAATACGATCTTGCGCTTGAGACTCTGGAAAAGGCACTGAAGATAGCCCCACCTGATTCGCAGCTTCGGGAGTACTTAGAAGGTCGCAAGCAGCACGTCGTAAGCGCCGCCCCGCACTAATTGCCCCGGAAATTCCGGGGCCATTCGCGCCACAACGGCAATTAGTGCGGGGAGGCGCAGCCATAACCCGTCCTTATAATTTAGGCTATCAGAGTATCGGGTTACCAGGCAGCGGATATCAGGCTATCAGGACATCAGGCTAAGGGCGAGCAAACAGTGTTGGTTTTTTCTGATGGCCTGGTCTGCTGATATCCTACAACCTGATTTGGGTTCCCGCGAAGCGGGGTCCCTCCTAATCTCCTGATCTCCTAATAACCATGCGCTCCATTTAGCCGCCAAACTTATTTGGTGGTTTCACCGCCGATTTCTAAGGCTTCCGCTGTCCCCTAAGGGGCTGGCTGCTGTTGAGTTTTTTACAAACTATTTACAAAACCGGAGGGCTTCTATCCATTATATTATAAGGGTAGAGAAGACTCAAAAAGCAAACCTCAAATTAGTGAACAGAACAAAAATAAAGGAGACCGAAAAATGAAAAATGTGAGAATCAAGGCGACATTGTGTTTAGCGATAGCAACAGTTACGGCAGTGTCAATCGCCGCGGGTCTGATACTCTGTAATCAGCCCGTGCTTGCAGGCGACCCGCAAGCCCTCCCTACCTCTGGCGGGCAAGCCCCACGGGCGGAGAATTACTCTTTGTCAGGGCCATACGCATACAAGAACCTGGCTATTTTTCTTATTCACGCCAAGGATAGCAAGGTGACGACGAAATTCATGACGCTTCAAGAGGCGCTGGAGCAGAAAAAGGTAACCGTTATTGAGACGGGGACGGTCAACAATCTTGTCATCGAGAATGTAGCCGACGATGTGCACATCTATATCCAGTCCGGCGATATTGTTCGCGGAGGTAAACAAGACCGGACGATCGGTAACGACTACGTTATTGCTCCCAAATCAGGCAAAATTCCGCTAAGCTCTTTCTGCGTCGAGAGTGGCCGCTGGCGCCAAAGAGGCGACGAAAAGGCGCATGAGTTTTCAGCCTCCACCAACGCGCTACCTTCAAAGGGATTAAAGGTCGCGGCTAATTACAACCATTCACAAAGCTACGTCTGGCGGGAAGTTGACAACATCCAAAACAAGTTAAGCCAAAAGCTCGGCAAATCGGTCAGGTCGCAACAGTCTGCATCCAGCCTTGAACTGACGCTGGATAATAAGGAAGTCAAGCAGGCAGTGCAAGAATACGTGGATGCCCTTACTCGCCTGGTTCCTGGCAAAGAAGCTGTGGTGGGATTTGTTTCTGCCATCAATGGCAAACTTAATAGTGCCGATGTGTACGCTTGCCCTGAGCTATTCAGGAAACTCTGGGTCAAACTGCTCCGCGCCTGCGCGGTAGAAGCCCTCGCCGAATTTGACGAAACAAATGTGTTTGCTCATCCCACGGCAGCCTCTGCGGCAGCTTTCCTGCAAGATGATGACCAGACGAAGGTTCAAGAAAAACAGATCGATGAGCACCTCAGGGTCGTTACGCGCCAGAGCAAGGATAAAATTGTGTTTGAGACGTACAGAACCGGCGAGAAAGAAGCGCTTCATAAAAGCTACATTCGCGCAGATTCAAATCTGCTCCAGCAGCACAACGAAGCGATGCAACGCCAGACACGGTCTCACACCACGAATTCGAGTCAGCAGCAGGCGCAACCGCAGCCACAGCAATAGACACCTGAAGAATGATGGAAGAATTTCTGCCGTGAAACCGTGGGTGCGGATTTCAAAAAGCATCGTTTGACGCGGAGCAACTGGCAAGTATAATGCAATTATGCGAGCGTACACAACCTATGCTGACATCTTGCGGCCTTGCCAGAAAACCGCCGCCACGTCTTACGATGCTGCTTTAATTCTCGGCGGTTCTTTGCTTGTGGGTTTGTCCGCTCAGATAGCAATTCCGCTGACTCCCGTTCCAATCACCGGGCAGACCTTCGCGGTGCTACTACTGGGAGCGATGTTTGGGGCTCGGCGAGGGTGCTTATGTATGCTTGCATACCTGGCGGAAGGGGCAGCGGGGCTGCCGGTATTTGCGCTGGGCCAGGCTGGGCCTGCGGTGCTACTGGGGCCAAGAGGCGGATACATAGTTGGCTTCGTTGCCGCTGCCTACATTACGGGATTTCTGGCTGAAAAAGGCTGGGACCGGCGGATTGCCACCACCATCTTGGCGATGATCTGCGGCAATATCGCCATCTATACTTTCGGACTGTTCTGGCTGTGTTGCCTGACCGGCATCAATAAGAGCGTGTTAGCTGTCGGTTTATATCCCTTTATTGTCGGCGACCTGCTGAAAATATCACTGGCTGCAATTTTTCTGCCGTCGGGCTGGAAACTGCTGGGGTACTGCGGACTTGGCGGCGAGGGGGTCCGTCGCCGTACCGGCGACGGCTAAACAGGGTCGCGCAGCGAAAACGCGGGTTTTTTATTACCTACCTTTGTTGAATTTGCTATTTATACTTCGCGTAAGATCGAGTCCGACCCTAATGCTTTATGGCCGGCTATTTGAGCAGTTGTCATTGCGAGGCCTACTTTGCAGGCCGTGGCAATCTACGTATTTTTGAGGGTAAATCCGCCGTCCGTCTGGCGGATAAATCCCATATATTTGATTTTCCTGCTAAATCTTTCTCAGGCTGGCACCGATATTAAATTCAGAATGTGAGAAGTCTGTACTCAGATAGGCTCCAAGTGTGAAAGCTGCAGATAGGGAATTTCAATATGCTCAAAGCAAAAGATATTATGACCAAAGATGTCATCTGCGTAAAAAAGGATACCCCAATATATGAGGCTGCCCAGCTTCTTATAAAAAACGACATAACAGGCATGCCGGTTGTCGAGGATGACATGACTTTAATCGGGGTCGTTAGCGAAAAAGACCTGCTGCGACTAATTTACGCTGGCGAAGATGAGAAAAACAGTACGGTTGAGTCTTTTATGACACAACCAGCGGCTTGCTACAAGGAAGATGACAGCTTGAAGACCATCATCGATTTTATGCTGATTAACTACTTCAGGAGAGTCCCGGTGGTATCAAAGGACGGGAAAGTGGTCGGAATCATCAGCAGGCCCGATGTGCTGGCCTACATCCTCCACTCCAAGCAGACCCAAACTGCCGCTTCCTCGGTCCGGTAGGGGCGATTGCTAAAAGAGATGCTGCGCCAGCAAAATGCATGCTATCAAGGTTACGCCTACTGCGATAATAATAAGGCCGAGCCAAAATGTTTCTCTTTCCATGTCGGCAGTTTCCCAATTAAAAGCCGTCCCCCACCTTATATTCTCAGCGACATCGCCCCGCAAAGAGCCAGAACCCACTCGCACATTTACTTTCCTGTCAGGTGCTCGAAGCCGGAAACGAAAATAGGGCATCTTAATTGGCGCAGAAAGGCCTGTCAATTGTGGAAATACGTATTTTTCGATGGTGGGTTCTGCTTGGCAAGTCTACTCCGCCGAAGCGGCTGCGAAGGCCGGACTGCCTTAGTTGGCTGAGCGATGCTTTTTCATTTTCTGCCACAAAATCTTTTTCTGAGCAGGCGGAATGTTTGCATCGTACAAAAAGCCCTCGGCTCTGGGGCCGAGGCTAATTAGCCCCCGCCCCTGGGCGGGGGGCTGCTTGTTCTTCACTTTCTCAACAAGTTTGCCGGGCCTGCCCTCTCCATCCACAAATAACCAGCCGGCAGTCCCCAGAGCCGCAACAAGTAGGATAATTACCAGAGTAACTACAACCTGCCAGTAGGCCTTAGATTTGGCCCGGACTTGCAAAAGGCCAAGCCTACTTGTGCGGCCTCTGGCGTATCTTTGGGGTCCCTGGCGTGCCGCGACTCTCTCTGCTACCCCACCCTGCTGCATCTGGGTCGCTGTATGAAAGGCTGTCTCCGATTCCATGCCATCCATATTTCAATCCTTTGGAACTGCCTGGCTTTTAGTGTTATCGGTCGTTGGCTGGCTTTTGCTTTAATTTGAGTGAAGAAATTCTACGGGCTTTGTAAAGCTTTGGCAGAAAATAAAAAAGGAGACACAGGCGGGATTCTACGAATCCTTCCTCACCCTGCCTCCCTGTTGCGATGTGCCTTTATTTTGGAGCGCTTGGTTTAGCGTAGGTTTGCACTCGCAACGCTTACATAATATGGCAAGTCAACAAAACCTGTCAAGTAGCAACTACTTTTTAGTGACCATAGAAAAGCATCTAGGAATTTGTGCCGATAAATCAAAATATGTTTGGCAGAAAGAGAATATGGCAATCCCGCCCAGCGCTGGGCGGGACCAGAGCTGCTGAATACCTGTCCACCACAGCGGACCACGGTGGGCCGGCCCGCGCCGAGCCCGCCGTTGGCGGACCCCCGTATCTTCTGTCGAAGACAGAAACGGGGGCCCTGACAGTGGTCACCAGCCAGCTTCGCCAGGAAGTACTTGACCGCAAACTGGCGGAGGATCAATTCAAGATTCACTTAGACCGGCTGGAGCAGCGTATCAAGGGGCACAGTGTCGAGTTAATAGAAATCAAAGAGCAGCTCAGGCACCTGTGCGATGAGCTGGCGGAAAAAATGACAGAAATAAAAACCGCCAACGAACGATTGCAGCAGCAAGTCGTTGAGCGAGAACACTACGTCAATGAGAAAGTCGCGGTATTAACCAGGACGGTTCAACAGCTACAGCACCAACTCGGCCAGCTCAAGAAAAATGAGATAGAGCTGCTGGAAGACATTATAGATGCAAAACCACCAGCCGAGCAGATTGACGTGTTAAACCCTCAGGAACTTAAAGCACTGAGCGAACTAGCCAAACGCCTGGCACAGTAAGAATCCTTCAGCCGCGCTCAGAGCAGGCCCAGCACTAATTTCCCACCAAATTCCAGGGTCTCGCCCCCACATTGGAAATTAGTGCGGGGCCGATATTTCTATAAATTCGCATACTGATTTTGCCTTTTCTGGTCTGATTTCCTATAATTTAGTTAGGATTAAATAGAGCCGGGTTCCCAATTGGTGTGAGTTCAAGCTCCTGCGAGCCTCGGAACCCATAGAAATATAGTTACTACTCAATTTTCGGCCAGCCTGCTCCGCCTCTGGTGGATATGGCAGGCTCACATTTCTGGGGGGAAAAATGACTGGTAACAGATGCCGAAAAGGCGCAGCACTTATCATATCAATGATATTTGTGCTCATATTCTCGGCCCTTGCTGCCTCAATAGCAACGTTCTCCAGCACAAATGTCCAGATTTCTAACAATCAACACCGGGCCAACCAGGCTCTGGCAAGCGCTCAATCGGGCCTTGAGGTCATGCGATACTATCTTTCTGGAATCAGAGTGCCAGGCAATGTCCTCCCGGACAGCAGACTTCAGGCCGTTGCAGCGCAATTGCAAAGCAAGCTCGGCAGTTCGGGCATTACCAACATTGTTTCAAGCTATGACGCCTTAGCCAAGACAATAACTATCCCCAGTTGGCTTGTTGATTCCGAATCGGGCCAAGCGTTCAATGTCCTCATCGGGTACGGTAACAACGGTAACAACTATGATACCGTGACGATGGATGTAACCGGCACTAGCCAAACTGGCACCAACCAACAGATCAGCCGAAAAATCAGGACCAGCTTTAATTTCGCCACCATCGGCAACACCATTTTTGACTTCGGCATCGCAAGCAAAGGCCCCGTGCAGATGCACGGCAGCGTGGACGTTGCGGGATTCAACGAGGCTATTGAAGCCAGCGTTTACATTGAAAGCGAATACTCTAACCTGGCCCTGGAAATGATAGGCAAGTCCAGCATAGCCGGCGAAGTCAGCATCGTCAACTCTGGCGCCTTTGTGGACATCAGCAACTCCAGCTCCATCTACGGGGAAAAAGGCGAAGCGGCCTTGCAGCATGTCCACATAGGCGTGCCGCCATGCGATTTTCCAACTCCTTATCCAACCAATTTCCAACAGTACGTCACAAACACTTTCGACCCAAAGACCGACACTACCAGCAACATTACACTGGAAAATATTAGAATCCCCGCAGGCACCAATCCCAATTTCTCAGGGAACGTCGTGATACGAGGTCTGGCATTTATTGAGGCTCCTAACGTAGTTAGATTTAGCGGCAATGCTCAAATCACCGGCATCCTAATTGGCAATGGCGACCTGGAGTATCCTGCTGCAGAAAACCGAATTGAATTTCTCGGCACAGTAAACAGCCATGGGGTCGAGCAGTTGCCCGACGAAGGGTTCAGCAAACTGAAAAAGGAGGCCGGAACCTTTTTATTGGCCCCCGGATTCAGCATTTGCTTTGGCGGCAATTTTGAGACCATCAACGGGGTCATCGCCGCCAGCAGCATTGAGTTCTTTGGGAACGCCGGCGGTACCATCAACGGTTCAGTTGTAAATTATGGAGAAGGAGCCATGAACCTGGAGGGCAACACGGATTTGGTCTTCAATCGCTCTGGAATTACAAAGAATCCTGCTGGATTCGAGCCCACTAAGGTCCTGCAGTTCCTGCCCGGCAGCTATTCGGAGCCTCCGTTTTAGTAAGAACCCCGCGTAAAACGCGGGGCTAAATATTTAGCCGGCGGTTTTACCGCCGGTTCACACTGCGGTTGCACTGCAGGTCTTGGCCATTTAACGATGCCGCCTACGTAGCTGAACGGCAGGCACGCCGGATATGCTCAAAAGCAGCTAACGGATCCTTTGCAAACTCAAATACTGTTACCAGACCTGTCCGGATAAAGACGTGTTTTATCTCTGCAGAGACGTTGCACAGAATAAGCATATGTCCAAACCCGCGCAGCAGCCTATCCAGTATCATCAGACGACAGAGGGTTTCAGAAGTCAACAGTTGAACTTCAGAGAAGTCAACAATCAGGTCGTGGTCAACTTTTTCACTTAGAATCTTGCTGACTTCGTCCAGCTCGTCGCCTTGTGTTGGTTGTGCTGGCAGAGCGATCAAAAGAACGTCGTGCGAGAAATGTTGAACAGCCACTTCAGTTCCCCCAATTGAGATGACACAGCTTTGACCGGCCTTAAGTATTTTATCGGAATGACCCCGCGTAAAAGCGAGTACTCATATAAAATATGGCGCAAAAACCGCCAATTCCAAACGGAAATGGTTGGAAAAAGTCAGATTTTTTCCAGGACCTCGGTTACCTTTTTAGTCAATTCCACTTGCTCTTCGGCACCGAGAGAGAGCCCGCTTTCCAGCGAGGCGATGTACCTATCGATCTGTGAGTCGTCTTGCCTTAGCTGGTCTATCTTTGTATTTTGCTGCCTGATTTGTTCATCCAGGTCTGTGAAATCCAGAGATAGGTCAAATTTCCTATCCAGAAAAGAAAGGGTTGCTTTTACCGCCTGGAAATCCGTGTCCGCAGCTAAGTAAAACGGTATTTCCGTCCACAGACTTACGCCAGAGATTCCTTTTCTTTGGGCGACCCACAGAAGGAAACTGCTGATAGCCGGCGGTCCTTGCCAATTCATATTTTCCAGTCCCAAGCCTGCCAGTTCCTCTTGCATCTGCTGTTGATTGAACACCGATAATATCCTTCGCGAGTCGGTATGAGCAGCAGACGAGATGGTTCCGCCAATGGTATAAAGCTGCCTGATTTTGCAGTAATGTCGAGCCAAGTCCGAAAGAGCACTTAAGAATTCATACCGCTCCAGGCGTGGCTCGTTACCTTTGAATGTGACCAGGTCATTTCTTTGGCAGTTGTAGAATTTGCCTTGCGGAAACTGAGCTGTGTCGTTTTCGATCGCCACGCCCTCTAAAGAGAAAAATCCTGCCGGCTCAACTTCACAGAAGCTTTTGGCACCGAGCCTGCGGTTTATGTAGTCGATAACAAAAGGGCTGAGTCTGCCCGCATCCTCAACCCAGCCAACAATCAGAGTCGGGCTTTCAAATGCCGTAAGGCATCCCTCAGCGGACTCAGGCTGCTGCGAAAACTTAAATATGCTTTTAGGTTCCCGCGGGGTGGGGTCCCTCATCTTTGGAAGGTCCCTGGTCGAAAAGTTCATCAATGTGCTCCATTATCTTTTTCTTCTCTTCTTCGGTTATCGGTCCGGGCTCAGCCGGTTGAACGTACCTTAGCTTTTCTATTTCATCCTTTACTTCTGGAGGTATTGCTTCTGCTCTGTAAAGGCTTTCCAAAAATCCCTCGATGTTTTCCTCCACCTTTTGGGCCAGCTCGTCCAATCTGCTCAGAGCCTGGCCTAAGCTTGCCGAAGGGTCAATCTGGACGTCAAGTATTTTCAGCAAGACCTCCAGCACAGACTTTGACCCTTTAGGATAGGGCCAGGGAGCCGCCTGAAGATAATACGGTATTTCGCCCATCAGACAAATCGCTTCTATGCCTCTTTTTTTCGCCACGCCCAGCAGAAGCCCATTCAGGCCGGTGATGACGCCCTGGTTGCCTCTGCCTTCGATCTGAGACATCAGAATGGTATTTTCATATTGCTTCACCTCGGCAATTGCGTTCTGACTATTTGGCACTGCCCAGACTCTTGGTCTTGTGGTGTGGTGAATTTGAGTAACTGCTGCGCCGGAGGTGTAGACTCTTCGGCAGCCGAATTTTTGTGCCACATCCAGGACTAAATTGGCCATCTCATAAGCTTTTTGGCCCTGTGCGTATCTGGCTGGGCCGTCGCTCGGCTGCTGCTGGCCGATAAAGAATATGAGGTCCCGATCTTTCAGCCGCTGAAAGTAGAATTTATTGCTGGGAAACTCAAGTTCCTTCAGCAAGCCATTGACAATAGTGACTTTTTGGGGGTCAAAGAAGTCCCAGGGTTCGATCTGGCCGAATTCTTCAGCCCTGAACACCACTCTTAGAGTATCAATCGCGGTCAGGCCTATATTCCCGATGCCAGGCCAACCGCAAAACATAATCGGATTTCTAAGTTCCGGCTCTTTGTAGAGTATGATTGCCATTTTTCATCCCTCAACCCCGCCATGGTGATGGCGGGGTTAACCGGTTAGCCCTGCCACTTGTGGCAGGGTTTGCTAATACTCCTGCCCCCTGAATTTTTCCTTGTTTAAGTAAAAGTAGCGCCTCATTGGCTTGTTCCAGGTCAAATTCCTGAACTTGCGGCACAATCGGAATCTCAGCAGCCAAAGGCAGAAATTCCTGAGCATCGCATCTTGTAATATTAGCTACGGTTTTGAGCTCTTTTTCAAGCCAAAGATGATTTCCGTAGCTCAATTCCAGCAGCGAATCTTTATCTTTTTCTTCTTTTCTGATTGCATTTATAACGACTCGTCCGCCTTTTTCCAATACCCTTAATGCCTCGACGACCGGCCTCCAGGCAGGTGTAAAGTCGATGGCGCAATTAAGTTTCGCCGGCGGCGTGTCTCCGGTCGCCCCAACCCAATCAGCCCCCAATTCCTTCGCCAAATTCCGATGCTCTTTTTGGCCGGGCCTGGTGAAAACAAAAACCGAGCAATTCGGATATTTGTATTTGGCGACCTGGATGACAATGTGAGCCGAAGCTCCAAAGCCAAATAGGCCAAGAACCTGGCCATCTCGAAGATTAGTTAGCCGCAAAGCTCTATAGCCAATTGCCCCTGCGCACAAAAGCGGCGCCGCCTGGCAGTCGGAAAACCCCTTGGGTATCGGATAGGCAAAATCCTCGCAGACCACGGTATACTGCGCATAACCGCCATTTACATCGCATCCGGTGCCCTTGAATTCTACGCACAGATTCTCATTTATGTTCTGGCAGAAAGAGCATCTGCCGCAGGCTGAGTTTATCCAGGCGATGCCTACGCGGTCATTTAGCTTAAATTTAGAAGCGCCGCGACCTAAGGATTCCACTGTACCCACGATCTGGTGCCCTAAAATTATAGGTAATTTCGCCGCAAGCCTGCCTTCAATTTCATCTAACTCGGTGTGACATATCCCGCAGGCTGAAACCTTCACCAGAACCTGTTTGGGGCCGGGCTGCGGAATCGGCAAATCCTCAAGCTCCAAAGGTTTTTCTTCAACAGGTGCGGTTCGCCTAAGCAGCATTGCTTTCATGTCAAAATTGTAAATTGACAATTGAAAATTGACAATCGACAATTGTGAATATGAGAGTGCTAATATATGGCGCTGGTGCTGTGGGCCTGGGAATTGCCAGTTGCTTGCTTAAATCCAAATGCCAGGTTGATATTCTTGCCAGAGAAAATACGGTCTCGGCCCTGCAAGAGCATGGATTAGCCAGAACGGGAATTTGGGGCAGCTTCCGCGCTGAGCCTTCTCAATTCGGCTGTTACACATCTGTGCACCAAGTGCCAAGAAAGAAATATGCCTATATACTTGTGTGCACCAAGTCTTTCGATTCTTCGGCAGCGGCAAAAGACCTTTCCCAGCATAAATTTCTGCTCGGCAAGAAAACAAAAATTGTGCTATTTCAAAACGGCTGGGGCAACGCTGAAGCATTTTCCACTTTTTTCGAGGCGCCGAGAATTTACAATGCCCGTGTGATAACAGGATTTCAGCGGACTAACGCCAATGAGGTTGCCGTAACGGTACACGCAGACGCAATTCATATCGGCAGCCTATTCAATAAAGATTCCTCGCCACTTACCGACTTGTGTGAAGCTATAGCCGCCGGCGACATCCCATGCAAAATAACCAATGAGATTGACAAAGACCTGTGGGCAAAAATGCTGTATAACTGCGCGCTAAATCCGCTCGGGGCTATTCTGGATGTCCCATACGGAATGTTGGCAGAAAACCAAACTACGCGTACAATAATGAACGGCATCGTCGATGAAGCATTCAACGTGATGACAGAGGCAGGCTATAAAACACACTGGCCGACGTCTAAGGATTTTTTGGAGGTATTTTATAGCAAACTGGTTCCCGATACAGCAAAACATAAATCCTCAACCTTGCAAGATATTATGGCCAAAAAAAGAACCGAAATCGATGCCCTAAACGGAGCGGTTATCAAACTTGCCGAGAGATGCAGCGTAGAGGTTCCCTGCAATCTGGTGATCTACAATCTGATAAAGTTTATCGAAGTACGGAGCATATAAAGATGAACAGAAATAGCAAAAATTCGACGGCTTATTCGCGGCGTGACTTCCTTAAGCGCACCGGCACTACTCTGGCTGGCTCAATGTTGGCATACAAAGCGGCGCTGGCCCTCAATACCGCACCCAAGAAGGTTCGCATCGCAGTGGTGGGCGGCGGATTTGGTACAGCGTTCCAGTGGCACGAGCATCCCGATTGCATCGTCGAGGCGGTCAGCGACTTGCGGCAAGACCGCCGGAAGTTGTTAATGAAGGTCTACAATTGCCAGAAGGCGTACAACTCGCTGGAAGAATTGGTGCTGGATAAAAATATCGACGCCGTAGCTATTTTTACCGATGGCCCGCTTCATGTGCAGCACACCGTTGAGGCGATGAAGAACGGCAAGCACGTAATCTCAGCCGTGCCGGCTGCCTGGGCAACGATTGAGCAGGCCGAGCTATTGCTGAATACGGTCAAGAAATACGGCCTGACTTATATGATGGCTGAGACCGGCTACTATCAGCAGTCAACGATTTCAGCCCGCAAGTTCTACCAGCAAGGCAAGTTCGGCTCCTTATATTACTGCGAGGCTGAATATCAGCACCCCGGCCTGGAAGGGCTTTATTTCTATCAGGGCAAAAAAACCTGGCGCTGCGGCGTGGCCCCGATGCACTATCCCACACATTGCACCAGCCAGCTAATCGGCGTCACCGGCGAACGCCTGACCGAGGTCGTATGTCACGGCTGGGGCGACGACAGTCCCATCCTCAAGGACAACGTCTACGGCAATCCGTTCTGGAACGAATCAGCGATGTTCAAGACCAATCGCGGCACGGCATTCCGCGTCAATATATGGTGGAAGGGCGCCCACCACGGCTGTGAGCGAGCACAGTGGATCGGCGATAAAATGAGCTTTTATGCGCCGCATCCCAACGGTCTTGGCCCGATCATTATTCGCTCCGGCGAGCAGGTGGAAAAAGACGATGCAGGATTTGAGCGAAAGGTGCCGAACTTTGAGCAATATAAACAGCCCGAATGGTGGAGAACTGACGTGCTGCCAGAGCCTTTGCGGCATGACAGCGGCCACGAAGGCTCGCATACATTTTTGACGCACGAATTTATTGATGCGCTGGTGCATAACCGCCGGCCTGTGATTGACGTGTACGAATCGCTGGCGTACACCATGCCGGGCATCGTCGCGCACCAGTCGGCGCTGCGAAAAGGCGAACTGCTCAAAGTCCCTCAGTATGATGCAGCAAGACTCATTCGATGATGGAGGTTACCCATGAGAAACCGAGCGTTGGCTATTGTTATAGTTTCTATCTTCTTCTGTTCTGTGCCCACTTGTTCGGTCGCCCAGGAGACAATCCAGCTTACGGCGCTATCCAGCATGGAACGGATAGGCCAGGACCAGAAGCCATACGGGCAAGGCAAGGTAGAAATCAAAGCAGCGAAAAATGAGGTGGAGTCATTTCAGGTAGTTCTTACTGCCGTGAGCGACAAAATCAAAGTCGTAACCGCGGAGGTTTCCGACCTTGCTGGACAGGCCGGGGCAAAAATTGGCAAGGATAATATCAAGCTTTTTAGGGTCGAATACGTCCGGGTAAGAAAATCGACGCCCGGAGCGGAATTACCTCCCGGGCTATATGCCGACCCTCTTATTCCATTTGTGAATCCCGGGACCTTAAAGCCCATCGAACCGTTAGCCCAGTCTCAGAAAAGGTGGGGCGAGCCGGCAACGACCACAGGATACGATATGTATGCAGTTCCCTTTGAAGTATTTAAGGGACAAAATCAGCCTATATGGGTCGATGTCCACGTCCCCAAAGATGTCCCGGCAGGCATTTACACTGGGCGATTTACGGTCAAGGCGGAAGGCAATCTATCCGCCGAAATCCCTATATCCCTGACCGTCTGGGACTTTGCACTTCCGGACGGCCCTACTCATAGAAACCACTTTGGAAGTTTTCACAATGTCACGCGGTACTTCGATGTCAAGCCCGACTCGGAGCAATTCAGACAAATCGAGCTGCGCTATTGTCAGGCGATGGCTGAGCACCGAATCAATCCGCCTATTCCGCGCAATCTATTACCTGCGGTCAACGACGATGGCTCTTTGAGCGTTACGCCCGAAAGACATCGGCAACTGGTGGAATTTATCAATAGGTTTCACGTGACTGATTTTGAGGTCCCAAGAGCACCATTTTTTTCGCTGCCAAGCTCGACATTGCGGCCCGATTACAAACAGATATCCGAAGCCAACCGAAAAAAGGCCCAGCGATATTATCGAGAATTTTATGCGTACCTAAAGAAAAACGGCTGGGAAAAGCGAGCGTACTTGTATATGTGGGATGAGCCGAATCTGCGGGAAAACTATGAGCAGGTTATTGTGCTGGGCGAACTTGTTCACCAGGCGGCGCCTGAGCTTAGGCGGCTGGTGGTTGAACAGCCGTATCCTCAGGACCCCTCCTGGCCCGATATTGACCCAGCGGTAGACATTTGGTGCCCGCTTTGGTCATTCATTGATAGAAAATCCATAAGTGAAAAAAACGCCCACGGCGATGAGGTCTGGTCTTACACCGCTCTAGTCCAGCGAGCGCCTCGATACCATCCGGAATACCAGAAGGTCAAAGACCGCGATCCGCCGCACTGGCATATAGATTGGCCGCTGCTGGTTTATCGCGTCCCTACCTGGATAAACTATCAATACGATATTACCGGCTTACTATACTGGTCGACGGTCACCAGAGTCGTTGACCCGTGGGGCAATCCGGCGTTTGCGCATCCAGCGCACTACAATGGAGGCGGGTATCTATTCTATCCCGGCGTACCCTGCGGCATTGATGGGCCTGTCGCCTGCACGCGGATAAAAAACCTTCGAGATGGGATGGAAGATTATGAGTATTTTGCAATCCTTGAAAAGCTGGCGGGCAAAGAGGCGGTCAAAAAGATTGTCAGCACCGTTGCGCCAACGTGGTGGCAATTCTCAAAAGACCCTAACGAAATCCTTGCCGCTCGCGAAAAACTGGCTACGGAGATTGTCAAATTGAAAAAACTGTGAGGTTGGTCTAGCAGTTGCGCCGCTTATGTTAGGTTATCAGGATAGCAGGTCACCAGGTAGTGGGTATCAGGTTATCAGAGTATCAGGCTGACTTTCTCTTTTCCTGATGGCCTTCACCTGATATTCTACATCCTGGTCTGCTGATGACCTGGTTTCCTTAAGGAGTCGCGCAACCGCAACCTTATGACGATTCGTGCCTAATCGTTTCTATACGGAGTAATTACGATGTTTCCACAAAGAAAAAATAGTCTGCAAGCCAGACCAGCGATCTTAAAGGGTACGTTGTGTTTAGCCCTGCTGGCTAACGTTGCCTTGCTATGCATGGCCATAATCGCGGGCGAGGCTGGCCTGCGAGGTCCTTTGCGGGTGCACGCGCAGGCGCCGGCTTCTCAGGGGTGGGTCACGGCGGGGGCCAATCCGCAGCGGACGTCGTGGGTGCCCAATGCCGCCCCGGGAGCGCTCAAGCCGATGTGGGTCAAGCCCGTCGAGCCTTATATCTCGCAGAAGGTACAGATCGTCGCGGCGTCCGGAAAACTGTTCCTTTCAACCGCACGGGGGCTGTACGTCTTCGATGCGGATACGGGTGCTGATCTGTGGGTGTATCCCACCGAACTTCCTCTGGGGCACTCCCCGACCTACGCCAGCGGCCGGATCTACGTAGGCGGATTGGATCGGAAGATCCATGCTATCGATGGCGACACCGGCCAGGGACTCTGGACGTTCAGCGCCACAGGAGGATTCCACACGAGTCCGCTGGTGGTCGAGGGACTGGTCTATGCCGGCAACCGCGACGGGTGTATGTACGCGGTGGATGCGAGCACCGGGAAGCTTGTGTGGAAGCATCAAACCGGGGGACAGATTCTGCAGTCCGCCGCATACCAGGACGGCGTCGTCTTCTTTGGCTCACAAGATGCGCGAGCGTATGCCCTGGACGCCCGGACGGGGGCGCAGGTCTGGCGCTCGGATAAGCTGCCCGGCATGGGCTGGCACTCCTGGTGGCCCGTGATCTACAAAGACGTCGTTCTGTTCACCCGGACCGAGGTCGAAAAGGGCATGGTCGGAATGCAGAACGATTGGCTTTTCTCGAAGAGCATGACCGCCAACAACCTGCCTGGCGTCCGCGGCACAGAACCGGGCGGCTGGGTGGCCGGCGAACCGACCGTCGATATTCGCACCAACCCCAACGGGGGCACAATCCCCGACTGGTTCGAGAAGTATCCCTGGCGGCGGAACCTGATTGTTCTGAATCGTAAGAAAGGCCTTGAAGTCGCCTTCGACCTGGACAACGACGGGACGACCGATGCCGCGCCCATGCTGTGGGTGTGGACGCACGCCGGAACGTGCTATCCGCCGCTGGTCAGCGGCCACAATGATGTCATCTACTTTCGCACTCTCAGTCACGCCATCGGGCGCAGCATCCCCGGAGGGGTGATGGTCGGCTGGAAGTATGGCACGCCTTTCCTGAGCCTGCCGGTTTCGAACATGCAAGGGCAGAGCGGTTTCTGGCCCGGTGATGAGCCGGTAGGGATCTCCGCGGGTGGGAGCTACGTCTATTGGAACTTGTGCAACGACCGTTTTGTGGGCAGCGCCGATCTGTCCGTCGCAAACTCTGCGTTTCCCCAAAGCGACGGCCGGCGGCAGTGGCGGCATCTCAGCGGCGATCAGTTCAAGAACACGTTGCCGCCCGGCTACAACAGCCAGGTCGCCCAGTACCTTTGGAGCGTGGGTCCTGGCAAGATCAAGCCCATGTATTGGGCCCACGGGGATAATGTCGGGCCGACGATCTACGACGGCAAGATGTACGTGCACCGCGGCAATGCGATCATCGCTTTCGGCCCCGATGGCCTGGGCGACCGCGCGGCGGTGCTGCCGGTGGCCCGCACACGTTCTGGAGGCACGTCGTCCGAACCCGTGTCCGAAACAGTCCTGCGAGAGCGACTGGCGATGGAGGTCAGGAAGATCCTGGACCGGGGACATTTGCAGGCGGGCTTTGCCAAGATCGGGCTGGTCGATTTCATGACGGTGAATCGTTTGGGCCAGTATCTGCTCCATTACTGGCACAATCCCGCGGATATGCTTGTCACGCTGTTGCGCGCCCTGCCTCACCTGCCGCCCGAAATGCAGGACCAGGTGCGTCAGTATCTCCGGGATGAATACGCCGCCTTTCCTCCTTACAAGTACGTGCACATCGGATTCACGGACGGAGCCCCGCGAGAGCCCTTCGAGTATCCGCCCTCCACGCCAAGGATTTTTGAGCACGATTTCGGGGCCCTCATGGGAAGTCCGTTCGCCGGCTGGAGCAAACCGCCTCATAACGTCTACGCCATGTGGAAATACGCGCAGGCGGGTTTGGACGACCCCGCCAAGGTTTTCGAGCAAGCCACCGGCGTGATCGGTTCCACCCCATCCGACCGTTATCTCCAGGCATTTCCGCACGTCCACAACGCCTACATTGCGGGCTATGTCGGCTCCGTGGAACTGGCCAAGATGGCTGGCCAGCCCTATGCCGCGCAACAGCAGGAGTTGAATCGGCTGCTTCGGCTCCGGGCCCAGACGTTCCGGTGGGATGTGCAGGCTGACACCGGCGGCGCGCAGAGCGATCAATATTTCTATACCCTTATTACGGCCTGGAATTTCATGTTTCTGGTTCCAGAACTGGCGGATTACCTGCGTCACAACGCCCTCGTGAAGGTCCAGGAAGCCATCGATCGATACACCCACATGGCACCCTATTGGATGGCCGGGCACAACGAAGAGGTGCAGCACGAGAATGGTATCACGCCGCTCTACCAGACCCACGCTTTGTTCCAGGCCAAGGCCCAGATTCTTCAAGAGTCCCGCGACGAATTGGCCAAGGTCCTGGATACGCCCGTGGTCCCCGCAGGTGATCTTTTTTACCTGCAGAATCTCGCGACCACCCTGCCCGTCCGGCAGGCGGGCCTCGAAGGGTCTCCGACGAGTTCCGGCGGCGAGGGGCCCAGCACTAATTGCCCCGCACCAATTGAGTTCTCGTTGGGGGTTTTTTGTTTTGCTAAGGATAAGACCCGCGATGGTGGACAATTGGTGCGGGGCGTGAGGGGGCCTCGAATTTGAACGGCAATTAGTGCTGGGCGGGCCAAAACCGAGTAATTCCGGTTCTCGCTGAACCAAGACATACTACGGTGAGGGTTCCCGCCCCTGCTTTCGCAGGGGCAAGCCTGGCCCCGCGCAAGCGGGGCCGGGGTCCCAAAGAAAGGAAAAGAGAATGAAAACCCCGCACCAATTGAACCCGCAACCGGGCGGCCGCCCGCCAGCAGGCCTGGCTTTTCCGCCGTGGCACGGGCTTCCAGCCCGTGAAATCACGGCCAAGATGGCCGTGCCACATTGGTGCGGGGCTTTTCTTCTGGCGGTTCTGCTGTCTTTCACCGCCGACCACCCCCGCTCCTGTCTTCCACAGGAAGACGCGGGGGCGGGCGCTCCTCATGTAGCTCAGCGGCCCTCGGCTGGCCCCTTAGGGGCTGGGATCACCCCCGCACCAATTGCCCGCCAACGCGGGTTGATCCGAAGCCCGGCAGGAAACCTCCGGCGTGACCTCAATTGGTGCGGGGCCAATCCTCGCTACTTCACCGACGGCAGCGGTCGGGCCATCTATCTGACCGGCTCGCACACGTGGAATAACCTCCAGGATTCGGGCAACCCCGCACCAATTGCCCGACAACGCGGGTTGATTCTTAGCAAGGCAGGAAACCTCCGGCGTGACCTCAATTGGTGCGGGGGTGAACCGCTAACCCACTTTGACTATAGTGCTTACCTGGACCTGCTTGCGTGGCACGGGCTTCCAGCCCGTGAAATCACGGCCAAGATGGCCGTGCCACAGTGGTGGGCCTGGGAAGGCGGAGTCAACAAAAATTACTGCGAGCCTCTCGCTTATCGCCGCACGGGTCCGGGGGCGGCTCTGGACCAAAAGCCGAAATTCAACCTGAACCAATTCAACCAGGAATACTTCGACCGCCTGCGGGCTCGGGTGACGGTCCCGCACCAATTGCCCGCCAACGCGGGTTGATCCGAAGCCCGGCAGGAAAACTCCGGCGTGACCTCAATTGGTGCGGGGGCAGCGGGGGATTTACGTCAGTGTCATGCTCTTTCAGGGCTGGAGCATCTACGACCACGATTATGGCAATCCCTGGCCACTGCATCCTTTCAACGCAGCCAACAATACTAATGGGATTAACGGGGACCCCGATGGCGACGGCCAGGGCAAGGAGGTGCATACTTTGCAAGTGCCCGCTATCACCAGGCTGCAGGAGGTTTATGTCCGCAAGGTCGTTGATACGCTCAACGACCTCGATAATGTACTTTACGAGGTCACCAACGAAACGGCTATCTTCTCTAAGGACTGGCAGTATCATATAGTCCGGTACGTCAAAGCCTACGAGGCCACGAGACCCAAGCAACACCCCGTCGGGATGACGGCCTTTGACAGCGGCCGGGCAGGCTCGATGGAAGCACTCTGGCAGAGCCCGGCTGACTGGATTTCACCGCAGAACGATGGCGTCTCGGGCGACTATATGGACGATCCGCCTGCCGCTGATGGGCGTAAGGTCATCATCAGCGATACGGATCACCTCTGGGGCGTGGGCGGTAACCGCATCTGGGTCTGGAAGAGTTTCACCAGAGGACTCAATCCGATTTATATGGACCCGATTAAGAAAAGTGATGGCACTGTGGACCCACAGTGGGTGGAGGTTCGCAAGGCGATGGGGCAGACGCGCAGGATGGCAGAGCGGATCAACCCTTCGACTCCGCTCAGGGCAGGCCTGGCGGCAATGGTGCCTCGGAGCGACTTGGCCTCCAGCAAGTATTGTCTGGCCAATCCAGGCGCAGAATACGTGGTGTACCTGCCTGCAGGCGGAGAGGTGACGGTGGACCTCTCGGCCGCCAAGGGAATGTTGCAGGTGGAATGGGTCCATCCGGTCGAAGGGACTGTGAAGCCAGCCGCTGCTACTCTCCTAAGAAGCGCTTCGCTCCGAAGCACGAGTCCCCCCGCACCAATTGTCCGCAATCGCGGTCTTATCCTTAGCGAAACAATAAACCCACAACGTAACCTCAATTGGTGCGGGGGTGACATAAGCCGCCTCCAGGCGCCTTTTAGTGGTGACGCGGTGCTACATTTGTGGGTAAAATAACCAGAAAAGGAGCAACAGCAATGTTTCTGCGATGTGTAATGATTGTGATTATCTTTTTGACCGCGTGCAGTGCCAAAGCCGGCACCTACTACGTTGCCACCAACGGCAAGCCGGATGGCGACGGGTCAAAGGAAAGGCCGTGGCCATCGGTCGAATATGCCCTGTCCAAAGTTGGTGGCGGGCATACCATCGTCGTTAAGCCGGGCATCTACCGCGGTCCAATTCAGATCGCCAAACAGTACGCAGGCACCAAAGAGCGACCTACGGTCATCCAATCCGAGGTCAAATGGCAGGCGGTGATAATCGGTGCTGAATACCACGTTATCAGCAATGCAGGCGATTGCGACTGGGTGGTTATTGACGGCTTTGAGGTGATGGGCGGACGCTACGATGGGATCAAGATGAGTGGTAACTATAACGTAGTGCGAAACTGTTGGGTGCATAACAATAAGGCGATGGGAATCGCCATGCACAACCGCAAGAGCGGACTCATCGAGAACAACCTCATCGAGTTCAACGGCGACCACATCCAGTTCGACCACGGTGTTTACGCCGACGGCGATAGATTGACCGTCAGCGGCAACATCGTCCGTCACAATGCCAGCTACGGACTGCACCTGTATCCATCCATCAAGAACTCGCGGGTCGTCAGCAACCTCGTTTATGGCCAGGTGCGCCGGCGCGGCATCATTGTGGCTTGCCCACAGGGCGGCGGCAAGAATTTCATCGTCAACAACACGGTCATTGAGGACCAGCCGCTGACAATCTGGAACGGTAACGGCGAAATAGTAGTGAACAACATCCTGGTTGCTGATGGCGGACAGGTTCTGTCTGTTGACCAGCAGACCCAAAATGTTTTAGCAGACTACAACCTGTGTGTGCCGAAGTCTGCTCATCATGGACCGCACGGCCTTTCCGGCGACCCCAGGTTCGTTGATCCGGCCAGAGGAGTCTTCTGGCTGCGCCAAGATAGTCCCGCAATTGGTAAGGGTTCGGCGCAATATGCGCCACCGACGGATTTCTGGGGCCGCCCGCGCCCACAGGACAAAGCCCCTGATTTAGGCGCCTTTGCCTTCGAGCCTGTCTTAACAAAGGAACAAGTCCGCGCCGGCTGGGACCACGGGTGGGCGTATCATCGCCACGGTAACAAAGTCGGCCTGCCGGACCCGTGGGCGCCGCCTCTGACAGAAACGGGCAAGAGACCTCGGTGAGGCAGCTAACAAATGTAACTGAGAAAGGAGAGACGCTATGAAAACAGCATTGAAACCCCATAGATTGCTCATCCAAACGCCCTGCCCGTCCGGCAGGCGGGGATGGCTGCTCTGCACAGCGGACCTATTGCTGGGTTTGCTTTTGACCGGGCAAGTTTTCGCAGCGAAGGCCACCGGGCCACTGCGGGTGCACCCGGATAATCCGCGCTATTTCACCGACGGCAGTGGTCGGGCAATTTATTTGACCGGCTCGCACACATGGGCGAACCTTGTAGATATCGGCCCAAGCGACCCGCCTCCTCGCTTCGATTTTGACGCTTATCTGGATTGGGTGCACCGGCTGAACCACAACTTCATCCGGATGTGGACGTGGGAGCCGGTAACATGGAACACAAAGGCTAACCAGGAAAATAAGCTGCACACAGCCGCTCCGCAGAGCTGGGCGCGAACCGGACCGGGCAAGGCCCTGGATGGCAAGCCGAAGTTCAATCTGGAGAATTTCAACCCGGCGTACTTTGACCGATTGCGCCAGAGAGTCACGGCTGCCCGCGACCAGGGCATTTACGTTTCCATAATGCTCTTTGAAGGCTGGGCAATGCAATTCTCGCAGGGAGCCTGGCAGGGACATCCCTTTCATCCCGAAAACAATATAAACGGCATCGACGGCGACATAAATAAAGACGGCAACGGCCTGGAAATTTACACTCTTGCCAATAAGGCTGTTACTTCATTGCAGGAGGCTTATGTCCGCAAAGTAATCGACACCGTCAACGACCTCGACAATGTGCTCTATGAGATTTCCAACGAGAATCACCCGCCCTCGACCGAGTGGCAGTATCATATAATCCGCTACATTAAGCAGTACGAAAAGTCCAAGCCCAGGCAGCATCCGGTAGGGATGACTTTTCAGTACCGCGGCGGAAAGAACCAGACACTGTTGGAAAGCCCCGCTGACTGGATTTCTCCCAATCCGGAAGGCGGCTACCGGGACAACCCGCCAGCGGCGGACGGGCGTAAAGTCATCCTGAACGACACCGACCACCTCTGGGGAATCGGCGGCAACCAGGCCTGGGTGTGGAAAAGCTTTGCCAGAGGATATAATCCTATCTTTATGGACCCGTATGATGGAGAGGTGCTTGGCCAGCGGCTCGATCCCAGGTGGGACCCGATCCGCAAAAGTCTGGGCTATGCTTTAACCTACGCCAACAAGATGAATCTGGCAGCGATGCAGCCGCGCAATGACCTTGCTTCGACCAAGTATTGCCTGGCAAATCCCGGTGTAGAGTATCTGGTTTATAAGCCAGACGTGGATGCGCCTTCGGTGACTGTCACCCTAGCAGCAGGCACTTACGATTACGAATGGTTCAATCCCAATAGTGGCAAGATTGAATCCACCGGCACAATAAAAGCCGGCGACAATACCCAGCCCCTGCGTCTTCCTGTCGGAAGACAGGAGCAGGGGGAAGTGCCGTTCAAAGGCCCTGCCCGTCCGGCAGGCGGGGATGCCGTGCTTTATCTGGGCCATAAAACTAACTCTACAGTTGTGCCGCACCAATTGTCCTAAATAAAGAGACACAAACTTTCTGTTGATTGGTATCCAAGATATTGATTCAATTGGTGCGGCATCCTGCTCAATGCTTGTAAGATATTATTATTAAAACAGTTGCGTCTGGTCGCCAAATTCGAAATCCAAATATCGAAATCCGAAACCCCGCACCAATTGCCCGCCAACGCGGGTTGATCCTTAGCAAGGCAGGAAACCTCCGGCGTGACCTCAATTGGTGCGGGGCCGTAGCCGGGTATTTGACACCGCCTGGCAGGAACTCTTAAAACGTGTCTGCACTGCATCAAGGTTTTTGTTTTGAGAATTCGTATTTTGAAAATTCGATATTGTTTCGAATTTCGGATTTC
>Ga0315312_1000714_pt1 | contig 33289 bp, 39 predicted proteins | sample TDP7_MG_FD_203629 | JGI IMG/M metagenome (GOLD analysis project Ga0315312, IMG submission 203629) | Freshwater sediment microbial communities from Lake Towuti, South Sulawesi, Indonesia - TDP7 | ecosystem: Environmental > Aquatic > Freshwater > Lake > Sediment | place: Indonesia: South Sulawesi... | reverse complement strand
ATAGTGAAAGAGAGAAGAAAGACAACAAAAATCAACTTCTTCCCCATTCTCATTTTTTTCCTCCTTTCTAAAAAGTCATTCTTGATCAAAAAAGAAAGTGACCTTCACGTTCTGAGCCTCCATGATTTCCACCAATTTTTGGACAGAATTATAAATAAGATTTAGTTTGTCCTTTCTGAACTTCCTTAAACCGTATATCATCTTTCCTTGGATAGGATTTGGTGCCCTCTTAACCAACCTCTTCCCTTTTGAGGTTAATTGAACCTTTACCACCCTTCTGTCTTCTCCATCCCTATCCCTTGACACATAACCTCTCTTCTCCAACCGATCTACCACTCCCGAGATTGTGCTAGGATGTAGATACATTCTCCCACTTAGTTCCCCTAAGGATAAGCTTCCGTTTTGGTAGATGGTTTTAAGCACCCAAAGTTGTGGACCCGTAATTCCAAACCTACTGGAGACCTCGTGAGAGTAATCTTGTATGGCTTTAAAGATCCTACGGAGAGACTTCATGATTTCCGAGATGGCTAGGTCCCGGGGGATTTGTTTCAGCATTTCTCCCCTCACAGCATAAAAACTTTGTGTATAAAATGTTTACGTGCGAAATATATTAAATTCATTCAAATCTGTCAACAAAGAAATTGGATTCTCTTTATCGAGATAGAGTCATGGATCGAAAGAGAATTAAACAAATAAGGAGCTGAAGAAAAAAGAACATTAGAAGCAGAAATGGGTCAACAGGTTTAGAAGAGGGACTATGTTTCTTGGAGTTTTCGGTATAGGGTCTTTCGGTCAAGTCCCAATATCTCTGCGGCTTTCGATTTATTTCCTCCTACTTCGATCAGCACTTTCCTGATATATTCTTTTTCCAATTGGTCCAATGTATATCTTTCTCTCAGCCCTTTCTCAACAAGGTTCTCTTCCATCTCTTGAGCCATTGAGATTGGCAAATCCCCTGGAAGGATAGCCTCGTGCTGGCTCAGGGTAATTGCTCTCTGAATGACATTTTCGAGTTCTCTTATGTTCCCTGGCCATGAGTAATTTAACAAAATTTTGACGGCATCTTCTGAAACTCCAGAAATGCCCTTCTTCAGTTCTTGATTGAATCTATGGATAAAATGTTGAACGAGAAGAGGGATGTCCTCCCTTCTCTCGCGAAGGGGCGGTAACTCAATATCAATCACCTTCAATCGATAGTAGAGGTCCTCGCGAAATCGACCTTGCTGAATAAAGGATCCGACATCTCGATTCGAAGAAGAGATAATTCTCACATCGATGGGGTAAGAATTTGTATCACCCAAGGGTCGAACCTCTTTCTCCTCGATCACCCTGAGCAATTTTGCCTGAAGGGTTGGAGGCATCTCTGTAATCTCATCCAAAAAAAGTGTCCCTTCATCGGCCTCAAAGATCAGTCCCTTTTTATCCGCCTTTGCATCTGTAAAAGCCCCTTTCTTATAACCAAACAACTCACTTTCCAGGAGTGGTTCAGGAATGGCGGCACAGTTGACCGGAATGAAAGGACCTTCCTTCCTGACCCCATTATAATGGATCGCCTTCGCAACCAACTCTTTGCCTGTTCCACTCTCACCAGTAATCAAAACATTGCTGGAGGTGTCACTGATCCTTTCTATCAGATCGTAGATCTTCAGCATCGAAGGGCTCTTCCCAATGAGGTGATGGAAGTGATATCGAGATTCCACCTCTTTTTTCAACCGAACGACCTCTTTTTTCAATAGCCGATTTTCGAGGGCCTTTTTAACCGTCAGAACAAGCTCATCCATTTGGAAGGGTTTGGTAATATAGTCATAGGCACCCATCTTCATCGCCTTGATGGCCGATTCAATGGTCCCAAAGGCAGTGATGATAATGACCGGTGTCATCGGGGCCACGCTCTTCGCCTCCTCAAGCAGGTCAAGGCCTTTCAACCCTTTCATCTTTAAATCGGTGACGATGACGTCAAACTCTTCTCTCTTGAGGATCTTTGAGGCTTCTAAGCTGTCACCGGTGCGGGTGGCAGAGAACCCCTCCCCTTTAAGAACATCGGAGAGCAATCCACACATCTCCAGGTCATCATCAACGACCAAAACTTTATAATTCATATCTTTCATTATTATTCTTATCTCCTCTCCACCAAAGGTCTCCCTGCTTCATGCAGGGAGATGATTCACCCTCACCTTCATCCTCTCCCGTTCAAGGGAGAGGGAAAGGGTTATATCGCTGGAAGATAGACTTTAAAAACAGAACCTTTCCCTACCTCACTCTCCGCATTGATCCACCCTTCATGTTCTTGAACGATACCCTGGCTTACAGTCAAACCCAATCCAGTCCCTTTGTCTTTCTCTTTTGTGGTAAAAAATGGATTAAAAATGTCCTCCATCACTTCTCTCTCCATCCCCATACCTGTATCTTCTATGCTCACCTCAATATATTGCCGCTTCCCTTCCTCAAGGCCTTCTTTTGAAATCCACTTCGATGAAGTAGAGAGACGGAGAATCCCTCCCTCAGGCATGGACTGAATCGCATTGAGGATGAGGTTCAAGAAGACCTGCTGGAGTTGATCTGAGTCCCCCATTACAGAAGGTAGGTCGTCCGCTAAATTTTTCACCACCCTCACCCTCTGTTTCTGAATCGGAGGGTCAAGAAAATCGAGTGTACTCTCTAAAATGGGGCTTATCCTCAGAGAAGCCTGCTCTGGTTTCTTCTTCCTCACAAACCCAAGGAGCTGTTGGATGATCTTTGTAATTTTTTCAGTCTGTTGAAGAATAATATCTAAACTTTTCTGGGCCTCCTCTTTATCACTGAGTCTCCTCTTCGCCAGTTCGGCTCTCCCACTGATGATATTTAAAGGAGTGCCAACCTCGTGGGCCAGTCCAGAGGCCAATTGACCAATGGTGGCCAATTTCTCGGATTGGCGGAGACTCCTTTCCAACTCCAATTTGGTTTCGCCTTCCTGAATGATTCGCTCTTGGGCTTCTTTCAAATCGGTGGCCATCTGATTAAATGCCTTTGCGAGTTCAGCGAGTTCATCGTTGCTCTTTGAATCAATCCGGGTATCGAGATTGCCCTTTGCCAAGTTCTTGATGCCGACCATCAATTGAGAAATGGGATGGGTAATCCATCTTCTTGTTCCAAAGAGGACCAATGCCACAGTTCCGCCAATGAGCACAAAGATCGTGATCAAAATGCTCCACTCTGCCTTCTCAATGTCCTCTTCCATAAAAGAGGTGTGCTGGAGAATGGAAACCCCACCTATGTTCTTACCCTTTCGGTCTTTAAGAGGGAAGGTATAAATAAAGATGGAGATTTTTTTATAGCTTCCAAATTCTTCTTGAGAAATATCCTTTCGAATCGATCTCTTGATCAGATCTAAATAGGGGCCAACTTCTCCTTCTAAAGAACTGGAGCGGAAGGCGATATCTTTCCCCTGGTGGTAGACGATCACACCCAATGTCTTTTCATATTCCTCCACTGCATCGATCAAATCTTGAACATACTCCATCTCCCTCGTAAGGGAAATCTTCTCGAGCGAAACCTTCAGAGTCTGACCAATGCTCCTCACCTCCACCTTCATCTTTCTAATGAGGACATCTCGACGGGATAAAATATGGAAATAGCCATACCCCGACAGCACAATAATAATGATAAGGGAGAGATAGAGGGTCAGTTTTGTACCGAGTCTCAAGAATGAGCCTCCATGTGTAAATTCATAAACCTAATTTATCAATTATGCCCTGGAATGTCAAAATTCCTTTTATAGACATTTAGCTTAAAATGTAGTAAAAATGTTAGTATCAATTGATCTTTTTAAATACTTAGCTAACCGCCATTAAGGCGGTAACAGGAGGTCAAATGAGATTCCCCCAATATAGACCAAGAAGGCTGCGAAAGGATGAGATATTTCGAAGAATGATCCGTGAGACTTATCTCCGGCCGGATGATTTTATCCTTCCACTTTTCGTGCGTCCTGGGAAAGGCGTGAAACAGCCCATCTCCTCCATGGGCGGCCATTTTCAGTTATCCATCGATCTCTTGGTCAAAGAGGCGGAGGAGGCAAAGTCCTTAGGGGTTCTGGGCGTGATCCTCTTCGGCATCCCAGAAAAGAAGGATGAAATGGGATCGGAAGCCTATGCGGAGGACGGGATCATCCAAGGGGCGGTGAGGGCGATCAAAGAGAAGGTGGAGGGAATCCTCGTCATTACCGATGTCTGCCTTTGCGAATATACTATTCACGGACATTGTGGAGTGGTGAAGGATAGGAGAATTCTGAACGACGAAACCCTCGAACTCCTTTGCCGGCAGGCCCTCTCTCATGTCAAGGCAGGAGCAGATATTGTCGCACCTTCGGATATGATGGATGGAAGGGTGGGAGCGATTCGAAGGACTCTCGATGAAAACCAATTCCAGGACATTCCCATCCTATCCTATGCGGCAAAATATGCCTCAAGTTTTTATGGTCCCTTTCGGGTGGCTGCAGAATCGAAGCCCCAATTCGGCGACCGAAAGTCTTATCAGATGGACCCGGCCAATGGAGATGAGGCCCTGAGAGAGGTTCGGCTCGATATCGAAGAGGGTGCAGATATGGTCATGGTCAAGCCTGCCCTTCCCTACTTGGACATTATCTATCGGGTGAAACAGACCTTCAATATACCAGTAGCGGCTTACAATGTCAGCGGTGAGTTTGCTTTAATCAAAGCCGCCTCGCAATTAGGTTGGGTCGATGGCGAACAGGTGATGATGGAATCGCTGACTGCCATTAAAAGAGCAGGCGCCGATCTCATCCTGACCTACTTTGCCAAAGAAGCAGCCCGAAAAATAGTTATGAGTTATGAGTTATGAGTTAAGAGTAAAAAACCAGAAATTAAAAACTCCGAACCCCCTGCCTGTCCGGCAGGCAGGCGAATCCCGAACTACAAACTACCAATTGCGGATGGTGGCGTGGGAACTGACCCGGGGATGCAATCTGGCCTGTGTCCACTGCCGCGCCTCTGCAGAGCGTGGTCCTTACCCGGGAGAGCTTTCAACCGGGGAATGTCTAAGGGTGATGGATGAGATTGCCTCCGTCAGCAGACCTGTCATCATTCTGACCGGAGGGGAGCCTCTCCTCCGATCCGATGTCTTCGATCTGGCCAGGTACGGATCAGGTCAAGGTTTTCGAATGGTGATGGCCACAAATGGCACATTGATCACAGAAGAAATGATAAGGGTGATGAAGGCCTCAGGGATTCAAAGGATCAGCATCAGCCTCGACGGCCCCAATCCGGAGACCCACGATGCCTTTCGAAAGGTGAACGGTGCTTTTGAAGGTTCCCTTCGGGGAATCAAGATTGCAAAAAAGGGGGGTCTCGAATTCCAGATCAATACAACCATTACGCAGGCCAACCTTCACTTGATCGCTGAGATCCTCCGTCTCGCTGTCACCCTCGGTGCAGTGGCTCATCATATCTTCCTCCTTGTCCCCACGGGAAGGGGAAAGGAGCTTAAGGATCAGGGCATCTCTGCCCTCGATTATGAAAAAACCCTTCACTGGTTTTATGAGCAGAGGGATCAGGTCCCACTCCAACTTAAGGCCACCTGTGCCCCTCACTACTACCGGATCCTCCGACAACGGGCCAAAAAAGAGGGGAAAAAGATTCTCCACCAGAGGGAGGGATTGGATGCCACGACCCGAGGATGTTTGGGAGGGATCTCCTTCTGCTTCATTTCCCATGTCGGTCAGATTCAGCCCTGTGGCTATCTCGAACTGGACTGTGGGAATGTGAGAGAAAAATCTTTTCAGGAGATTTGGGCCACCTCCGAAGTCTTCCAGAATCTCCGGAATACCGACGGCTACCAGGGAAAATGCGGACGATGTGAGTTCCGAAAGGTCTGCGGAGGCTGTCGGGCGAGGGCCTATGAAGGCCTCGGAGATTATATGGCAGAGGAACCCTATTGTATCTATGAGCCGATTTAAATCTTTTTCCCGATTTCGAATCAGGAATTGAATCAGATGAAGACATCCAACCAGAAGATCCTCAAGGATCTTGAATCGACCAGGAAAGAACTGGACATGGTGAACCGTAAATTAAAGGATGTGGATGTGACCAAACTGATATTCATTGGCATCGCCTCCCATGAGCTAAAGACCCCTCTCACGATCATCGCTCGGCCAAAGGATGACTTTATCGTCCATGAGATTCGAGACACTGGGATCGGTATCCCAAAGGATAAGGTGGAGAGGATCTTTGACGAATTCTACCAAGTCGAAACTGGCAAATACGGCAGAACAGGTTTGGGACTGGCGATCACAAAACGACTGGTTAAGGAACACGGTGGCAAGATCTGGGTGGAATCCCAGTTGGGGAAGGGACCCACCTTCTATCTCACTATTGCACGGTCTACGGAGAAGGAAGATGGAAGCGTCCTCCACGCATGAAGGTTGGAAGGGGAAGATCCTCATCGTCGATGATGAACCCGATACGTTAGAAATCCTCGAGGCCCTCCTCCGCGTCGAGGGATACGGGGTCACCATTGCCTCGACGGGCGAAGAAGGGGTGAAGAAGGCGCAACAAGAAAAACCCGAAGTGATCCTGATGGACATTAACCTCCCGGGAATCGATGGGAATGAAGCTTTGAGGAGGATCCGGACGAGCAATCCCCTCCAGTGCGTGATCATGCTTACTGCGTTTGCCACGGTGGACAATGCCATCCAAGCCCTCAAGGAAGGAGCCACGGACTTCGTGAAGAAGCCCTTCGAGAATGAGCACTTGATCCACATCGTCAATCAGGCCTTAGAAAAGTCGCACACCTTGATGGAGAAAGAAAGACTGCAGGAAGAGGTCAAGCGGCTCTCCATTACCGACGATCTAACCGGCCTCTACAACCACCGCCATTTCTTCAAGACCTTAGAGGCGGAACTCGTTCGTACGAAGCGTCAAAAGACCACCCTCTCCCTGTTGATGTTCGATCTCGATCATTTCAAACGATACAACGATGTCTATGGCCATCTGGAAGGGGATAAAGTCTTAAAAAGGGTCGGTGAGATCTTAAGAAATTCGATCCGGAGCAACGTCGATTCCGGTTATCGCTACGGTGGGGAGGAATTTGCTGCCCTTCTCATCGGTGCCTCCCTCGATCAAGCCCTGACCATTGCCGAACGAATCCGTTCTTCCATTGAACAGGCCGGATTCCAAGACATTACCGTCAGTGTCGGCTTGGCTGAGTACCAAGAAAAGTTCAGTTTGGAGCGCTTTGTCAAATCCGCTGACGATGCGATGTATGTGGCCAAGCATTCGGGCGGAAATCGAGTCTATACGAATATCCCATGAACTCCTCATCTCCGGCCATGCCGATGAACCAAATAGGTTTTCTCAATATGGGTTATCTTAAATCCCAAATTCAAAATCACAAATCCCAAACAAATTCCAAATCACAATTCCAAATGACCAAAACGATTTTATTTGATGTTTCGAATTTGGAAGCTTGGAATTTATTTGGAATTTGGTGCTTGTTATTTGGTGCTTTTCATTAATATGTCTGATCGCCCCCGACTCTTTCTGGTGGATGGTTCCTCTTACATCTTCCGTGCCTTCTATGCCATCGGACACCTTTCCAATTCCAAAGGCCTTCCCACCAATGCCATCTTTGGCTTTACTCAAATGCTTCTCAAAATTCTAAAGGACCACCAGCCGGACTACCTCGCCGTGGTCTTCGATTCGAAGGCCCCCAGCTTTCGAAGTGAGATCTACAAAGAGTACAAGGCGAACCGGCCTGCGATGGCAGAAGCCCTGGTCCCTCAAATTCCTTACATTAGAAAAATCATCGAAGAGTACCGAATTGCCACCTTAGAGATGGAGGGATACGAAGCCGATGACATCATTGGAACGGTCGCAAAGGGATTAGCATCGGAAGTCGATGTGGTGATCATCACCGGTGACAAAGATATTCTTCAACTGGTCAATGATCGAGTCCAGGTCTATGACACCATGAAAGAGAAAAAGTTTGGGGTGGAAGAGGTCGTCCAGCGTTTCGGCGTTCATCCTGAACAGGTGGTAGAGGTGATGGGGCTGTCGGGAGATGCCATCGATAACATCCCGGGGATCCCCGGAATAGGCGAGAAGACAGCGATCGAATTGATCAAGACCTTCAGATCTGTCGAAAACCTTCTGACCCATTTAGATGAGGTCCGTCAGAAGAGATTGAGAGAAAAGTTAGAGGCCTATGGAGAACAGGCTCGACTGAGTCGCAACTTGGCAACGATCCAAACGGATGTGCCCATCACCTATCGACTCGATGGCTTTGCTCTCAGTCCGCCCAATCTAAAAGGTCTTAGAGAGGTTTTCAAAGAATTGGAGTTTAACAAATTGCTGAAAGGACTCCCCGAAGAGAAGGCAGCCGATAAGAAAGACTATCGTCTGATTACGGAACGAGATGACTTCCTCGCTTTGTTGGAAGATCTGAAAAGAGCCAAATGCTTTGCCATCGATCTGGAAACGACATCGTCCTATCCGATGTGGGCCGATCTGGTGGGAATCAGCCTCTCCTACGCACCCCATCAGGCCTTTTACATCCCTCTCGGCCACCGTGATCCGGGAGCGAAAAACCCCGCCTCCGCAGGCAGGCAACTCCCTCTTCCTTGGGTATTGGAACAGTTAAAACCCATCCTCGAGGATACGGGGATGAAGAAAGTCGGGCAGAACCTCAAATACGAATGGATCGTTTTGAGGCGCTATGGCATTTGCCTTCAAGGGATTCACTGCGATACCATGATCGCCTCCTACCTTCTCAATCCCACCAGACACAACCACAACCTCACCGAGATTGCCAGGGAATATCTGGATCGTGCCATCACCGACTACAAAGACGTGGTGGGGGTTGGAGGCAAGGCGGTGACCTTCGATCAGGTCGATCCTGAAAAGGCAAAGGACTATAGCTGCGAGGATGCTGAGGTGGCACTCCAGCTTTCCCACCTCCTCCTTCCGAAATTGGAGGAGGAAGGATTTAAAGAGCTCTTTGATCAAGTGGAGTTGCCGCTGTTCATCGTTTTGGCGAAGGTGGAGATGAACGGGGTAAAGATCGATATCGATCTCCTGCAAGAATTTTCTAAGGAGATCGAAACCCAACTCCAGCAGAAGATGGATCGAATCTACGGACTGGCCGGAGAGGTCTTCAACATCAACTCTTCCCAACAGCTTGGAAGGATCCTCTTCGAAAAACTAAAACTGCCCGTGGTCAAAAAGACCAAGACTGGCTACTCCACGGATGTGGATGTCCTGACGAAACTCTCTCTCCACCATGACCTTCCCCTGGAGATCCTCGGGTATCGCAATCTGAGTAAACTCAAATCGACCTATATCGATGCCCTTCCCAAATTGGTTCATCCAAAAACCGGACGTGTCCACACCTCTTATAACCAGACTGTAACCGCCACGGGACGGCTCTCTTCGAGTGACCCTAACCTTCAAAACATCCCAGTTCGTGCCGAGGAGGGAAGCCGGATCCGCCGGGCTTTCATTCCGGAGAAGGGATGGCTTATCGTCTCTGCTGATTATTCTCAAATCGAATTGAGGATTCTCGCCCACCTCTCTCAGGATGAAACGCTGATGGAAGCCTTTCAGAAAGACGAAGACATTCATGCCCGAACTGCCTCCGAGATCTTCGGCGTTCCCATGGGGAAAATAACCCCTTCCATGAGAAGGGAGGCAAAGGTGATCAACTTCGGTATCATCTATGGAATGAGCGCCTATGGTCTCTCTCAACAGTTGAGAACAGAACCGAAGATCGCTCAGGCCTACATCGACGAATATTTCAAGAAATACCCTAAGGTCCAAACCTATATCGAAAAAGGTTTAGAAGAGACCAAGCAGAAAGGGTATGTGACCACTCTCCTCCATCGACGCCGATATCTGCCAGACATCCACTCCCCAACCGCAGCCATCCGACAGGCCTCAGAGAGGATGGCAATCAACACGCCTCTCCAAGGGACAGCAGCAGATATCATCAAGGTGGCCATGATTCATATTCAAAACCGGATAGAAGAGCTCGGTCTCTCTACCAGGATGATTATGCAGGTCCATGATGAACTGGTTTTTGAGGTTCCTGAAGAGGAATTGCGAAAGGCCCTTCCCATGATTCAAAATGAAATGGAGAATGTAATGGAACTCTCTGTTCCTCTCAGGGTCTCCATCCATTCAGGGAAGAATTGGGCGGAAGCCCACTAAACCAACAGTTCGGAGTTATGAGTTCGTAGTTCGGAGTAAGCAATTCAGAGTGATTCGTCGAGAGTGTTTTCACTCCGAACTCCTAACTCTGAACTCCGAACTTCTAAAGATAGGAATAAGGAATGAGATGAGAAAACTTGGTTTACTGATATTCATAGGCTGGTTGATTTCCTTCTCATTCACTTTTGGCCAGGAGATCTATCAATGGGTGGATGAGAAAGGGACGGTCCACTTTACGGACGACTTGAGCCTGGTTCCGGAAAGGTATCGGAACCAAGTCCAAAAGAAAAAACCCCCTAAAGAACCATCTCCACCCCTATCCCCTCAAGTATCCAAAGAGGAAGAGATGGAAAAGAAGTCCACATCAGCCTCAGAAGGGAGGGACCTGATCGGTCGAGGAGAGGAATGGTGGAGGGCCAAGGCAAAGGAATGGAATGAAAAACTTCTCAACGCCAACAAAAATTATGACACCGCTTATGCCGCCTGGAAGGCTAAGGAGAAAGAACTGGAGCAGTCGAAATTCAAACCCAAGAGCCTTCAACGGAAGTTGAAGGCCGAGATAAAAGTCCTCGAAGACAAAGTCAAGGAGTGGGAGAAACAGAGGGAAGAAGCGAAGAACATCCTGGAGAAAGTTCTGCCGAAAGAGGCAGAAGAATTCAAAGCAGATCCCAATTGGATCAAAATCGAAGAGAAGAAATAAGTTCGGAGTTATTAGTTCGTAGTTCGAAGTATTTAATTTTGAAACTCCGAACACCAAACTTCTATTTGGAGGTGATCCAATATCAATTTCAAAAAGAGATTTCAAGAGTGTCTGACACCTTATCTTCCTGTGAACAAATCAATCTCCCAATCCAACAGCAACTTTCTGCTACGCTGCAAAGGAGACCTGGCTCAACGGCCCTTTGGTTAACTCCCTCAGGGTTTCCTGACCAGTGCAATCGCTTCAATCTCTATCTTTGCTCCTTTCGCTAGGCGAGCCACCTCCACACAAGAGCGAGCAGGAGGAGCCTGATTCGAAAAGAATTCTATAGCCGATCGGAGTATCTGGAAGAAGATTATTCAAATGAGTATATGCAAGCATGACCCCAATTCCTCGTTTCTCTTCAGGAAGAGAATAATCTTTTTTAGTTTATTGGATCGCCTAACCGGTCCGCAACCCACTTCGCAAGAATCTTTGTTTTGTCAGTCGTATGGTAGGCAGCTGATTGATCGGCATGTTCTTCATTATTCCCTAACTTTAATATGTATTTGTGTTCACCCTTCCTTTTCTGGTAATTGGGATTGAGGGCAATGATTGCCACTCCGCCACCGAAGGTTGCAGGTATTCTAAACCTTAGATCCTTTGTTTCCTTTAGTTGCTCTATTTGTGCGTCAATCTCTTTCCAATCAATCTTCATGCTGCCCCTCCTTGCTCAACAGGACAATCTGAACCGCCATAACGTTTAGTTTCTCTAAGATAGTATTGCAAATCGAATCTTGTGCTTTGGTTTTTCTGCCGTAATTCTTCTTTATGGATCATTTTAAGAATTTTTAGTCTGCTTGGTCTTTCCTGCAAGGGCAGTTGCTTCGATTTCCACTCGTGCACCTTTTGCCAATCCAGAGACTTCTACGGTGGAACGTGCAGGGGGGGCTTGGCTAGGGAAGAATTCTGCGTACACTTCATTAACTTTTTCAAAATCCTTCATGTCAGTAATAAAAATGGTTGCCTTGACCACATCTTCCATAGAGCTTCCCGCTGCAGCGAGTATCTCCTTCAAATTTCTGAGTACCTGTCGTGTCTCTTCTTTTATGTCTCCTTTAACAATATTGCCGGTAGCTGGGTCTATCGGAAGCTGACCTGAGGTGAAAATGAGACGATTCGTTTTGATCGCCTGAGAAAAGGGGCCAAAGGCTTGATAGGCTTTTCTTGTGTTTATCTTTGTCCTAGTCGGCATGATTTTGCCTCCCGTGTTATGTGAACGGCAAGTATATCAGCACTATAGGTTTGCAGCCTTTTCTATTCCCTTAAACACGTGTAGTCCTTGCATTCTGGATTTTCATCCTCTTTGAATAGGTTTTCGAATCCACGGAATAATCCATAGATGATGAATACTGGCATACTGCCAACGATAGCCACACAGATGATTAGAATTAAGTTATTGGGCATTGGTATCATAGCAATTGCTCCTTTCTTCCTTTTTGAAGGATGCCTCCCTTTTGGAAGCTATCCATTTGTCATCCAAAAATTTTCCCGTACCTTCGGAACCTAATCTCAGGGTTTAAGGTGTACATAAAGGAGAAAACTGCCTGCAAAGACGTGTTTTTTCGAAAAAAGAATAGATAAGTCTTTTTGCCTTCGAATCGAAATCTAATGAATCCCAACCAGATAGGGAAAGGAGGACCCTCCACGGCTTCAATCTTCTGGGGATGAATTCGAATCGTTCTTCTGTAACTCCTGAGCTCCACGTTGCCGTCATCTTCTATTTTGACTCGATAACAGATCCCCAAAGAGAAATACCAGGTATAGGCAATGAAAAAGCCGATCATTAGCAACAAAGTAGGGTTCAATCCCGACGCCTTTGAGGCGATCAGGGGCACAGAGATAAGGGTCCAGGTGATCAGGAGCATGTAAAAAACAGTCACATAGACCACAGGTGCCTGATAAGTCGGTATCTTTGTTAAGGCTGCTGATTTGTTCATGTCAGGAAGCAAACCTCTGTGTGATGCTCAAAATCAACATCCCTCAGCGGTAGAAAATCTTGGGAACCACAAGAATAATATCCGGAAAGATCATACACAGGACCAATCCGATAAACTGGAGGCCAAGGAATGGAACGGCCCCCTTCCAGACATCCTTTGTAGATATCTCCGGAGGAGCGACCCCTTTGAGGAAGAAGAGGGAGTATCCGAAAGGAGGTGAAAGGAAAGAGAGCTGCATGTTGACCGCCACGAGGACACCCCACCAGATCGGGTCAAAGCCCAATTGCCGGATGATCGGACCGAAAAGAGGAATCGTGAGCATGAAAATGCCCACCCAGTCCAGAAAACACCCTAAAATCAGGAGGAGACCCTGCATGACGAAGACAATTCCCCATTTGCTTAGTCCGGACCCCAGGAGCAGATTTCGAACAAAATCATCGCCTCCCACCATGACATAGAAACCAACAAAAATATTCGCGCCGAACATGATCCAGAGAACCATCGAGCAGGTTCTCATGGTTTGCTCAAAGGCTGAGATCATCATTTTCAATGTCAGTCTCCTCCGGGTGGCAGCAATGACGAGCGCTCCGAGCGCTCCAATGCCTGCGGCTTCGGTCGGTGCCGCGACGCCCACGATGATCGTTCCGAGGACCAAGAAAATCAGCACCCCTGAAGGAATAATCGGCAAGAGGATTCTGATTTTTTCGCCCCACGATGGCCGTTCCTCCTTTGGGATCGGCGGTCCCATGACTGGATTGATGTAGCATCGAATGGTGATGTAAATAATAAACAATGCCGATAGAAGGAATCCGGGGAGGAAGGATCCGGCATAGAGCTGACCGATCGAGCTATTATCGACCATCCCGTATAGGATCAGCATGATGCTGGGAGGGATGAGGATACCCAATGTCCCTCCGCCGAGAATAGAGCCACAGGCCATGTATTTATCGTACTTTCTCTTGAGCATCTCCGGTAAGGCGATCATGCCCATCGTGACTTCACTGGCTCCGACAATACCACACATCATGGCCAACAAGGTACAGGCAAGCACGGTAGCCGTGGCCACGCCGCCTTTGAGCCATCCCACCCATTTGTGGACCATCTCATATATGGCCCCAATCAAGCCAGCACGTTCAAGGATGCAGGCCATGGCGATGAATAAAGGGATAGCGCCCAATAGATAATTCGTCATAATACCAAAGATCCGGGTCGGGAGCAGGTTCAAGGCTGAGGGGCCTTGAAACAAGGCGATAAAGATGACGCCGACGGCTCCGGTAGAAAAGGCTACCGGCAAGCCCAAAATCATGAGGAAGATCATCGATCCAAAAAGGGTGATGCTGATCCACTCGATGCTCATCGCATTTTCCTCCCTGTCAACACCATATGGAGATCGCGGATAAACCAGTTAACGCCCTGTAGTACAAATAAAACTCCGGCCAATGGCATCATGAACTTGACGCAATAAAGGGGTGGCCCCCAATCGGTAAAAGACATTTCTCCTGGCAGTCTGATCCCGAGGAATGTTCCACCTCCCGGCATGGTTTGAGAGCTCCAGTAAAAGTTCCAACTCGTGTAGGTAAATGTGATGGTGTAGAGAAAGAAAAAGACGGAGGTGCACAAATCAAGCAAGGCTCTTGTTCTCTCTGATCGGGACGTCCAAAAAACATCTACCCTGACATGGGCCCGGTAATAATAACAGTACCCCCCGAGCGTGACATAAAGGATGGCGAAAAGAAGGACCATCGACTCATGGCCCCAGTTTGTGGGAAGATTGAAAATATAGCGGACAATCACCTCGAAGCTGATGACAAGGATAGCCAGGAGGAGAGCATACACCATTACCTTTCCAACAAATATGTTCGTCTTCTCTACCGCATGCATAAATTTCTTCAGAAGGATCATACGAATTTCCTCCCCCATCAACGATACTCAGCCTATCTGCTGAAAATAGGTTTTCCGATCTTCCCGTTACCTATAAAAACCATGAGAAAAGGGGGAGAATTTTATCTCCCCCTTCACTGACTGTTCCTACAGAGACAGCCTCTTGCCCGCTGGATCGACCAGATCCGCATCTGTATAGTAACCGACCTTGATGGACTTCATGAATTCCCACTGAGACTTGAAGGCCTTCATGGCAAGTGGATGTTTCTTAGCCCACTTTACCCATAATTCAGGGGCGAACTTTCTGAACTTATCGATATCCGAATCTTTGAGCCGGATGATCTCAACCCCTTTCTGTTTGAATTTCTCATACGCCTCGTTATCGGCTTTCTGGAGGCCCGTGTATTGCTTGAAGGAGAAATCTCTTATCGCTGCCTCAAAGAGTTTCTGCAGATGTGGCGGAATGCTCTTCCATACTTTCATATTAACGCCAATGCACTGGAGATCCACGGGCTGGTGGAGGCAGGGTGTGGAAGGTGGCCCGAGAATGATGTATTTGGCAATCTCGCCATAGCCCAGGTTGTAGTTGATCGCAGCCCCCACGAAGTCTGACCCATCGATGACCCCCTTCTCGAGGGCGGGATAAACCTCTCCCCCAGGAAGAAGAACGGTCGAAACGCCTGCGGACCGGAAGATTTCGGCGATTATTCCACCTGGGAACCGGATCTTCTTCCCTCTGTAATCCTCAAAAGAGCGGATGGGAATTTTGGAGTGAATGATATTATCATCGTGCTGGACGGGCCCGAGCCAGTACATGTTGTGTTCTGCATAGGCTTCCCGGGCCATCTCTATTCCCCTGTACTCATTGAACCAAGTATCCCACTGGTCGGGACGGTCCATTCCGAATGGGTAGGACGAGAAGAAAGTAGCCGCAGGGATCTTTCCGACCCAGTAAGTGTCCGAGCTGTGAAAGGCTTCAAAAACGCCTGCCTTCACAGCATCAAACTTTTCGAATGTTCCCACAATAGCACCGGCAGGAAACCCCTTCACGACAAGCTTTCCCTCGGAAAGGTCTCCTACACTTTTACAGAAGTCATCGAAATACTTGTAGCCAACAGTGCCTGCATCCCACATGCTCTGCATCTTGATGGTGATGGCTGCCGCTGAAGAGTGTTTGGCAAAATAGGGTACACCCAAGGTTGTCGCAACCGCACCCCCCACAGCGGCGGTTTTCAAAAAACCACGACGAGTAATCTTTTGACTTTTATCCTTCGTTTTCATATGTTACCTCCTTTCTTCAATAAAGGGTTCATAATGTTAGATAGACCTTCTTAGCCACCTCCCTTCGCGTTGTTTTATCCGCTGATGCGATAATTGGCAAGCTTCTCAAGAGCAAGGGCCATCGCAGAATGGTCCAGATCAGCACCTCCCTCAGCTGCTACTGCGTTGAATAGTTCTTGGGCAATGGAAGTGTTAGGTAAGCTCAATCCCATCTTCCGGGCTGCTTCCAGGGCAAGGTTCAAATCTTTTTGATGCAGTCGGATGCGAAACCCAGGATTAAATGTACGCTTGATCATCCGTTCACCATGCAATTCCAAAATACGGCTCTGTGCGAATCCTCCAAGTAAAGCAGCTCTCACCTTCGATGGATCAGCCCCTGCTTTGGCGGCAAACAACAGAGCTTCAGCCACTGCTTCAATGGTTGAGGCAACGACAATCTGGTTGGCCACCTTGCAAGTCTGTCCATCGCCATTACCGCCTACATGGACTATATTTTTACCCATAAGCTCAAAATACGGCTTAATTTGATTAAACACTTCGGGATCTCCCCCTACCATAATGGAGAGAGTGGCATTTTCAGCCCCTACTTGGCCGCCCGAGACAGGCGCATCAAGCATCTTCACCCCCATGGCAGCCAATCTTTTTGCAAATTCCTTTGTTGCAATCGGAGAGACTGAACTCATATCGACAACGATGGTTCCTGGCTTCAGCCCTTCTGCCACGCCATCCGGGCCAAAGAGCACCATCTCCACATCAGGCGTATCAGGAACCATGATAAAGATAATCTCCGATTTTTGAGCCACCTCTTTGCAGCAGGTGCATCCCTTGGCACCTAGGCTGCACAGGTGTTTCACCGGTTCCTCAACCAGATCACACACATGGACGATATGACCGGCCTTCAACAGATGGCTGGCCATGGGCTTACCCATTATCCCCAAACCAATAAATCCAAGCTCTGCCATGATTTACCTCCTTATTGAAGATAAGGTTTGATCCATTGAAGACCATCCTCGGTTTTTCCGACAGGTGCATATTCGCAACCGATCCACCCTCCATATCCAGCCCCATCAATGGAGCGAAATAGATTTGTAAAATTGATTTCTCCTGTTCCCGGCTCATGGCGCCCAGGATTATCTGCGAGTTGAATGTGCGCTATTCGACTAAGATTATTGAGAATAGTTTTTGTTAGATTGCCTTCCATAATTTGCATGTGATAGATGTCATACTGTAGTGAAAGGTTGGAATGGTTGACTTCCTCCATCAGTCGGAGTGCATCTTGCGTATGCACGAGGTAAAATCCCGGAAGGTCTTGATCATTTAATGGTTCAATGAGGAAACGAATACCCTCCTTTTCTAAAGATGTTACAGCAAACCGCAGATTATTTACCAAAGTTTGATGAACCTTTAAAACCGGACTGGGATGCCCTTTCAAAACGATCCATAAAATCACTATCCGTAAACAACATGGTGAGATTGGCACTGAATTTGGGCATAATTCATCTCCTTATTGCAGAGTTTCCTTTTTTTAGCGTTATTTAAAATAATTGTCAAGAAAAAAATTTGATATTCTGATCATCAGATGATTATATTAAAAATATATTTCCTTGACACAACCTTTTTAAAGTATTATAAAAATTTCTGTTTCCACCAGTCATTCCAAACTCTTTTATTAGGAGAAAGGTAATGAAATGAAATCGAATACAACTCGGATTGAAAGGAAACGTTTGACAGACCAGATTATTGACCAACTCATATCTATGATCGTAGACAACAAATTGAGACCTGGAGATAAGTTACCGCCTGAACCTATGCTAATGGAGCAATTTGGCGTTGGTCGAAGTTCGGTGAGGGAAGCCATCGGAGCGTTGTCATTGATTGGTTTGCTGACAGTTCGCCCCGGCCATGGTACACAGGTCAGCGTATCCTCGGAAGAATTTCTTGTGAAGCCGTTGCGCTGGGGCATGATGATGATGGGAGGGGAGAAGGTTCATGAGCTTGTGGAGGCAAGGATTGTCATTGAACAGGCCATGGTGGGGATGGCGGCAGAGAGAGCCACGGACGAGGATATAGCTGAAATAAAATTCTATCAGAATCAACTGAAAGCTGCCAAGAAACCTGGACGAAAAGCGATTCAAGCTGATTTGTCGTTCCATAACGCATTGGCAAAAGCTAGTCACAACAGTGTGTTAAGGAGGTTTCTTGCAGAACTTCGCCAACCACTGCGGAGCTGGATGGAACAAAAAGCATCATTTGTTGGTGGTTACGACATGGTCATCGAACAACATGATAATATATTGAACGCAATTGAAGAACACGACGTTGAAAGAGCGCGATCTGCGCTGCGTGAGCATCTTGAGTCCGTTGGTGAAAGGCTAACTGCTATTCTGTTGGAAAGACAGGCAAAGCAAATGGACAAGTCAAGAAATCAGAGAGAGATGCTAAGTAGTCAATGAACCTTTATATTTAAAATACGCTTGCCTTCCTTTCATTCCCATAATGGTATCTTTTGTTTCAGGATCATTCGAGAATATTAGAATTCTAACCCCCTCAGACTGTTGAAAGCTTAAGTCGATAGTTATACCAATCTCAAGCGAGCTCTCACCACTGGGAAGTTAGTCATTATTGAAACTGGCGGCGGGGGGCCTGTTTGTCTTTTAGTTGGGTGCAAGCAATTTTCTTTTCCATTTTTTTTAACCCATTCAGAATAAGCAAGTCCACTTTTTTATACCCGAATATTGGTTGTGTTATTTTTTTCTTTAGGATAGTTTACTTCCTATTTATATTCTCCTGCTATCAGTAATCGTTTACTTTGAATTAAACTTTAAATTGAAGACTCGTGTAATCGGTAGTCAATATTTGTTTTGACATTGTCTGTCAGGTCGAATCTTGTTCAGGACAACTAAATTCTTCGAACTACGAACTCCTAACTCTGTATTATTTATTTAAGGGGGCCCACTTCCCTTTTAATGATTGGAGAGGAAATTGTTGGAGATAGGGGTAAAAGGCTAAACTTACTTCCCCGTGACTCAAGATCCCTGCCAAAACTTCTTCCACCTCTTTCCGTGGCACAATCTCATAACTCTTCCAATCGTAGATCTGAAACTTCATTAGCACCTTGGAGGGGTCTCCGACCGACTTGACCGCCTTTTGGGCTACCCCCGCCATCAACTCGATGGCCTTTCCCACTTCCATATTCCTTTCCTTCATTGCCTGGCGATGGTAGGCCATCACCGCATAGTAGTCAAGATCCTTTTTCAACGCCTCTGAGAGGGTCTGTGAAAACCAAGCCACTCCATTGGTGTGATTGAGGACAGCCTCGTAATAGAGGTTGATTGCGAACTGCAAGTTGGGATTCGACTCTCTGGCTGCAGCCATCAATTGTTGGGCCACATTCATTAACCAGCGATTCTTCCAATTTGCCCAAGACCAAAAATCCTCGGTATATACCTTCACATAATATTTTCCAGATTCCGATTTGTAAGGATCGATATAAAAACGGTCTGGATGCGGCGAGTAACCAAATTCCTTTAAAAACGCTTTATTGGCATCGGTGCTGAAATCTTCATTATGTTTCAAGATCAGATCGTCCTGAAAGAGGATCCCATCAATGGGGTAGCGACTGAGATCACGAAAAAGTCCCTCCAGGTGCTTTAGGGCATCAGGATGAAAGAGGGTGAGACCTCTGGCATCTTCCAATTTTCTCGTCTCAAAATTATAGCTTTTACATCGATATTCCGGACGTCCCTCCAAACCATAATTCGCATAACGCGTCGTCATCCACGCAAAGAGGTCGAGGCCCTGCCGATGGGCGATCTCTATTAGAGGCCCCAAAATATCCTCGACCACTGGAGCATATTCCGTCTTGAAATATACCCCTTGCTCATGACGAGGCGTAACAAATCTATACATTTGATCCCCTCTGTTCTGAAAGACTCGGAGGATCAGGGTATCCACGCCTGCCTCTTTCAACTCCTTCACCCGCTTCTCAACCTCTTGAATGTTCTCTATATCGAAAAGGCGAATCTGAGCACAGATCCTTCTCTTAACCTTTTTTACTTCAGGAGCAGTTTGGACCTCAGGAGTGGACTTCACCTCTTCAGTCTTTGGCTCTACCTTCTCAGAAATAGCAGAAGGGGGGGATGTAATTTCTTTCGTCTTCTCTTTTAAAAATTCTATCCTATTTTCCGCTTCCTTGGCACGGTCGCCATCAGGGTAGGTCTTTAAATAGAGTTCGAATTGCTTAATGGCATCTTCATGCCTTTCCATTTTGAGATAACACAGGCCGACCATATACTGGGAGTATGAAACCAACTTACTTGTTGGAAAGGATTGGATGATCTCTGAAAAGCCTCTGATGGCCTCTTCACATCTGCCTTTGTGATAGAGTTCCATAGATGCATCATAGAGTTCCCCGGGGTTCTTAATCTTCTGCTGCCCTTCACCATGGAGGACATATAAGAAAAGGAGAAATACCAAAGTCATTGAGATGGCCAATCTTTTCATAACGCCCCCTTTTAAATGTCAAATTTCAAAGTTCAAAATCCAAATGAAACAAAAACAATGTCAAATGTTAAAGTTCAAATATTACCAAAACAGAAATTCCAATTTGGGCATTTTGTCATTTGGACTTCATTTGGCATTTGAGCTTTGACATTTGAACTTGATGAGCCCCACAACAACTCAGGACAAACCAATTTTGAGGAGAATCAAAGGAATGTTAACCTCCCTTAAAGAGTACCGCCATGGCTTCCTGAACCGTCCTTACCCCAATCAATTCAATGCCCTTCACTTCCCTCATCTTCTCTTGAGTCTGCTTTGGCAGGAGGCATCTTTTAAACCCTAACCTCGACGCCTCCTTCACTCTCACCTCCCACTGACTGATGCCTCTCACCTCTCCTCCCAGGCCCACCTCTCCAAAGACTACCAGTTCAGGATCGATCATTTTGTCCTTATAGCTTGAGGCAATCGAGGCGATCACTCCTAAATCAATACCAGGCTCCTCCACTTTCATCCCGCCAGCGATGTTGAGAAAGATGTCCTGATTGTTGAGATGCATTCCCAATCTCTTCTCCATCACAGCAACAAGAAGTGAAACACGGTTGGCATCCACCCCTTGGGCGGTTCGCCGCGGAACCCCAAAGTGTGTAGGAACGACCAAGGCCTGAAGCTCAACCAAGATGGGGCGTGACCCCTCAATACTGGGCATGACGACCGAACCAGAAGTGGATTGGGTCCGTTCAGAGAGGAAGAATTCAGAAGGGCTGAACACCTCTACCAAACCGGAATCCTTCATCTCAAAGACTCCGATCTCGTTGGTGGAGCCAAAACGGTTCTTGACTGCCCTTAAGATGCGAAAGGCGTGGTTAGCCTCTCCCTCGATGTAGAGCACTGTATCGACCATGTGTTCCAGGACTTTTGGTCCGGCGATGAAACCCTCTTTCGTCACGTGGCCGACGAGAAAGATTGGGATGGAGAGATGCTTTGCCAAATAGAGCAATCGACTTGACGCCTCCCTCACCTGGGTGATCGATCCTGGCATGGAAGGAAGGTCAGAGGAGTAGATGGTCTGAATCGAATCGATTACTACCGTGGAGGGCCTAAGCGTTTGAATATCGTGGATGATCTTCTCTAAGGATGTCTCTGAGACAACAAAGAGTTGATGGGAGGAAATTCCTAATCTTTCCGCCCTCATCTTGGTCTGCTGGAGAGACTCCTCTCCAGAGACATAAAGGACCTTCTGCCCTTTCGATGCCAGGCGATTCATCACCTGGAGGAGAAGCGTGGACTTCCCAATGCCCGGATCCCCCCCCACCAAGATCACTGATCCAAAGACCATCCCACCTCCCAAGACTCGATCGAACTCTCCAATCCCGATCTGAAGCCTACCTCTCTCCTCGCCAATGATCTCGTTGATCGGCAGTGGAACAGCCTCTGCCTCAAAACCTAAAAGGTCTCTCTCGGGAGCTTTCTCCTCAACCACTCGTTCTTCAACAAAGGTGTTCCATTCCTGACATCCTGGACACCTTCCCAACCATTTAGGAGCCTGATATCCACAGGACTGACAGACGAAATGCGTCTTCGCTTTTGTCATATTACGCTTCCCTACCCTATCTGCTTTGTCTACCTCCAGGCAAAGCTTCGCGCCCCTCCCTCACCCTTGAAGGGAGAGAGTTCCTTCATTTCCCTCTCCCTTGAAGGGAGAGGGTGAGGGTGATTTGAATCAAAAAAATTGAATTGCGGGCATTTTAACAGAAAGAACAAGGTAGGTCAAAAAAAAGAAATGATTAGATTAATCTCAACCCTTTCTCTAATGCCCTTTCTTTGACGGAGGGCCATGCCTTCTCAAAAGGGATCAGATCGACATGAAATGGATGTGAAATTGAAGAGATTTCTGCGAGGGCTTCAAAGTATTTCTCGCTTCTTAGGTCTCTGACAAGCAAGTCGATATCCGTCCGCTCCCACATGAAATCCGGCCTCCATATGAGGGACCCGAAAAAGGATCACCTCTTTGACGTTATACCTTTCCTTGAGGGTTTTGGCCACCAATCTTGCCTTTTCAATCGCCAGATCTCTCTTTTTCTCTTCTTCGGCCTTTCTTTTTTCCCAGACACTACGGTACTCAGTGGTTTTCATGATTATAAAGGATCTAAGAAACTCTTTGATTGTTTTTATTTCTATAGGTAATCCTTTAAAACAAGGACTTTTATTTCTTTAATCTGCTTAAGTCTCTTATCATTGGTAAGAAATGCATCTGCTCCGGCATCAATGGCTACCGAGATCTGAATTGCATCGATGGTTCTAAGATTGGAATATTCCCCTCTCAATCTTCCCGCACTCTCAGCTATACCGGCGGAAATTTCTATCAGATTTAGATTTTTCCCGTATTTAAGGAAATCTGAAAATCTCCTCGCCAGCCTTTCATCCCCAACTTCAATGGGTTTAGATAAAACCTCGGTTAGCGTTATAACGGAAGCAAAAGCGCTTAGCCTACCTGACTGGAAGGCATTTACAACTTCCTTAGTGAGTGGGCCGAATTGGGGATGAGCCTCGATGTAATAAATGATCGGTGCTGTATCTATAAAGATCGTATTAATTTGCTCAAACTCATCTGCTAAGTTCATTACCGATCCTCTCTCAAGCGATCCACATACTCTTGGCCATCTTCCCCTTTCCACAGCCCTTTTCCGAGTCCATACAGTTTATCCCAGCTGAGTTCTTTTTTGGCAGCAAGGTTATGCGTTCTTAGTTGATGAGCAAGTTTTTCTACTAATCTTAACTGGTCTTTAGGAGTGAGCCTTCCTATCTCTTTCTCAATTTTTTCTAAATGCGCTGACCTTTTCATTTTTAAGCTCCTTTGTTTTACCAAGAGGATATATCGCCTATTGGCTATTATATTTAATATTATCACAAAATAGAATTAAGGGGAAATGCTTATTGACTTTACTCAACAAAACAGCTCTAACCTGCCCAACTCAAAGGGTTTCTGGATGCTCAGGTTTGAGAAAATGTGAAATTAAAAATACTATTGAAAATAATCACTTATGCCCATATCAGGTGAGTTAAGTCAATAAGCATTTTAAGGGAAAATTAAAAAATAAATGTTTTCGCCAGATAATAAAGATAGATTCTCCCCGCCCGAACCTCAATACGATTCACCTTCTTAGAGAGCCGTTTGAATGAATCGATAAACTTCTGGACTTTTTCTTTTAACATATATTTGGTGAACCGATCCAACTGAGCAGGTTTTGGGCTATAAACCCAGGTCTTTTTCATCAAAACAATCCTTCTCTTTATGCTTATCTAAACCCCATTCAACCACTGCGAGATCCCGAAACAAGTTCGGGATGACAAACAAAATAGGAACCAATGTCTTGACATTTATGTCATGCTGAACTTGGTTCAGCATCTCATCCACGTCCATAAGACGGGGTTTTCAGATACAGATTTAATGAATCTGTCCCATGTATTGCCTTAATGACAATTAGTAGATGTTCCCCTGCATTGCGTCGCCTTCTCTCTATTCTATCAAAAGTGACACACCTTTCAAATAGCCCCTAGGGGACCATTCAATTTTCCAATTTTTTGGCAAACCCCCGTTGCTTTCAAGCTCTTCAAAAGCGTTTTCTCCTGCCTCGTTTACGGTGGCATTAATTACCTTAACTCCTTGTGCTATGGCAAAATACAGTAGAGCTTTGAGATACTGCCACCCCTCTCCTTCGCCTTTGTCTTTTTCAATAATTCTTCCCATAGAAGAAATATTCCAAATTTGAGGTTGGTTGCTATTTTCACTTATGCCAAAAAGGGCTTCAGCGCAACCATTTACTAACGCGATATAATAGCTCCTTTCATTTTCTGGTAAGACGATACGGTCAAACTCACACTGAAACGCACATTTAAAAAATCTTCGCAAGAATTCATCAGAATGTTCTCTCAGTAATCGTTTAAATACTTCACGTGCTTCAACTTCAGTAATTTTTCTCACCTCAATCTTTTGCACAACTTCTCCTTCCATTTTTCATTAATCCGATATGCCCGTTACATCTTTTCATTAATCTCACGTCCATTTTCTCTATTCGAGATCAAGCAAGATTTGATACATTAGCGACATAGTCCTTGAAGCACATTTTTGTGTTGTTAATTTGCGCAGCATGCTTGAAAATTTGTTTATAGCGCTCGTCATCAAAATTCGGCCTATTCACAATTTCCACCTTTGTCTTGCGATTCAGGTAGCTACCCAACATGAGTAGATGCTTTGCAGAGATATCAAAAATAGGTAATGAATATCCAATAATGACAATTCTATCTGCGGCGCACAATTCATCAGCAGCAATTTCCCAAAGCTTACGCATTCTCTGCGCGTATTCTCTTTTGTGCCACACTGGTGGGACGATTAATTTATGCAGTTGATAGCCACATTTGCTGCAATAGGGTAAACGCACCTTCTGTGCCTGCCATGAATTGTAAATATGAATTGGATGGTTTGGATTCTCACATATTAACCAGTTTACTGAGCCATGGAGCTTGAGCAGCTTAACACCCTTAGAAATATTCCCAACGGTCCTATCGACTTTCTTTACGTTATCTAAATCTAAGCAATAATCCAGACTCTTAAACTCTGTGAACAACAACCATTCCGCAATATGATCCCAGTTAAAAGTGATAACGGTTACATCCTTTGTTAAGCACCTCCTTGCAAAATCCTCATAATGCGAGGGGAGTTGTGGGTTTGTGCTCCCGAGTTTCTTGAGTTCCTTTTCCATTGAAAGGAGAATCTCATTAACAATGCAGTCCTCAAGGTCCCGATAGATCTTTGAGGCTTTCCAATTATTCCCAGGGAAAGACTTCCGTTTAAATTCAAGATTCAGAAGATCAGCCTCGGATACTATGTTAAAAAACTCCTCGATATTCCAATCCTTAATAAGGCCATCTTGGATTGATTGGGACATGTACCGCTTAAGATTTATATATATTCGATTTAGGTTTTTCCTCTGGCTCCCCAGTTGTTTTCGACAAAGGAACTCCTTCATAAGTAGTCCACCAGCATCTTTAGAGAAACCGGCTCCGAGTATGTAAACTGTCTTCATGCTCTTCATCCGCTTTTCAGTACTGCTTAATCAGTACCTCTATCTTTGTCGGCTCAGAGAATGCCATCTTCACCCCCTTGCTATTTCTCAATAATCTTTATTTTAGTATCTTCGGGAAGAGTGTCCTCAAGTTTATCCACAAGATCATTATCAAGCTCCCCACATAGAACAATAATGATTTTACTGAATTCCCTCGCATAATCATCCAATTGTCCCTTTAATCTGTGAAATTCGTTTGTCCTGTTGAAGCCGACTTTAATTTCTATCGCAACTTTATCCCCCACTACAATATCTATGGCTGTTCTCTCAATTTTATACTCCTTCGTAATTCGTGGACCATTGAGATTATCTCTAAGATAACTACTCAGGGAATTTTGGTATTCGCTATGCGTTGAACAGCGTTGGGGAACCCATGAATCTATGAGGTTTACCACTCTATCAAAGGGCTTCAACCCAAACCAGAAATCACCATGCCCTTTATAATTCTTTATATAGAAAAAAACTCCAACAAGAATAATCCCCAAAAGATAAGGATTGTTCATCACGGTTTTTATGAGTTCTTCTAATTCTTTCATACCAATCCACCTCTCTTTGAACACTGTGCCTGACAACCTATATAGATTGTAGGACTTTAGATAGAAGCCACAGGTCGTCAAACCTTTCTAAAAAGCGGTTATAGGTGAGATCCATCCTGAGACCTGCCTCAAGGTTTCTCTTATTGGGCCGAATGGTGACATCGAAAAGGCGAAGTTCTTGAAAATCGGTTAGGAGCACCCATTGCACGGAACGTTTGTTATATCCGTAAGTTATAGCTTGGGAGATTGCTTCTGGTTTGGTGAGCCTTGCCCGGGGAGGTTTGGCCTCGATATAGATTTTTGGTGAGCCCTTGATCTTGAGTGAATAATCTACACGCCCGCCGGAGATTTTCTCTTCCAGTCCGACTTCATTCCGATCTTGGGTGTTCCATCCCAGCGTTTGAAGTAACGGCTCGATGAAGCCGGTTTTGGCCTCGGATTCATTATACTGGCCAATCACGCCAGATGCCTGCTCCCGGCGGAATTTCTCAACGAGCTGCTGAACCTTTTCTCGTCCTAAGTTCTTATCCATGTTCGGTATGATTTGAGTCTAATATTTAAATCCATAATAGCAACCCTGAAGGGATAAATCAAATAACAGTTTTGGCAAGAATCCCCACATTACGCTTTTTAAATCACAGTCGAATAGTGATTTATTATCGAAGGCCTGACCTATGCACATTACCCCGCCGCTCCATCGCTGAGGCTCTGGAGTAAAGGCGACTTCTCCCATCGAGCCTGCCTGCCGACAGTCACACGCAGCCATGGCAGAAAGGAGAAATACTGAAGATCAGGTCCATGTAATGCTTTACGGTTTTGCTCCTTTTTTGCCGAGATCGTAGGCCTTCTTCTTGGCTGCTTCGTTCTTATCGATCTCTCCTTTTGCCGAAGCAGAGGCCTGAACCGTACCCAGCCATTTGAGGCCGAAGGACTGACTGGTCGTCTTGAAGCTGAGGACAATAGGGTCAGCCGTGGAGACATCCGGGTCTCCACAGACTGTAATCAGTCCGATCCTCTTCCCCTTCATCTTGGGATAATAGGCTTTGTGCCAGCTCCAATCGGCATCAAAGAAGGCGCACCAACGATCGAGATAAGCCTTCATCTGGCTGGTCATGGACCAGAAGTAGACAGGAACGCTGTGGATGATGGCGTTTGCCTCCAGGATCTTTTTATGGATTTCAATCATATCATCCTTGATGGCGCAGACGCCTTTCTCATTACATTTTTCACAGTCCAAACATCCAGAGATTTTCTTCTGAGACAGAATGATCTTTTCCACCTCTGCCCCTGCCTCCCTGGCTCCTTTTAGTGCCTGTTCCAAAAGAATGTCGCTATTCCCTCCTACGCGCGGACTTCCTAAGATTCCTAACACCTTCATTTTACCCCTCCTTTTATTATGCTAACGGCAATGCATAACTTATGTAAGGCAGGGCTTTAGCCCTGCATAGATAAGCAAGCCTGAAAGGCTTGCCCTACAAATTAATTGTCAAAGAAATGGGCTTACTTTAAGGATTTCTTTAGCCTTTTGCTCGCCCCATTCCACCCAGCGGCTCATCTCAGTATGGTCGAAAGTCAGAGAGTCTTCGGTCAAGGGTATCTCCCATTTTCTTTTCATAGGAACCCATGAATTGATAATTTTTCGGCCTTTCACCCTAAAATTTTATCACAGATTTTCATGCAAACACTGCAAGTAAGTCCAGCCTGTCGATAAGTTCTACAAGCGAATATGTTTATTGAGTAAGGTTCACCTTTTCTCGGCACTTGAAGGGCCTGGGCTGGACACTCTTGGATGCATGCATCGCAGTCGACGCAATAATCCTTTTGCGTAAGTGGAGATGCCTCCAAAGGTGCCTCGGTAAGCAGACAAGCCAACCTTACACGAGGGCCATGATGCGGCGTTATGAGTAAGCTATGCCGTCCCATTGTGCCTAGCCCGGCCAGTTCGGCCGCATGTTTGTATGAAAAGATGGCCATCAAAGATCTCTGGTCCATCGGACATCCTGCCGCTGGAAGGGGCAAAGATCGAAAGCCCTCTTTTCTAAAGAGAACAGATAAATCATAGACGGCTTTGGTCAAACGGCTGTTGAGGTAATCGCTGTGGGGCCCAAGTAGTTCTCCAGGCTCAGCTTCTCCGGCTTCCTTGGAAGGTCTCAGCAAAGCTAATACCTCTTTGTAAATCTCCTTCCCGAGAACAACTACGGATTTTACCCCCGACAAAAGAGAGGTTGCCCGTTCCCTTAATTCCTTCGAGTTGGATGTCTCTATCGAAGCCACTCCCATCAATTCAATATCCAACTTACTTCTCATCTCTTCTATAAAATGTCGATCGAATTTTACCATTTATCATTCTCCTTCCAGTCTTGTTTTTCTCCCAATTAAGACTTTTAGCTCTTGTTTCCTTTTTTATCAAATTTTATCAAATTCGTTCAATTTGTAAATGTTTTTAACACTCGTCAACTCTTCCAATAAGGTATAGTTCTATGATATGAATCCAATTATGGAGATGGAAAATAAAAACTTTCTCATGGAAGGGGCAAAGGCTTTTGGAATCCATTTGGATGAAAAGATGGTTGAGGCTTTCGATCTTTATCTCAGGGAACTCATCAAATGGAACCAAAGGATGAATCTCACTGCCATTCGAACGGAGAAGGGGGTTGTTCTCAAACATTTTCTCGATTCCCTTTCCGCTTATCCTTACCTTTCCAATGTCTCCTGCCTCTTAGACATTGGTTCAGGAGCTGGTTTCCCTGGCATTCCCTTAAAGATGGTGCAACCTTCTTTTGAGGTGACCTTGATCGACTCTGTCCGCAAAAAAGTCGACTTCCAAAAGCACATTATCCGAACACTTGGTTTAAAAGGGATTGAGGCGATTCATGGCCGTGTCCAAGATAAGGAGATTCTCCAAAGCATGGGGGAACGATTCGATATGGTCATATCGAGAGGCTTCTCCGATCTCCGGACATTTCTCATCCTCAGTTTCCCTTTTTTGGAAAAGGGGGGCATGGCACTGGTGATGAAAGGCCAGCTGGAGAGCGAAGAGATTCGATCTCTATCCAATATAGAAGGAACTCGGTATCAATTACAAAAGACGGTCTCTTTTCTCCTCCCTTTCAGTTCTCTCAAAAGGACAATTCTCCTTTTTGAAAAAGGATGAATTTGATCTTTTCATCGCTCCCTTTTTTATGCTATATAAGACTAACAAAAGAGGGTAAGCGTTCCTTTTATGGCAAGAGTGATCTGTATTGCCAACCAAAAGGGAGGGGTAGGAAAGACCACAACGGCCGTCAATCTCGCTGCTTCTATTGCTGTGGCAGAGAGAAAGGTTCTGCTGATCGACATCGATCCCCAGGGAAATTCAACGAGCGGCGTGGGGTTAAGCAAAGAGGCCACCAATGGAACCATCTATGATGCCCTGCTGAGGGGTTCGGGACTGAAGGAGATGATCCAGAAGACCTCCCTCTCCCACTTAGATGTCATCATTTCCAACACCGATCTCATCGGTGCGGAGGTGGAACTGATCCAGGAAAAGGATCGCGAGAGGAAATTGGATCGCCTGATCAAAGAGGTGGAGGCTGAGTACGATTACATCTTTATCGACTGCCCTCCTTCCCTAGGCCTGCTGACAATCAATTCGTTGACAGCAGCCCACTCTGTCATCATCCCTCTCCAGTGCGAATATTACGCCATGGAAGGTCTTGGCCAGCTTCTTAAAACGATCCGCCTGATCAAACAGTCGTTCAATCCAAAATTGGAGATTGAAGGAATTCTCCTCACCATGTTCGACAGTCGGAACAATCTCTCCCATCAGGTGGCCCATGAGGTGAAACGGCACTTCAAAGATAAGGTGTTTAAGACGGTCATCCCAAGAAACGTTCGATTGAGCGAAGCCCCTAGTCACGGGAAACCTGTCCTCTTATATGATATTCATTCAAAGGGAGCAGAAAGCTATTTGAACTTGGCCAGAGAGATCATGGCCAATGGAAAGATCGATGGCAACTAAGCGAATGGCTTTGGGAAGAGGCCTGGGAGCGCTCCTCCCAGAGTTTGGTCGAGAAGAACCCAGGATGGTTATCTACTGCGGGATCGAAGAGATCGTCCCCAACCGATCTCAACCCCGAAAACATTTCGACGAATCGAAACTCCGGGAGTTAGCAGAATCCATTAAAGAAAAAGGGATCTTGGAACCTTTGATCGTGAGAAGGGTGGAGCAGGGCTATGAACTGATCGTGGGAGAACGTCGCTGGCGAGCCGCCCAAAAAGCAGGCCTGAAGGAAGTTCCTGTTCTGGTGAAGGAGGTTAAAGGGCCGGATGCCTTGGAGATCTCTCTCATCGAAAACCTGCAGAGAGAGGATCTCAACCCGATTGAGGAGGCCGAGGCATTCAAGCATCTCACAGAAGAGTTCAACATCAGCCAGACAGAGTTGAGCACCCGGATCGGAAAAGATCGAACCACCATCGCCAATGCCATCCGTCTCCTGAAGCTCCCTCTGGAAGTGAAGAATCAGATCCTCCAAAATCGCATCACTTCTGGACATGCAAGGGCCATCCTCAGCCTCGAAACGAAAGAGAAGCAGAGGGAACTCTGCAGTCTCATCATCAAGAAAAACCTCTCGGTGAGAGAGGCTGAAGCCCTGGCAAAGCGATGGGCAGAGAAACCAAAAAGGAGGACCACTCCAGAGCGCAAGAAAGGAGACTTAGAAAGTCAGCTGAACAGCCTTCAGGATTCCCTTAGGCGATACTTGGGGACGAAAGTTCGCATCACACAAAATGGAAAAAGGGGGAAGATTGAGATCGAATACTATTCCTTTGAGGATTTGGAAAGGATTGTAGAGGCCATCTTAGGAAAATGAAAAATCCGAATATCGAAATCCTAAACACCTGCCTGCCGGCAGGCAGGAATCCAAAATTCAAATTTCCAAATTTTAAAAAACCCCTCACTCCTCCCTCTCCCCATAGGGGAGAGGATCAAGGTGAGGGGGTATTGTTTTGAATTTTGTGCCTTTGCTCATTCGAATTTGTTTCGAATTTTGCCTGCCTGCCGCAGGCAGGGATTTCGTGCTTCGAATTTAGAATTCATTTTGAAAGGAGTAACCCATGTCCGGAGGAAAATCTCTTTTTACCAAAGGTGGTTCTAAACCCTCCCCTGCCCCAGAAGAGATCAGCGGCTATTTGGGGAAGGAGGTTGTCTTTGAGGGAAAGATCACGTTCGAGGGCATATTTCGCCTTGACGGGAAGTTCGAGGGAGAGATCTTCGAGAGTGGAACGTTGATCGTTGGTGAAACAGCAGTCGTCAAAGGGAAGATCGAGGCGAATACGATCGTCATCAACGGCCATGTGGAGGGAGAGGTTTGCGCAAAGGCACGGGTGGAGATCCATGCTACGGGCAAGCTCTTTGGAAATCTCCTGACCCCGACCCTCACCATTAGTGAGGGTGGTATCTTTGACGGCCACTGTAAGATGGAGGGGAGACTCGATAAAGGAAAGGAAGGGGAACTTCCCATCGTCTCGCAAAAGGTTGACCGTCCCTTAACTGCTTAGTATTTGAAAACAAAGAGATTTTTAACACATTACCCTTCATTTCATTCCAGAAAATATTCTGGAAACACAAAATCCTGCCTGAAAGACTACAATGAAACGAAAAAAATGAAAATGCTTATTGATTTAGCTCATAATAAATCTCGCAATGTCATAATATTTCAGCAGAATCATGAGTGCGGTTTTGCGGAGATGTGTCTAGCAATTTATCTATATATTTCAGAGAGATAGTTGATTCGTTATGAGTTACGTCAATAAGCATTAAACGTAAAAAATGATTGACAAGCTCTTTGATGTATGTTAACTAATTCACATTTTCTTGGTCCCGCATGCTGATTTATTTAGGTAAGCGCCCGCATGGAAGGGGACTAAGCCACTATCTTCTCCAACTCTACCTGGAGGATTCTCTGAAAGAGTGGGTAAGGCCGCTTCAATTCTTACTAACAGTGGGTTGGTATGTGGTTTTGAGCTTGATCATCCCAGTGGGGATCGGTTATTGGTTGGATCGCCCTGAGATGTTTAACAAGCGTCCTCTATTCACCTTTATTGGTCTTGGCTTTGGGACGGTCATTGCTTTCTTTGGCTTAATTCGCATGCTCCTCCGTTATCAGGCTGAGCAAGAAAAACAACGAAAAAATAAGGAATAAAACAGAGCAACAATAATGGGTCGTGGTCGCCTTAAAGTTCTCGCTCTTTTCTTTATCCCTGTTCTAATCCTCTTCGGAATTGGCTTGGTATTTGGTCCTCTTGGGTCCAGTTTTTTGGGCAAGGAGCCCCCAAGCATCCTCAAAATCCCCAGACCCCATGTTTCCCTCCCCGCCGAGACCGTATTCCATGTTGGCCACTTCTCAATTACGAACACGCTCATTGCCTCTTGGTTCACGATCATCGCGCTCGTCGGTCTGTCCTTTCTCTGTACCCGCAAAATGAAACTTATCCCAAGCAGAAGTCAGGCCATGGCAGAGGCGATTGTAGAAGGACTGCTCAATTTCGTTGAAAGTGTTTCGGGCAAAAGTCATGCAAGGATGCTCTTCTCAGGAGTGGCCACCATTTTTATCTACGTCATATCGAATGCTTACCTCGCTCTTTTGCCTTTTTTTGGCAGCATAGGGATCCACGAACATGAAGGCGAATTTGTAGCCTTATTCCGAGCGGCGAATACGGATGTGAATGTTCCCCTCTCCATTGCCATCATGTCCTTCATCTTTGTTGAAACCTGGGGAATGAGGTCATTGGGAGTTATCCATTACCTGAGCGAGTTCATCAATGTTAAGCAGATGGGACAAGGACTGAAAGAACTACTTACAGGTAAGATCCGCCCGGCCATCATGGACATGGCCTTCGGGTTTATTAGTCTGTTTGTGGGCGTCCTTGAGATATTTAGCCATATGATACGCATGGTAAGCTTTACCTTTCGTCTCTTCGGCAATATGACTGCTGGTGAGATATTGATCTTGGTCTCCTGTTTTCTTATCCCTCTCGTCTTTACGATTCCCTTTTATGGGTTAGAATTGCTGATCGGTCTGATACAGGCTCTTATCTTTGGCGGTTTAACCCT
>Ga0315312_1000713_pt1 | contig 33339 bp, 33 predicted proteins | sample TDP7_MG_FD_203629 | JGI IMG/M metagenome (GOLD analysis project Ga0315312, IMG submission 203629) | Freshwater sediment microbial communities from Lake Towuti, South Sulawesi, Indonesia - TDP7 | ecosystem: Environmental > Aquatic > Freshwater > Lake > Sediment | place: Indonesia: South Sulawesi... | reverse complement strand
CTGAACCCGCTACTTTCAAAGATGGGACGGAGGGGAGTGGGTACCGTGGTTATCGGCACAGTGGAGGGAGATATCCATGACATCGGTAAGAAAATAGTCGCCCTCCTCCTGGAAGGCTCGGGCTACACCGTGTTTGACCTCGGCGTGGACGTCAAGGGCGGCACATTCCTTGAAGCGATAGGCAAATATAAGCCGGATGTCCTCGGTATGTCAGCTCTCCTCACCACCACCATGCCCCATATGGGCGAGGTAATTAACTTGCTCAAAGAGAAGAAACTGCGCAGCAAAGTCAAGGTGATAGTTGGTGGTGCCTCAGTCAATGAGGAGTTTGCCAGGTCTATCGGTGCTGATGGCTATGCCGTTGAAGCCGGCACCGGTGTTGAACTGGTGAAGAAACTGCTGGCGAAAAAATAAGAATTTAAGGAGGCTTACCTTTTATGCGTGCCAACTACGTCCAATATGGCAGTCCTCAGTTCCGTATCCTTTCCGATAAGCAGATAGAAGAAATCCATCTCGGTGCCCTCCAGATTATGGAGAGAGCCGGGGTATGCTTTGAATGCCAGGAAGCCCTTGACCTGCTGAGTGGGGCGGGGGCTGATGTCTCCAACCCCAATAGAGTCAAAATCCCTTCCTACCTGGTGGAAGATGCCATCCGGAAAGCCCCCAAAATGATTACCTTCTACACCCGCGATGGCGCGCCCGCCTTCGTCCTCAACGGTATGACTGGCTCTCACTTTGGCTCCTGGCCCGATGCTCGTACTCTGCTTGACCCGCATACTGGTAAATACCGCACCACCTATATTGCAGATATCGCCGATGCCTCTCGCCTGATCGACGCCCTGCCCAACATTGAATGGACCTACACCGGCTCCGCTAATGACACCCTGCCAGTCAAGGCTGGCCTGGACATCAGCGACAGAGTTACCCTAGCCCTCTTCGTTCAGAACAGCACCAAGCCCATCATCAGTGAAATCACTAATGTCGCCGCCCTGAAGGAAATAATTGAGTTCTGCTCCATCATCGCTGGCAGCGAGGAGAATCTGCGACGCAAGCCATTTTGGGGTGGCTCCTGCGAGCCAGTCAGCCCCCTGGTGGAAGGTAAGGATGCCATGGAGAAGAGCCTCCTCTGCGCTGAGAAGGGACTACCGGTCGTGGTCTACAGCATGCCGATGGCTGGTGCCACCACCCCAGCTACCTGGCCCGCCATTCTAGCAATTTCCACCGCCGAGGTCTTGAGTCAGCTCGTTGTCCTCCAGCTCAAGAGACCGGGAGCTCCGGTCATTTTCGGTTCCATACCCAACATCATGGAAATGAAGACGACCATCTTCCCTTACGGCGCTCCTGAGTTGACCCTGCTTGTCGCCGCATTGACTGAAATCAGCCACTATTACAAACTGCCCATGTTCGGTACCGCGGGCTGCACTGACGCCTATACTGTTGATGCTCAGGCAGGTGCTGAAATCACCTATCAGGTTCTGCTGACTTTACTCTCCGGTGCTGACCTCGTTCATGACGTTGGTATTATTTATCACGCGTCTGGAATGTCCGCCGAGCTCATTGTCTTTATTGATGAGATTATTGAAATGGCTAAGGTGGTTATGCGCGGCATTGAAATTAATGAGGACACCCTGCCCCTTGACCTCATTGAGAAGGTCGGACCGAGAGGCACCTATATCTCCGAAAAGCATACCCTGAAGCACTTCCGCAACTTCTGGGTGCCGACCATCTTTGACCGGAGCGCCACTAAGACCCCGGATGCCAAGAGCTGCGCTGAACTGCTCAAGGAGAAGACCATCAATATCCTGAAGACTCACCAGTCCAAACCGCTTCCGGACGACATCGTGAAAGAGCTGAAGAAATATGAAGCCATGTGGTTGAAGCGTATCGGACTGAAGAAATACCCGAAGCGACCAAGTTAATGGTATAATAATTTTTTATAGGAGGTGGTTAGCGATGTGAAGTGTTTAATGGACTACCGGGAAATCAAGATTTCAGATAGAGGAGGTTAACAGTGTTAAAGAAACTAGGCTTAATTTCGCTGGTGCTATTGATAGCTCTAACTGCAATTCTGGTCAGTTGCGCCAAGCCAGCACCGGCACCAGCACCGACGCCGGCGCCAGCCCCGGCACCAAAGACCTATAAGTGGCGATACGCTGCCTCTCTCTCCCCAGAGCATTACACCGTAGTTGGTGCCAAGCAGTTTGTCGATAAGGTCAAGAGTGCTAGCGGCGGACGTATCACGATTGATGTCTTTCCAGCCGGCGCCCTCGGCGACTGGCTTCCGGTCTTTGAGGAAGTGATGAAAGGCACTATTGAGTTGCAGGTTACTTCCTATTCCACGCTTCATGACCCACGACTGGAGATAGTCTGGATGCCCTATCTGGTCAAAAACTGGGCGGAAATCCGCAAGGCCTATTCACCCGGCGGCTTCATCTATGACGAAGCTGAAAAGATGAACAATGCCCTGGGCGTTAAGACCATCGCTGTGCTCTCGGACGGGTTCATTGGTATGGGTGCCAAGAGAATGCCGCCGAGCCCTGGCGACCCCAACGTCAAAAAGGATATGAAGATAAGAGTCTGGGGCGCCATCTCTCCGGAAAAACTGTTTACCCGAATGGGCTTTCTCCCCACCATCATGCCCTGGGCAGAGGTATTCACTGCTCTCCAGACGGGTGTGGTTGAAGCCATCTACGGTGGTTCCGTCAACTCCACCTACGATTCGGTTCGCGATGTCATCAAATTCTGGTTACCCTATCGCGGTCACTTTGAGAGTCTCATTGTCATCATGAACCAGAAACTGCTGAACAGCCTGTCGGCCGAAGACCGGAATATAGTTCTGAATGCCGCTAAAGAGCAGCAAGATGCCAGGAACGCGGAGGCTGAAAACTTCGAGAAGGTGACTACGGATAAAATGAAAGCCTACGGCATCCAGGTCTACCAATTCAGTGATGCCGAGTACAAAGCTATGGCGGATGCTGCCGTGAAAGACGTCTGGCCGGCAATGCAATCTCTCATCGGTAAGGCACTACTGGACGCAGTCGTCGCCTACTACAAGACGCTCTAAACGAACTTCAAACAGGAGGCACGGGGGCATTAGTAGTGTTCCCGTGCCCTGTAAAATTAAAGCCAGACCGAAAGGAGTGGCTTGCTGAGAAAAGTAGCGAAGATGCTGTGGGAAGCGCCGCTTAACCTGGAGCGTTTCCTGATTATAGGGTTAGGTATTGTTATTACCGGCCTCATGTTCGCCGAGGTTCTCGTCCGTTACATTGTTTTCTCCCCACAATTGTGGGTGGAAGAGCTAATTATATATCTTGTCTGGTGGTTTTATATGGCCGGGGGAGCCTATGCTAGCTACAAGCGTAACTATATCTCTTGTGGAATGGTGCATATGCTATTCCCCACCAAGCCTAAGGTTTTGATTGGATTTAGAGCAGTTGCCGATGCGATAGGCTTGGTGATGAGTTGCATTGTAATCGTACTGGCTTATGACCAGTTTACTTACAGCCTTCAGGTGAACCCGAGGACCATCCACTTACTTCTACCTCTAGCCTATGCGCGGCTGGCTCTCTTTGTCGGCTTCATCCTGATAGCGCTGTATTCTCTGAAGCAATTCATCGGTTCAATTCGAGACCTGACTCGGCGACTACCCGCGACCTCGTCCGCAGGGAGTGGCAATTGAAATGCTGACCATCAGCTTAAGTTTGGTGTTTTTGGCCGTCCTGTTTCTATCCGGGGTTCCCGTCGCTTTTTCCTTCGCTTTGGTCGTCATGATTATGGCAGCCATTTTGAATTATGACCTCGCCTTCTTGTTACCTTATGCCTTTGGCCAGATGCGGTCAATACTCTTATTAGCCATCCCCCTCTATATCATCGCCGGAGCTATCATGGAAAAGGGGAATATCACCCGTCCCCTGATTGACTTTGTCAATACTTTTGCCTCCCGGGTGAAGGGCGGTATGGGAGCGGCCGCCGCGGTTGCCAACGGCATATTTGGCGCCATCAGTGGCAGTGCCGCCGCGGCGGTTGCCGCTATTGGTTCCATCATGATACCGCAACTGGCGGACGAGGAGGGTTACCCGCGTGGTTATGCCAGCTCACTGCTGGCGGCTTCGGCTGGTTTATCCCTGCTCATTCCCCCCAGTTTCTCCATGATACTCTATGGCTGGATAACTTATACTTCAATCACCGCCTGTTTCCTGGCTGGCGCCTTACCTGGCGTTCTCCTGATGATTTTCTTCATCATTATTAACTGGTTTGCGGTGCGCCGCTTCCCCACTGTAAAGAGACCCCGCCCTATCGGGAGCCTGAGACAATTCAGTAAGGAAGTATCTTCGACGGGCTGGCGTGCTCTGCCGGCATTACTCATGCCGGTATTGATACTTGGTTCCATCTATGGGGGTATTGCCACCCCAACTGAAGCGGCGGCGATAGCGGCGGTCTATGCCATTCCCGTAGGCTTTTTCGTTTATCGCGGACTCACGGCTAAGAATTTTGGCCAGGCACTAATAGAATCTGGTATGAACATTGGTGCCATTATGGTAATGTTGCTCTTCGCTATGGTATTCAGTCGTATGCTGGTGATGGAGAAGGTGCCCCAAGCCCTGTCTGATGTCATGTTGAGAATCTCGGAAAATAGATATGTCCTTTTGCTCGTGATGAATGCCTTCTTGTTTATCGTTGGGATGTTTGTGGATGATATCTCGGGGATGATTATTACAGCGCCCCTGCTTTTCCCGATTGCCAAAGAGCTCGGCGTTACTCCGGTGCACTTTTCTGCCATTATCGTGACCAATCTAACCATGGGGAATCTAACACCACCGATGGCACCACTCACTTTTCTGGCCCAGCTTATTGGCAAGACCACCTTTGCCGAGATGCTGGGACCGTCCTTGTTATTTGTCTTTGCCGGCTATGTACCGGTGATTCTGGTAACCACTTATTGGCCCCCGATTGCCGAGTGGCTGCCGGTGGCAGTCCTCGGTCCCAAAGTCCTGATACCAGCCTATTGAGGGAAGAATAAATGATACCAGCCATTGCTAGACTACCACGCATACAATTAGGTAACTACCCTACCCCTCTGATCGACGCCAAGCACCTATCCGCCGCCCTCAAGGGTCCGCGCATTTTAATCAAGCGTGATGACCTGACGGGGCTGGCGCTGGGGGGCAACAAGTGCCGCAAACTTGAATTCGTCCTTGGTGATGCCAGGCAAAAGGGGATTAACGCCGTCATTGGCACCGGTGGCTCACAGTCTAACTTTGCCCTTCAGTTAGCTGCGGCAGCACGCAAGCTGAATATGGAAGTCTACGTTGTCCTGATAAAAGGCGTCCACTCAGAAATGCAGGGAAATCTGCTCCTCCACAATATCCTTGACTCAAAGGTTATTCTGGTTGATTCAACGCAAATCTCTGACGTAAGTGGTCCCGCCATGATAGGCAAAATGAACGCCATCGCGGAAGACTTGCGGCGGCAGGGGCGGAAACCCCTGGTAATCCCAGTCGGGGCACATCTGCCGATTGGGTCAGTTGGCTGGGTCAATGCGGCTGACGAGATAGGACAGCAGTTGAAAGCCCAGAAGATTAATGCCCAATATCTCATCATAACCAACGGCTCAACTGGTACTCAGGCGGGACTGGAGCTGGGAGTGAGATACCTCAAGCTACCAATGAAAGTGATTGGCATCAGTATTTCCCGGAAAAAGCCGCAGGCAGTAGAAGGCGTGGTGGCGATGGCAAACGAAACGGCGAAATTGTTAAACATGAAGATTACCTTCATTCCTGACGAGGTAACGGTGTTTGATGCTTATATCGGCGAAGGTTATGGGATAATCACCGAGGAGTGCCGCCAGGCAATCAAGCTGGTTGCCCAGACCGAAGGCATTTTCCTTGACCCGGTCTATACCGGCAAAGCAATGGCTGGACTGATAGACCTTATCCGCAAGGGCACGTTCACGGCAAAGGATACCGTTGTTTTCATCCATACTGGCGGTGTCCCGGCACTCTTCGCCTATGACAAAGAAATGACCAGATAGCTGGGTAAAATGAAACCATTGCAAATTCTTTACCTGTCACTCAAAGACGTGACAAGTCTGAATATCCCGATGGGGCAGATTGTGAAGTGGGTGGAAGACGCCCTGCGCTTAAAAGGCTTGGGCAAATGTGAGATGCCGCCCAAACCCGGCATACACACGATGCCGGATGCTTTCATTCACGCTATGCCCGCCTACATCCCGGACCTCAAAGCGGCAGGGATAAAGTGGGTATCCGGCTACCCCGATAATTTCAAAAAAGGACTACCTTACATCAGTGGCTTACTCATTTTGAACGACCCCGAGACCGGCATCCCAATTGCGGTGATGGACTGCACCTGGATTACGGCAATGCGGACTGGTGCCGTCACTGCGGTGGCTGCCAAATACCTCGCCTGCCCCGATTCCAGGGTCATCGGCATTATTGGCTGCGGTGTGCAGGGCAGGAGCAATCTGGAAGCCCTCGCCACTATACTGGAAAAGATAACGGCAGCGAAGGCTTATGACATCCGACCCGAAGTCCAGCAGAAATACGTCAGTGAAATGAAAAAGAAGCTGGGGCTCAATGTCATTGGGGTGGCTTCGCCCAGGGAAGCTGTAGTCGGAAGCGATATTATCGTTACCGCCGGTCCGCTCCTTAAGGAGCCGAATCCGGTCATTGAAGATAGCTGGCTCAAAGCCGGGGCACTGGCGGCGCCGGTAGATTTGGACTCTTACTGGAAGAAAGAAGTCCTGCTGGGGGTGGACAAGTTTTGTGTTGACGATATCCTGCAGATAATGTACTTCAAGTCCGAGGGCTATCTTAAGACATTACCCCAAATCTACGCCGACCTTGGCAACATCGTGGCGGGTAAGAAGCCGGGTCGGCAGAATGACCAAGAAAGAATAATGGCAATGAACCTGGGACTGGCGCTGGAGGATATGAGCGTCGCCATATACATTTACCGGCAAGCCCTAGAGAAGGGGGTGGGGAGGAAACTGCCCCTCTAAGCCCTGAGACTGCGGACGTTGTGAGTGTGGACGTGCTCCCCCAGTGAGATGTTCTGGGTTGCCTCCCCAATCACTGCCCCATACTTGAGCACATTCTCCCCCTTCTTGATTTCCCTTAAGGCAAACTTATGCAGAAACCTGATATTATCTTTAATCAGAAGCTCGGTTGACTTGTTCCCGATATTGACGGTTATCTTCTCGCCGGCGGCAATGTTGCGGGTAGCAGTCGCCACATTGTCCTGTTCACTGATAACTACGGCTGAGGCTATCTTTTCCATCGTTATCTCCTTTAGAGAACTACCGTCCGGCGCCAGATTTGGCACAGGTTTTCGCCCTGTTCCTCGGCTTTGGTCTGCCTGCCATTAGCCACTTCCAGTATGAACTGGTAAATTCGCTCGCCAACCTGGGCAATACTCTCTTTGCCTTCAAGGATAGTGCCCGCGTTAATATCAGTATTATCCTTCATTCTCTCGTAAGCTGGCGTATTGGAGATGACTTTGATTACTGGAGAGACGGCAATACCAAAGGGTGTGCCCAGCCCGGTGGTGAAGACGAGTATCTGAGCACCCGCTGCCACCATTCCGGCAAGAGAAGGAGCGTCATAGCTCGGGTCGTCCATCAAAATCGGACCCTTTTTAGTCGGAATCTGACCGTAGCCGACCACATCCACAATGGGTCGCGAGCCTATTTTGCGGACACAACCCAGCGACTTTTCTTCCAGGGTGGTCAGTCCCGCCTCACGATTGCCCTGGTTTGGTTCCCCACTGCTTAGGTCGGCGCCATACATTCTCACATGGTCTTCAAAGTCCTTTACTGCCTTCAGAATCCGGTTTGCCACATCCCTGGTGACGGCTTTCTCCGCCATCACCTTCTCCGCCCCGATGCACTCCACAATTTCCCCTATTATCGCCGTGCCACCGCTGTCCACCACCATGTCCACCGCTACCCCCAGGGCGGTATTGGCGGTGAGCCCGGAGGCTGGGTCTGAGCCACCACACTTCAGCCCGATGATTAAATCGGATACTGCGGCGGGCTCACGCTTGATGGTTGCTGTTTCCTTGACTAACTGCTGAGCAATCTTAATGCCTTCCGCTATTGTTTTAATGGTGCCACCAGACTTTTGGATACTGAGATACCTGACCGGCTTGCCAAACTTTTCTATCCTGGGAGCGGCTTGCTCAGCGGTAAGCGCCTCACACCCCAGCCCCACCACCAGCGTTCCAGCGATATTGGGGTTGCCCGCCAGGTTAACCACCGTGGCAGAAAAGAGCTTGATATCTTCCGCCAGCATGCCACAGCCACTATCAATGGGGAGAGTGATTGTGCCGGGCACCGCGTGTGATATTTTCTGCGTTACCCCATAACTGCACGATACGGTGGGCAGTATCAGGACATGATTTCTAAACCCCACCCTGCCATCTGGTCTCCGGTAACCTTTCAGTTCCATAACACGCCTTTCTTTTAATTAAATTGTGAGCCAAAAATCCCCCTGAGTGTACAGCGTATCGCTAACGGGCAATTTGGGGTAATGCTGCACTTATTCTGGTCAGGGCTTTTTCTAGGTTCTCGCGGGAGTTAGCATAAGAGAGCCTGAGATATCCCTCGCCATACCGGCCAAAATCCGTGCCCGATAGAGTGGCAACGCCGCCTTCCTTCAGGAGAAGCCCAGCTAACTCTTTGGACTTCATTCCCGTTTTCTGGATATTGGGGAAAACGTAGAAAGCACCCTTGGGTCGCTGGCAACTGATACCGGGGATTCTATTCAGACCATCTACTATCAAGTCACGGCGCTTTTTGAACTCACTTAACATCCGGAGAACACAGTCCTGCGAGCCAGTGACGGCTTCTATCCCAGCGTGCTGAATAAAAGGCGACGTGCAGGAAGTGCTATTCGCAATCAAGCGCACCACTGGTTCAACTAGTTCCGCAGGCATCACCGCATACCCCAAGCGCCACCCCGTCATGGCATAGGTCTTGGAAAAGCCACTGAGCAATATTGTTTTATCCATCATCCCCGGCTGGCTGGCAATACTGTACGCTTTCCCTTCATAAACGAAGTACTCATAAACCTCATCGGAAAGGACAATAATGTCATGCTCTCGCACCATATCCGCTAAAGCGCGAATATCATCTTCTTCCAGTACACTACCCGTCGGATTTTGCGGCGAGTTGATGATTATGAGTTTAGTGCGTGGGGTAATCTTGGACTTCAGCTCATCCAAATCAAAACGAAATTCCAGCTCTTCCCTGAGTTGAATCGGGACCGGTCTGGCACCGGAGAAGCTAATCATTGACTCATATATCGGGAAGCCGGGGTCGGGGTAGATAGCTTCATCGCCTTCCTCAAGCAGTGCCAGAATTGAGTAGAACATTATTGGCTTGGCACCTGAGGTGACAATAACACGGTCAGGGTCAACCGGCACACCACGCGTCTTTTCAATTTCTTTGGCAATGACGGTTCTTAATTGAATAATCCCCTGTGAGTTACAGTAATGAGTAAAGCCGTTATTAATTGCTCTGGCGACAGCACCAACGATATTATCCGGAGTATCAAAGTCAGGCTCACCAATCTCAAGATGAACGACATCAACGCCTTTAGCTTCCAGAGCCTGGGCTTGCGCCAGAACCTTGAAGGCGGTTTCGGTGCCTAAAAGTGCCATTTTTCGCGACAGTCGCATATTGCCTCCCCCAAAAATCGCCAAACGGCTAAAAACTAACTCATTTTACCGCTAGGTATACTTTGAATGCAACTTTTGTACTCATTCAGTACCTTAGTGATACTTTCTTCGGGCGGTAAGAAACATTGGGCAATACATCAGCCCTATAAGATAAAAATAAATCTAATGTCAAAAGTTTGACAGGGCCAAAGTTATAGGCTAATGTCTATTAGGTCAAAAAATCGCTCAGGAGGAAGCAATGAAGAATTTATTCAGTCTGCAGGGTAAAGTCGCTATCGTTACTGGTGGGAATGGCGGTCTCGGTAAAGCCATGGCCCGGGGCTTCGCCTCGGTCGGTGCCAATATCGCCATCGCGGCACGAAATGAAGTCAAGACAGCCCAGGCGGTTAAAGAGATTAAAGAAGAATTCGGCGTAAAAGCAATCGGCGTCAAGGTGGATTTGCTGGAACCGCAACAGGTCCAGGATATGGTGGCTAAAGTCATGGAGACTTTTGGTCGCATTGATATTCTGGTGAATAATGCTGGCACAAATATCCGTAGGTCCCCTCAGGACTACGCCATTGAGGAGTGGGAACTGGTTATGCGGACTAACCTCAGCAGTGCTTTCCTGTGCTCTAAGGCAGTCTACCCAGCGATGAAAGCCGTGGGTGGCGGGAAAATCATTAACATTGGCTCAATGTCTTCCATTTTTGGCGGGGCGAGGATAGCCATCTACAGCGCCAGCAAAGGCGGTATTGTGCAATTGACCAAGAGCCTGGCGGTAGCCTGGGCACGGGACAATATTCAGGCCAATGCCATTCTACCCGGTTGGTTCAATACTGAACTAACCCGCCAGGCAAGAAAAGAAATTCCCGGACTGGAAGAGAATGTCGTCAGGCGGACGCCAGTGGGACGCTGGGGCGAGCCTGATGAACTGGCGGGGACGGCAATTTTTCTTGCCAGCCCGGCTGCCGATTTTGTTACTGGCGCAGCAATACCAGTTGATGGCGGCTACTCAGTCTGCTTGTAATGGTTTATCTTTCCGGCAAACTGGAGTAAAATAGCTAACAATATTTCAATTGGAGGCCACTATGTCCGGAAAGCCCAGAGTTTTTATCAGCCGCCTGATACACAAGGAATGTCTTGACCTGTTTAAACCACATGCCGAATGGGTGTGCCGTTCTACGGCTTACTGGCAGTAGAGAACCTGATAGCTGGTCTCAAAGGTGAACCAATGTCCAATTGCGTCAACTGCCATCTGATAGCCAAGAAATAGTCAAACCTTAACTAAGGAGGAAAGTGTGTTTTACGAAGTAACTGTTCCCGAACCCAAAGAACAAAAGATTGCCGCTCTGGTGGTGCTCAATCCGTCAGAATCAAGAAGACTGCTGGCGAAAGCCGTCGTGGCACTTCCGGAAGTGAAGAACGCCTGGGAAAACGGCACCATCATCATTGCCCGTGGCGTCACCAACGCCTATGTTACCGAAGAACTCCTCGGCGTAAAGATAGAGCCCAAAGCAGGGCAGACGGTGGGTATGGTCGTCAATGGCATGACCAATGCCAACTACGGACCTCCCCCCTGCACCGCCCACGTCATCAGGAAGGGCAAGGTTGTGGAAAATGCCGATTCAAACGTAGAGATAAAGACATTCGGTCCGGACGACGTGTTTATCAAGGGCGCCAATGCCGTTGACCAGGACGGCAATGCTGGTGTTTTTGTCTCCTCGGTCAAGGGGGGCACGTGGGGTATGTTCACGCCAATCGTTACCCCACGGAACTCCCATTTGATAATCGCCGTTGGTCTGGAGAAGCTAATACCGTCAGTCTGGGAAGCCTGCCACCACAGCGGCATTTACTACTTCAAATACAGTACAGGCTTACCGCCCAAGCTCACCCCCGAAATCACCGGTAAAGTGGTTACCGAGATTCAGGCGCTGGCAGTCCTCTGTGGCGTCAAAGCTTACCATCTCGGCTCCGGCGGAGTGGGCGGCTCAGAGGGGGCAGTGGTGCTATCAATTGAAGGCGATGAAGTCCACGTGACACGGGCTTTTGAGCTGGTAAAGTCAATCAAAGGCGAGCCACCAGTAACTTTGCCCAATACTTTCTATGTCAGCCGTCCCGCCGATTATAACTATGACGCCCAAGCCCAGCTGGCGACGCTTAAGGGGATTTAAAGGGACAGCCGTCACCAAATACTGCTATCGGTAACCCGGAGGCATAACTGGCTGAGCGCAAGAGGAAAGTAAGAGAAGCTACCGCTAGACGGAAGGAGGTGAACAGAAGACTGAGTGGCAATAATCGGGGAGGGTTGCATCATTTTGGCACCTCGGTTTGCTCGAAAACGACTGAAGCATTACACTAATACTAATTTAGGGGGTAATATTAGAGTGATGAAAAGGCGAGACGAGCTCCTTCAGGGTCCAAAGGAGAAGGCAATTGAAGCGCATAATCAGGGTAAGAGAGCAGAAACCTTAAAGTACATCCACGAATTATATGAGGAATTCCGACCTATCCATGATAGATATGTGGAAAGCATAAATTCGTTATTAACGTTCATTTCTAAAAAGCTCGGCGAGGAAGCAGTTGCCGAAGCCGCCCAGTACTATGTGGAACAAACAGCCACCGGCATATTTGCCCGAATGAAAACGTTGAATCATGAACAACTGGTCAGGGCACTCGTCGACCTGCATAGAAAGCACTACAACCACTTCTATGTGGAAGAAAACGACGATAAGACCGTAATCACCATACCGGAATGTAATGTCGGCGCCCGATTACTCAAGGATGGCATCGCGCAAAAAGAAGGTGGCCTAACCAAGAAGGCATGGCAGTGGTCTTTCAACCGTACGGGGGTGCCTTATTACTGTATTCACGCTCATGTCTTCAACAATCTCTTTAAAAGGTTCGGGCTACCCGTGGCGGTGGAATGGGGAAGACAATACGATGACCAAGGAAAGACTACGGGCGAACCCTGCCGTTATATCATTCGTAAGACAGTCAGCTAACCGTTGGGGCTCCGCACCAACCACAAGCCCCTTATTTCGTCAAGTATAATTTCCGGTTGCTTTAAAACACTGAGCTCAATGACAGCTCCTCGTAGGGGCTGTACTAGGCACTTAGCTCTAGTCTACTCGGCTCTCAGGGCTTCAATGGGGTTGAGGCGGGAGGCATTCCAGGCGGGATAAAAGCCAAAGAAAATACCGATGCCGATAGATACGGACACAGCCAGGGTGACAATATCTGCCGAGACCATGGTCGGCATAGCCGCCAGGTTAGTTACGATTTTGGAGGCGCCCCAACCCAGTACCACCCCGATAATGCCGCCGGTAAAGGTCAGCGAAGCCGCCTCAACGAGGAATTGAGTCCAGATATCACGCTGGCGCGCACCAAGAGCAATGCGGATGCCAATCTCACGCGTCCGCTCCAGCACCGAAACCAGCATAATGTTCATCACCCCAATACCCCCCACCAGTAAGGAGATAGCGGCAATCGCCCCCAGAAGCAGGGTCATCGTCCCCATTGCTTCGGAGATGGTGCCGGCGATTTCTTCCAGAGAGGTGATAGTGAAATCATTATCAGCAGTAGCCGTGAGTTGATGACGGGTGCGGAGCAGTGATGTTATTTCTTCCACCACAGTTTTTGCTTTGTTCTTATCGTTCACGGTGAGGGCAATAGAGTTAACGATGCGCTCGCCGCGCTTCGTCAGTGGCTGTGCAATCATCTGCTGCATCGTGGGTAGCGGGATTAAGACATTACTATCGGTGGAACCGGTCATTGCCCCTTTGCTCTTAAGCACACCGATAACAACCAGAATATTATTACCCACCCGTATTTGCTGACCGACGGGGTCGGCACCGGGGAATAGGGTGGCGGCAATATCCGAACCGATGACGGCGACTCTGGCATTGCGCTCATAATCGCTTTCGGAGATAAAAGTGCCCTCCGTTGTTTGCAGATTATACACTTTCTCGTACGAAAGGGTTACGCCGGTAATCTGAGCATTCATGTTCTGCCTGCCGGAAACCAGTTGCTGTGATGTGGAAAAGGATGGTGCCAACGCATCTATGTACGGAATTTCCTCAGCAATGGCTGCGGCGTCCTCAAAGGTGAGGGTGACAGCACTGCCAGAGGCACCCCTTATCCCGCCAAACCCGAAAGTGGCTCCGGGACGGATGAGAACCAGGTTTGCGCCGAGACTCTGGATGCGGGAGATTATCTGCGCTTCAGCTCCCCGGCCGATAGACATCAGGGTAATCACCGCCGCTACACCAATGACGATACCCAAAATGGTCAGGACACTGCGGAGCTTATGCGTTACCACGCCTACCCAGGCGCTGAAAAGCGGGTCCAACCACTTTCTCATACTTTTTCCTCCGCCACCACCTGACCATCGCGAATATGAATGATACGCTGACAACGCTTGGCGATATCCCCTTCATGGGTAACCATAACCAAGGTAAGATTACTTTCCCGATGCAAATCAACGAGTACAGAGATTATTTCCTCAGAAGTGCGGCTATCCAAATTACCGGTGGGCTCATCAGCAAGGACAAGCGGCGGGTTCTTCACCAGCGCGCGGGCAATGGCGACTCTCTGTTGCTCGCCGCCAGAAAGCTCAGTGGGCCGGTGATGCGCCCGATTAGCCAGTCCCACCCTATCCAGCGCCGCCATCACACGGCGGCGGTCGTACTCCCCGGCATACCTTAGCCCGAGTTCAACATTTGCCAGCGCCGAAAGACGAGGTAGCAAGTTAAAAGTTTGAAAGACAAAGCCAATCTTCTGTCCCCTGACCTTAGCCAGCTCGGTTGAATTGAGACGGCTGACCTCTTTATCTTCAAAATAATAGACGCCAGACGTTGGCTTATCCAAGCAACCGATTACGTTAAGCAACGTCGTCTTTCCGGAGCCAGAGGGTCCCATAACGGCGACCATCTCACCCTTTTCAATATTCAGGTTCACTCCCCGCAGTACCTCCAGCTCCTGCTTCCCCATCAGGTAGACCTTAACAATTCCTTTCAGCTGTATCATCTAGGTAGCCTACTTCCTTACTGGCGGTGGTCCCAGAGGCACCATCATACCTGGTGACCTTGGCTGACTTGATTGAGAGGATGACTGGGGAGCGGTCATCTTAGGAAGGATAACATTTTCACCTTCGCTCAGTCCTTCCAACACCTCAGTGAGCTGCCCATTGCTGATGCCAGTCTTGATGGTGCGCTTTTCGGTCGTTTTCGCATCTTTCTGCACCTGCACGTAGCTCATGCCACCCTCGCGGGTAATGGCTCGGCTGGGCACGAGGATGATGTTGTCCCGTTCGGCAACAATGATGCTCACGGTAACGCTTAACCCTTCCTTCAATTGAATCCCCTGCGAGACTGGTTGCTGTCTGGCGGAAAATCCTCTCGTGCCCTGCGTGCCCGTCGGTGCGGAGGCAGAAGGCGCCGCTGTCCCCTCCGCCGGTAGAGGCGTGGTTGAGACGATTTCCACCTTGATGGTATAGTTCACGACGCCTGATTGGACCGTGGCGGTGGGAGAGATATGAGTGATTTTCGCCGGCAATTTCACGCCGGTTAAGGCGTCTATCTGAACTCGGGCTTCCCCGTCCTGTTTGACCTGGAAAATGTCCATCTGGTTCACCATAATTTCCACTTCAAACCTAGTGGGGTCAACAATCTGCACCGCAACCGTGCCTTTGTTCACCTCATCCCCTCCCTTGACATTGACCTTGGTGATGAAGCCGTCAAAGGGGGCAGTGATGTTCAGACTCGTCGCTAACGCCTCGTCATAATCCTTCTTGGCTTTGGCCACGGCACGTTTGGCATCATCAACAGCCGTCTGGGCATCTACAACGTCAAGTCGGGCGTCATTGACTGCCGCCTGAGCGTCTGCCAGTCTACCCTGGGCAATGGTGACTTCATTTTCTTTGATTAGCCACTCTTCAGAAGTAAGAACCGTAAGTACGCTCTTTACCTTAGTCTCCGCGGCAGTCACCTGAGCCTGCGCATTCGCTACCGCCCGGTCCCAGATTGCCGTCATGTCGCCGCTTGCTTCCGCCCGGTTATCCAGACAATACTGAAGGTAGGTGCGGGCGCGGTCAAGCTCCGCCTGCGCCGCTTCCACGTCAGTCCAGCTATAGGTTTCTTTGATGCCGGCGAGAGCTTTTTCGGCGTTGGTCACGGCATTCTGTGCTGAGAGGACCTCACGCTCCTTGGTGGCAATGGCACGCTTCTTCGTTTCTAAGTTGCGTTCCGCCGTGGTCACGGCGCGCTGTTTGGCAATCCACAGGTCTTCCAGTGACGAGATATGGTCTTCCCATGCTGACGTATCCAGCTTGGCAAGGACTTTGCCTTTTTCCACAACATCACCTTCCTGCACCAGGACTTCGTCAACCGTACTCGTCACTTCAAAGGCTAAGTCCTCTGCCTTGGCAAAGGCGAGGTTGCCGGCGGCGGTAATATCTATTGTCAGACTGCCACACTCCACGGTCGCCACCTGATTTTCAGTCGCTTCCGCCCCGGCTGATTCTGAACCACAGCTGAACAGTGGCAGAACAAGAACAACCAGAGCCACAATTGACAATATTATCTTCAAAACTCTCATATTTTCCTAACCTCCGTTGTTTGGCAAGAATAAAAGTGGGGGTATTTTCAGAAAAACCTATCCCTCTGTATTTATAATACTACTCTAACATAAATATAACGTAATTGTTAAAAATAAGATAGTACCTTTCGGGCGCCAATTATTGCCGCAGGGACTTTCTGGTTCTGGCGGGGGTGCTAAGGCTTAGTCTGGCAATTGTTCCGCAGGTATTCCGCGACTCTACCTTCTATGGTCTTCACCTGTTCCACGTCATTATCAAATTTGACCCCCTGCTCCGGCATAGCGCGCAGTACTTTTATCGTCGCCGTGATGTCGGAATTGCTGGCAGAAAAGACGTCATACATCAAGTTCAGATACCGATAGTAGGTCATCTGAAAGGCGATAAAGGCATTATTCAGCTGGTCGCGTCGCTCCCCCCAGATATTGTAGATGTCATGGTTCATGGACTGAATCAGCTTGTCCTTATGGCTCAAAGCCTCTGCTTCCGAGATTTTGCCCGCATGGTAGTCAGCATAGAGAGCAGTTAGGGTGCTGTAATAGCTCTGAAAGACACGGCTTTCTTTTAATTTATGGTTCAGTTCCCACTCCAGATTTTTGTAAACTCCCGAATTGCGGCCGAACCTTTTCTCGGTAAAAAGAAGAGAAGCGACATAGCTGACGATCTCCCCAGAAGGTTCCTCAATACCGAGCGGCAAACTTATTTGCTCGTGCCAGTCTTCATGAAAGATGACGAAGATAAACCGGTAGAGCGGCGACTCCAGCAGGGATTTGGTTACCGGCGTCCTCACGCCCGCCAGCGCCGGAATTGAGTAGAAATAGACATCATATTTCGCGGCATCCAAGGAGACAGTTTGCGGAGTGCCCTCACCGTTCTTTAGTGACGGGTCATCCAGAGAGTAAGGTAGCTCAATGACCGGCGTATAAAAATAATAATGATAGGCTTCTTTCTCATCAGAATAACTGGCGAAGTTCTCCGTGGCACTGAAACCAATCTTTTTCTGAAACGCTTTAATCTCTTTCACCAGCGCTATCTTCTCTTCATCACTCAGCTCGGTAGTGGTACTTGGCTTACAACTAGAAAGGATAAGGATAAAGGCAATAAGCCAGCTTATTAATACCAGCAATACCTTAATCACCCTAAGTCACCTTCATTCCTATTTTAGCCGTTTTGCTACTTCAGGTAAAAATTTACTATAGCTCAGCTTGATAATATTAAATAGTGGTGCTATCATCTTTCAAAAGACGGCGCTAAAAGACTCAGGAGGATACAATGCCAAGATATGCAAAAAAAGTAAAGATACCGGTTATGCCCTATTATGGCGATGAGGAGATGGAGCTGGACTTCCCGGCAGGCTGGGATGTTCACCTGTGCCAGATGAAAGGTTGGAATGCCCCCGCGCTAACCGATAGGCAAATCAGAAAAGCCTTTGCTAACCCCATTGGCAGCAAGACCATCCACGAACTAGCCAAAGGCAAAAAGGAAGTCGTTATCCTCTTTGATGATTTAACGCGAGGAACACCCGCTCACGTTCTTGTCCCCTACGTTCTGGAAGAGCTGAAGGCGGCCGGCATTAAGGACGATAATATCCGTTTTATTGCTGCCTTCGGCGCTCACGGTGCCATGAATAATCTGGAACTGGCGAAGAAACTGGGTGAGGACGTCCTGCGCCGCTTCCTCGTCTATAACCATAACCCCTATGAAAACTGCGTTCCGCTCGGCATAACCAGCTACGGCACGCCGGTCGCCATTAACGTTGAGTATATGGCTTGCGACCTCCGAATCGGTATCGGTTCCATTGTACCCCACCCCTACGGTTTTGGCGGTGGCTGCAAGATAATCCTCCCCGGGGTTGCCTCTATGGACACCATTGATGCCAACCACACCCGACTCGGGCTCTCGCCAACTGTTGTCCTCGGCAGGTTTGAGGGTAACTTCATCATGCAGGACATCATTGAGGCTGCTAGAATGTCCGGGCTAAATGTCAAGATTGACGCTATTATGAATTTAAAGCGAGAGGTAACTGCCCTCTTTGTCGGCGACCCCGTTGCCGAGCACGTTGAAGGCATCAAAGTCGCCAGAAAGCATTATGCCACTGAACTGGTTAAAGACTGCAATGTGGTGGTAGCGAACTGCTATATGAAGGCAAACGAAATAACCCTGGCGCCCCCCATCGCCGCCCCGCTCCTCACCAAGAAGGGCGGTGATATGGTTATTACTTGCGTCTATCCTGCCGGACAGATTACCCACTACTTTGGCCGGAGCTTCGGCAAGAGGTTCGGGGGGAGAGGCTGGAACTGCCCCGGACCGGAGGGGCGCCATCAAGCTCTGCCGGACAACACCAAGCGTTTGACCGTTATGGTACCATATCCCGATAAAACCGGCGCCGATTGGCTGGCGCCCTATCATCTGGTAAATTGGGCACATAGCTGGAACGAGGTCATCAACAACCTTAAAGAGCACTACGACAACAAAGCCAAAGTGGCGCTAATCCCCGACGCCACCATCCAGTATTTCCCGGAGGTGGGCAAATTCCAATAAGGGCTGCTGAGTCTTGACTACTATTTGATTAGAGCACTAGCCTGTTGCGCTTTGCTCTCTGGCAAACCTGAGGGAAAGAGGTCTATCCCTCCAGCTTTTTTCTCACCAGCATGACAACCGCGGCCACAATGGCATAGAAGCCGGCAACGGCAAACATGGCAGCATACACCATTGGCGGTGCCTTAGGACCGAATAGGTCTCCGCGAACAATGCCCATCGCCAAGGAGCCGAATCCTAGCACCAATGCACAAATCCACACAATCCAAGCCATTATTGTTGATAGAGCTTTAAATACTGGTGGCATTTTTCACCTCCTGCGTTTAGCGTAATGGAAAGCGGTCTAACTTTCCAGCTTCTTTCTCACCAACATCATGAAGCCAGCAGCGAAGGCAAAGCCTACGGAGGTTGCATAACCACCATAGTAGCTTATAGGCACTGGACTGGCACCAAAGGAATATCCCGCGATAATGCCTCCGAAGATGAAGGTAAGTAAAGCCGAGAGCCATGAGCCGATGTACAGTCCCCAGACACCTACTGTAGCCAGAGCTTTGAATACTGGTGGCATTTTTCACCTCCTGCGCTTAGCGGTAATCAAAGTATACACCGCAACACAGGCTTGTCAAGGGTGAGTTTGCCGTGCTAGAACCGTCCGCAGGCTCTCAAACGAGCAGAAGGTAATGGAGGGCACTAGACCGCCCTCTTATTTCATAAATTCTTTCTCGAAATCGGTCAGGGCAGCATCCAGCATATCAAAGGCGGCGTCTATCTCGGCTTCCTTGATGATATACGGCGGTGAGACCAGGAAGTGGTCTCCCCTCACCCCGTTGTCCACCCCGGTCGTTGGATAGACCATACACCCCTTCTTCATGGCGATTGTCTGGAAGCGGTTCGCCACTCTAAGATTTGGGTCAAAGGGCTCCTTGGCCTTCTTATCCTTGACCAGCTCTATACCCATGAGCAAGCCCTTGCCGCGGATATCGCCGACCGATGGGTGATGGACGAGCTTCTTCCTGCCGACCCTGAAGAAGTAATCGCCCAATCTGGCAACTCGTTCCACCAGCCCTTCTTTCTCAATGATGTCCAAGACTGCCAGTGCCGCCGTCGCTGAGACCGGGTTTCCTTCCATGGTGAAGCCGTGGATGAAGGCGGAACCCTTCTGGCTGAAGACATCCCCGATTTTCTTGGCAATAAGTATAACTGCCATTGGTGTGTAACCGCCGGTCATGCTCTTGGCAACAGTTATCATGTCCGGCTGAACGTTCCAGTGCTCAATGCCGAACCATTTGCCCGTCCGACCAAACCCGCAGATAATCTCATCGTCAATGAAGAGAATATCATGCCTATCGCAAATCTCGCGTATCATGGGATAATACTCGGGTACCGGTACCATACAAGCAGTGCCAGCACCACCAATCGGCTCTGCCATAAAGGCAGAAACATACTGCGCACCGACCTGATTGATAATCTCCTCTAGAGCCTGAGCACACTTAATATTGCAGTCGGGGTAGGTCAGGCTAAAGGCACAGCGATAACACAGTGGCGCCGGTATCTTAGGCCAGTTGTGTAACAGTAGCCCGAACTTGGCGCGGCGGACGGTGTGACCGGAGGCAGAGAGTGCCCCCAGAGTCATGCCATGATAGCCCTGCCACCTTGAAATCACCATGTATTTGCTCACCTTGCCTCTCTCCGCATGGTACTGGTGGGCAAGCTTAATGGCAGTCTCGTTGGCTTCCGACCCGCTATTGCAGAACTGGCACAGCCCGATATTGGATGGAGCGATTTTAACGATACGCTCCGCCAGTCTGAGCAGAGGCTCATTCAGCCAGAAGCCGCGGAAGAAGAAGGAGACTTTTTCCATCTGCTTCATCATCGCCTCTCTTACCTGCTTATTGGCATGCCCAATGGAAACAACGTGTGGACCGCCGCTGAAATCAATATATCTCTTGCCATCCTGGTCAAAGAGGTAAATGCCATCACCATGGTCGCAGATTACCTGGGGCAAAAGTGCGCCGTGCACTGTGCCAAAAACATACCTGGCTAATTTCTTAGCTTCTTCCAGTCGGTCGCTTGTTACCGTTGACATCAACTCCTCCATTCCGAGCTATTGCATCACTCGCAAAGCTCTAGATAGTTTAGGCTAGCCTGAGACGGGTTGTCAATTTGGTCTCGACTGCAAAACCTGAACAAGAAGTTGACAGCCCAACGATGGTTAAACGATAATGTATAAGTCCAAAGAGGAGGGTTGTCATGCTGAGTTTTTCCGAAGTTGTTTACCGCGCCCTTAATGGTCCCATCTGTACCGAGCGCGATTACGACCTCGGTATTTTTGTGCCCAACCTGCTCAAAGTCCTCAACAAATATGGCATTAAATACGACCCCCAGAACCCTGTCCCCGCCGATGACGACCTTGCCGACCGGGTCTGGGAGGCAGGCATGGAGTTCCTGGTGGAGACGGGAATGTATTGTCTGGATACGGAGCGCCGGATTCTGTTCACCAGGGATGAGATAGAAGGCGCTCTCCAAACTGGTCCCAGTGGCTGTGTCTATGGTGAGGGCAAAGACGCCCGGGTTATGCCCCGCCGCTATCCCGAAGACAAGACCCCACCATGGTGTTCCGGCTGTGGGGCTGGTCCTGTCTCCAAAGAAGAGTATGTCATCAATATCGTCAGGACTTATGCCGAGGACGCCCTTTCCGATGGAATTACGGCACCAGCTATCACCAATGTTGATGGACTGCCGGTAACGGCAAACAGTCCCACGGCGATTGAGGGTGCCATACGGACAATTCTGCTGACTCGCGAGGGTCTGCGCCGTGCCGGACGCCCCGGGCTAGCGGTGGTCAATGAAGTGGCTTCCGCCATACGAGCCGCTGAGCACATTGCCGGACACCGTTTCGGCAACCCCAAAACAGACCATCTTGAGATAGGTTTAATGCACGAGATGAAAGTTGACCTTGATGCCCTGAACAAGGTCATGTACTGCCAGTCCTTGAACAACCTCACCTTTGGCGAGACCGGACCAATCATCGGTGGTTTTGCTGGCGGTCCGGCCGGAGTGGGGGTGCTTGTCGCCGCTTATAATCCAGTGGCACTACTCGTTCTGCGTGCTGCCGCCCAGCACCCCTTCATCGTCCCCATTGAGAAGGGCACCACTTCCCGCCGTGATTGTATCTGGGCAAGATGCGCGGGCCTTCAAGCGTTGACTCGCCACAGCCGGTTGCCCGCGGTTGGCTCCGGTTACTCTTCCGCCGGCCCAATGACCAAGATGAGTTATTATGAGTTCGCCGCCTGGGTAATTGCCAACGTGGTCTCAGGAGGCTCCTGTGAGATGGGCATTCCCTACCGGGGTACTCTTACCGACCACTGCGGTCCGCTGGAGGACATCTTTGCCAATGGCATTGCCCACACCGTGCTGGGCATGAGTCGCAAAGAAGCCAACAAGATAGTTCTAGCGCTTCTGGAGAAGTATGAGGATAAGATTGCCGACCCACCCAGAGGCACACCTTACATCGGCTACTTTGATGTGGCAACAAGTAGACCCAGCAAAGAGTGCATCCAGCTTTACCGTGAGATGAGAAAAGAATTTACCGATAAGTTCGGTCTGCAGTTTAAAAACACTTCGCCCTACGGCTAGTAATTAACCCATTCTGTAGGTCATCTCAAAAAGCCCTGGTCAAATATTGTACTTAAAATAGGTTTGCCAATAATTGAATGACTAAAGGAGGAAAGATGGCTAAAGAGACGGTCTTTGACAACCTGAAATCAGCAATTATTGACGGCGATAAAGCGAAGACACTCGCCGCCGTAGAAGCTGCCTTCAAGCAAGGTATATCCCCCGCTGACATCATTGAAAAGGGCATGTCCCCGGGCATGAAAGAGGTCGGCGAAAGGTTCGCCCGCTATGAAATCTACCTCCCCGAAATGATGATGGCGGCTGAAGCCTGGGAAGGCGCGATGAAAGTCCTTGAACCCAAGATTATGGAGTCCGGCGGGGAAAGGAAAAAGGTCGGCAAAGTCGTCTTGGGCACCGTTGCCGGTGATATCCACTCTATCGGTAAAAACATCGTCGGCGCCATGCTCAAAATGAGCGGCTTTGAGGTCTTTGACCTCGGGATTGACGTTCCCGCCTCAGCCTTCGTCATTAAAGCTGAGGAAGTGAGCGCCGATATCATCGCTGCTTCAGCCCTGATGAGCACCACCATGCCCCAGCAAAAGAATATCATTGAGCACCTCAATGCCCGGAACGTCCGCGCCAAGTACACTGTCCTCGTCGGCGGTGGTTCCACCACCCAGGAATGGGCAGACAGCATTGGTGCTGACGGCTATGGCAGGACGGCGGGTGATGCCGCTGCCCTTGCCCTAAAGGCGGTCGCCAGGAAATAAGGAGACAGATAATGCTCAGCTTCTATGAAGTCGTTGATAGGGCTTTAAACGGTCCCATTTGCACGGAAAGAGACTTTGACCTGAACATCTTCGTGCCTAACTTGCGCAAAGTGGTGCAGAAACACGGTATCAAGTACGACCCAAATAACCCCGTCCCTGCCGATGATGATTTAGCCGACCGTGTCTGGGAAGCCGGCATCGAGTTCCTGATTGAAACGGGCGTTTTCTGTCTTGACACCGAACGCCGCATAATGTTCACCCGAGAGGAGATTGAGGGAGCAATTGAGTCCGGACCTTTTGGCTGTGTCTTTGGTGAAGGTAAGGAAGCCAGAGTGATGCCGCGGCGCCGCCCAGAAGATAAGACTCCACCCTTCTGTTCCGTTGGTCCCACCTCCGCCCCGGTCTCCAGCGAGTGGATTTATCTCCAGGCAGTCAAGGGGCACGCCATGAGCCCCCTCACCGATGCCATGACCATCCCCTGCCTCACCCTTGTTGACGGTCGTCCCATCGTTGCCAACAGCCCGCTGGGACTGGAGGGCTCAATCCGGGCTGTCCTGCTCACCCGTGAAGCTTTGCGTCGGGCGGGGCGTCCCGGGCTGGCGATTGTTAATGGCGTTACCACAGCTTCGCGCGCTCAGGAGCATATCGCTGCCCACCGCTTCGGTATCCGCAACACCGATGCCCTGGAAATTGGCACCGTCCACGAGATGAAGATTGATTTTGATTCCCTCAACAAAATAGCCTATTCCATTGCCGTTGGCAGTCTAATCTTCGGTGAGAACGGCATTATCATTGGTGGGCTGGCAGGCGGTCCGGCGGGGGTAGCCGTCGTCCAGGCAGCTTATAATCCCATTGACCTGCTTGTCCTGCGTGCCGCAGTTCAGCACCCCTTCCCCACCCACTTTGACCTAGTTACATCCTCCCTCCGCGAGTCAATCTGGGCACGCAGTCTGGGGAACCAAGCAGTTACCCGCAATAGCACCCTGCCCGTGGTCAATATTGGCTACTCTGCCGGCGGACCGATGACCAAGATGCTCTTCTACGAGCATGCGGCCTGGTGTATTGCCTCAGTGGCGTCGGGCGGCTCAATTGAGGTGGGTGGTGCTGGCAGAGGTGTGACTCTGGACTTCACCAGCCCGATTGAGCCCATCTTCGCCAGCGAGATGGCGCATGCCGTCGCTGGTATGAGCCGCCAGGAAGTTAATCATATCGTGCTCGGTCTGCTGGCAAAGTATGAGGACAAGATTCGCACACCACCGCACAGCAAGAAATATCAGGAATGTTTTGATGCCACCGCTGGCATGCCCATCAAAGAATATAACGAGATGGACCGCCAAGTCAGGAAGGAGATGGCTGACCAGTTCGGGATTCAACTGAAGAACACCTCACCTTTCCTGTAGTATAAGGAGTAAATAATGCTCAGCTTCTCGGAAGTTGTCTCCCGCGCCCTTAACGGCCCAATCTGTACCGAGCGTGATTTTGACCTTGATATTTTCGTGCCCAACCTGCGCCACGTCTTGAACAAATATGGCATCAAGTATGACCCCCAGACCCCCGTCCCCGCTGATGATGACCTTGCCGATAGAGTCTGGCAAGCGGCAATGGAGTTTCTCAAAGCCACCGGTATGTACTGCCTTGATACTGAGCGCCGCATCGTGTTCACAAAAGAGGAGATTGAGGGCGCGCTCCAGACTGGTCCCAGCGGTTGCCTCTTTGGTGAGGGTAAAGATGCCAGACTGATGCCCCACCGCCTCCCGGAAGACAAAACACCACCCTGGTGCTCCGGCTCCGGCGCTGGTCCAGTTTCCAAAGAAGAGTACCTCATTAACATCGTCAAGACTTATGCCGAAGACCCCCTCTCTGACGGCATCACGGCTCCCGCCCTCACCAATATTGATGGTCAGCCAATTACCGCCAACAGCCCCCTTGGAGTTGAGGGCGCTATCCGGACATTGGCTCTCAGGTCAGTTGTCCTCTTTTCTTAAGACTATTGGCGAGATACCCATAAAGAGGGGTACTTATGCGGAAAACTATCTATATCATCGAGTCGCTCAGCCAGTGGACAGGCAAAGCCTTTTCTATGGTGTGCCTGAGTCTGGTTCTACTGCTCACCTTTGAAGTCTTTATGCGCTACGTGTTAGACGCACCGACGCAATTCTCTTATGAAGTTGCCTCTTCCATGGGGGTTGCTATTGGTGCCGGTGGTCTGGCTTACACCCATCTACACGGCGGACATGTCAGGGTGGACGTATTCTGGAAAAACCTGCCCCCCAAAGGGCGAGCGATTGCAGATATTATTGGGAGCCTCATCTTTTTGTTCCCCTTGTTCATTTTTCTGGTCTGGATTTCGGCGCAGTGGGCAATTGAATCTTTCATTAATAAAGAAGTGATGACCACTACCTTCTGGTACCCGATTGCCTGGCCAGTTAGAACGGTTATGCTTCTGGGACTCTTATTACTTTTGCCCCAAGGGGTAGGTGAGATACTCCGCAACATATGCATCATCAAGGGGATAGAACTGAAAAAGGTTGAGGAACTATGATTGAAATCAGTCCCGTGTGGATTGCCATACTCATGCTCGGTGGACTGGTGATTGGGGTCTTGACTGGCTATCCCTTGGCATTTCCCATTGGCACGGTGGCTCTTGTTATCGGTTACCTTGCTTTTGGCAACGCCGTTTTCCCGATTCTTTATCAACAAGTATTCTCTATTCTGCACAGCTACGTTTTCTTGGCGTTACCCCTCTTTATCTTCATGGGTATTGTGCTGGAATATTCCTTAATTGCCGATAAAATGTATGAAGCCCTGTATCTGTGGCTAAGCGGTCTAAAAGGGGGACTAGCTATTGTTACTCTGGTACTTGGCACTATCCTCGCAGCATGCGTGGGTGTGGTCAGCGCTTCAGTTACCGTGCTTACCAGCTTGGCTCTACCTTCTATGTTAAAACGGGGTTATGATAAGAGTCTAGCCAGCGGCACTATCTGTGCTGGCGGTGCTCTCGGGATTCTCATCCCGCCCAGCGTGATGCTGGTCATCTATGGACCTATGGCTCGGATTTCCGTCGGCAAACTCTTTATGGCAGCCTTTTTCCCCGGGCTTTTGCTTTCTGCCCTGTATATTATGTATGTTGCTACTACCTGCTTCTTCAAACCGGAGCTGGCACCAACAATTCCGCCAGAGGAAAGGGCAGTTCCGCTCGCCAAAAAGGTGAGACTGCTGGTTGTCTCACTGGTCCCACCAGCATTTATCATTCTGTCAGTGCTAGGCACGATATATATGGGTATTGCACCACCGACCGAAGCCGCCGCCGTGGGTGCCTTTGCCTCATTAGTCTTGACGGTTGTCTATCGCAAGATGAGCTGGAAGGTGCTGAAAGCTATCATCCTCAGGTCACTTAACGTTAGCTGTATGGCGATGCTCATCGGCGCCATGTCAGTGGCTTTCACCGGGGTCTTTCTCAGGGCAGGTGCTGGTAGTATCGTGCAAAACGCCGTCCTGGCAATGCCCGGAGGACGGTGGGCTGTCTTCGGCTTGGTCATGTTCATTTATTTCTTTCTGGGATTTTTCATGGAATGATTGGTATCTTCTTCATCATGGTGCCGATACTAGCGCCTATTGCCCCAATGCTCGGCTTTGACCCCATCTGGTTCGGCATGATGATTTGCGTCAATTTGCAAATGTCTTTCCTGACGCCGCCCTACGCCTTCGCGATATTCGTGCTTCAGGCAGTGGCACCCAAAGAACTGGGCATAACTTCCGCTGATGTCATTAGAGGAGTAGTCCCTTACGTCTTCCTGATAATGGTCGGGCTGGCACTCTGCATCGCCTTCCCGGAGATAATCCTCTGGCTCCCAGCCAAGATGATTGGCTAAGAGAGACAACTGCTCTTCAGGAAGTTTTCAACTCCACCCATCCTGAGCTTCCGTAAGTCTTTTATGTTAGCTCATGTAAGATTTAGATGTATCGACCCCATCCCCTTGGTCCCCTTGCCAAACGGATAATCCGACCTGTATAGTGCCTTTTTCAATCCGGCTCGACATTCACTCGTCGCCGGAACCTCGTCGGGAAGGGGATTAAGGAGATAGCCTCCTTAAAAGTGTAATCCGAATTCCGCATTAGGTATAATCTAGTTGTATGCCGCAGGTCAAACTCATAAACAAGAGAGGCTCCACTCTGCACGACTTCCCCTATTCTTCGCCCCGTCGTAAATGCCCCCATTTCTGGATTATTAACGTAACTCCACCCGGACCTGCCCACTGCGTCCATAACTGCATCTACTGCTATGCCCGCCAGGCAATCTACTCTGATTTCTCCCGGGAGACTCTTATTTATAATAACTTACCTGAGCTTGTGGAGAGAGACCTGAAAAGGATAGCCCTCTGCCCACCTATCTCTATCTCAAATGTCTCTGACCCCTGCCAGCCCATCCCCGAGCTACAATTTGAGGTCAAACGACTCATCAAACTGCTGATGCACTATTGTATCCCCTTTGCCATCACCACCAAAGGCGACCCCGGTTTTCTTCTTGAACTCCCGAAGTTCATTAGGCACCAGCGCAAATTCATCGGTGTTACTATTGAGGGAACGGCGGATATCCTGAAATTGCTATCGCCGGCGGCACCGCCCTTTGCCAAAAGAATTGAAACCGTGCGCCGGCTTTCCGAGCTTGGCATTGATACTTTAATCCGCCTTGACCCCATTTTCATCCACCTTTTTCAGGCGTTATATGGCGATGGCTGGTTTCAGCAGATTGAGGAGCTCATCCAGACCTTTGCCAACACTGGAGCCAAGCACATTGTTTGCAGTACCGGCAGACTCTCCAAAAAGGTTTATCCTGATGAAACCAGAACCAGCCTCTGGGAACGGGTGCGAACTGTCATTCACCAGAACTCCGTGGAGGCGGCGAGACGTTTTGAGCAGGAATATCGCTTTGAGCGGGGTGGCACCAGCCAGGGGTACCTGCTACGTAAAGACCTGAGACTTCAATTTCACCGCGAGCTAAAGGCGCTGGTAGAAGCCAATGATATGACCTATGCCACCTGCCAGGAACTCAGCGCTGAGGAGTCTGATTCGGCTGGATTGCCCCACTGCGAGCGTTTCCTTCTCCCCTTCTCCCGCAAAGAGGCGGATGGTCGTTTCAAACCCATTCAATGGTGCACGGCAAACTGCCACGTCTCCTGCCGTGCTCTCTCCCCTCCCCCCTGCGGTCAGCCGAGACTAGTCTCACCGCGTCCTTTCCTGATAAGCGACCTGAAAGGGGTTTTTGCTTCACGCCTCGTCTGAGGTATATAATGGGGAGGAGCTGCGGGAGGTGATTCGGTATGACTGCCACTGATGCCCTTTTTATTGCCGCACTGATTATCATCGCGCTGGTAGCCTGGCTGTTTGTACCCACCTGGATGATGAAAAGAGCTATTCCCAAGGTGATTGAGATTTTCCGCAAGAGTAATGCCATCGGGATTCAGAACGCCAAGACTCCGGATGAACTGGGACTCAGCCCCAAGGCAATGTGGAAGCGCATGTTCGGTCGGCGCGATTACAAGCCACGGGCGCTGGACTTCTTGGTTCACGTTAAAATTATTCAACTCACTGACGATGGCAGACTCTATCTCTCCGAGCCCGATTTAGCCAATGCCACTTGGCTGAAACTACCGGCAAAGCTGAAAGCGCGATAAGATGTACCAGCGCTATTTCCAGAATTTTCTGACCAGCGCCGATACCTTACAAGTCTATGACCGCGATCAGCTGGTCTTCTCCTCAACCAGGGACAGACTTCTGCCATTGATGGAATACCTGCACAAGTACGCCGCCAGATATCAGCAGGTGGTCATCTTTGATAAAATCATGGGCAATGCCGCCGCCTTGCTTTCCGTTAAAGCCGAGGCTCGTGAGGTCTTCAGCCCACTGGGAAGCGAGCTTGCTGTTCAGACTCTGGACAGATACCGCATCAAGTATCACCTCCGCAAAGTTGTCCCCCATATTGCCAAGCCCGATGGTAGCGATTGGTGCCCAATGGAAAAACTCTCGGTAGGCAAGACGCCGGAAGAATTCTACCAGGCATTGCAAAAGATGGCTCGCTCTGAGGGTGAGTGCTGACGAAAGCAGCTTGAGAAGGCAGCCGGTTGTTCCAGACAGCGAAATAAAGTAGAATACTAAAAACAAAGAGGTCCCTAGCGGCTAAGCCGGATAGCAAATCGTCTCATTGTTTTGAGAGAACCAGGCAATGAAAATCAGGAAGGCAGTAATTCCAGTGGCGGGGTGGGGCACCAGGTTTCTGCCGCTGACCAAATCTCAACCCAAAGAAATGCTGCCACTGTTGAATAAGCCCGTTATCCAGTACATCCTAGAAGAAGCCGTCGCCTGTGGAATTGAGCTGGTCATCATGGTCACCTCCTCAAGGAAAAGGGGGATTGAGGAGCATTTTGACCGCTGTTTTGAACTGGAGGATTTCTTACGCCAGAGAGGCGAAACTGGATTGGCTGAGGACATTTGCCATCTGGCTAACCTGGTTGAGGTGTGTTACGTTCACCAGAAGCAGCAACTTGGTCTCGGACACGCCGTCCTCACTGCCCGGAATGTCGTCGGCAATGAACCCTTCATTCTGTTTCTCCCCGATGACTTACTGGAGTACGGGGAACGAGAGATGAAGCAGATGCTGGACATCCATAAGCAATATGAAAGCACCGTGCTCGCCGTCAAACGAGTCGCCAGGCAAGAGGTCAGCCGATACGGAATTATTGCTTCCCGCAAGATAGCCGACCGCATCTATCAGGTCACTGACCTCGTGGAAAAGCCAGCACCCTCAGAAGCGCCATCCAACCTGGCTATTATCGGTCGGTACGTGCTTGTGCCGCAGATTTTTGGACTATTGCAGAACACCCCGCCAAACAAAAACAATGAAATCCAGCTCACGGATGCTTTGCGCCAGACTCTGGAACGCCAGCCCGTATATGCCTACGAGTTTGAGGGGAAGTGCTACGATTTGGGGACTCCTTTCGGCTGGCTGGAAGCACAGGTAGAATTTGCTTTAAGGGACCCTGATATTGCTCCCAAATTTAGAGACTACTTAAAGAAAAAACTCCGTGACATTACCTGAACTAGTAGTGGGTAGTAACATCTCGCAAGACACCTTCTAACATCAATTGATGAATTACAGCGATTTGCGGAATTCACTAAAATCAGATTACCCAAAACTTCTGCTAGTGCTGGTGCTAGCCTGAGATGAAAAACTCATAAGGTCGCATAGTAAAACCCAGCCCTTTTTGCTTCCTCAGCATCAAATACTCCGCGGACATCTATCAAAATAGGCTTATCATTTTGCATCTTTTTGAGGTTAGCAAGGCTGAGCCTGCGGAAGTAAGAATGGGCGACGGCAAGGATAATGCAATCAAATTTATGTCTTTTTATTTTCACCAGGCTTTTAAAGGACGGTATTTCAAATGTGCTTTCCATATCAGTAGCCTTAAGCAAGGGGTCAAGACCGAACACCTGAACCTTGCAGCCCTTAAGTTCTCTTATCATCTCCTTTGCCGGCGATTCTCTGATGTCCGGGACGTCCTCTTTATAAGTGAGCCCCAGGATTAATACCTTGGAACCTCTAATTGTCTTGCCGACTTCATTCAAGGCTCTTATCGCCATTTGAGCCACATACTTAGGCATATAATCATTTATTGCCCTTCCGGCTAAGATAACCTGAGGATGGTGACCGAGTTCTTTGGCTTTGTGGACCAGATAATAAGGAACCACTGGAATGCAGTGACCACCAACAAGCCCCGGGAAATAACGGTGAAAATTCCACTTGGTCGCCGCGGTGGCCAAAACGTCTTTAGTGCTCAAGCCCATTTTGTTGAAGATAAGAGATAACTCATTCGTCAGGGCGATATTCAGATCCCTCTGGATGTTTTCTATCACTTTGGCCGCTTCTGCAGTTCTAATATCCTTGGCTTTAAAAATAAGGGGCGTGATTTGAGAGTAGAGCTCAGCAACTATCTCGGTGGTCTCTTCATCCATACCGGCAACCACTTTAGTTATCTTGTCAACCGTATGCTCTTCGTCGCCGGGGTTGATTCGCTCGGGAGAGTAGGCCAATCTGAAGTCCTTGCCGCACTTAAATCCTGATTTCTCCAGGATGGGCTTGACAATTTCCTCGGTAACGCCGGGGTAAACCGTAGATTCAAGGATGACGACACTGCCTCGCTTCATGTTCTTCCCCACCGTCTCAGCCACACGCCTGACATAAGAGAGGTCCGGTTCTTTGGAGCTGGTTACCGGGGTGGGAACGCAGATGATAACGAAGTCAGCTTTGCCTATCTCCTTTGGGTCAGTAGTAAGGGTCAGACGAGATTGAAGTTTCTGCCGACCGGTCAATGCTCGGTGGGATTGATTAAACTGGTTTACCTTGTCAGTGTCAATATCAAACCCGACGACTCTCAGTTTTCGGGAAAAAGCGGTAGCCAGGGGCAAACCGACATAGCCAAGACCGACGATACAGACCACCGCTCGTTCTATACTACGTTTCATCCCTTGAATTCCTTGGTCATCGTTCTTAATCCCTCTTCCAGAGTCCACCTTGGCACATAACCAAAAGTCCTTGCCCGACTGACGTCAGCCTGGGTGTGTCTTGGGTCACCCGGTCTTGGCTTATCGTGTATTGGCTTAAGGTTCTCTTGGGTTAACTTGAGAATGGCTTGTGCCAACTGATTTATCGTTGTGCTTTTACCGCTGCCAATATTGTAAACGCCCTCGGCGTTGCTCTCCGCCGCAAGGATGTTGGCGCAAACCACGTCTTGAATAAAGGTAAAGTCCCGACTCTGCTCGCCGTCGCCAAATATGATTGGTGGCAGGTGTCGGGATATCCTGCCCAAGAAAGCCGAAATGACGGTAGCATACTGGGAATACGGGTCCTGTCTTGGGCCATAGACATTGAAGTATCTTAGAGAAACAGTGGGTAGACCATATATCTGTTGGAAAATGTGGCAGTAGTATTCGCCTGCCAGTTTGGTTAGAGCATAAGGAGAGAGCGGATTCAGGGGCATGTCTTCTCTCTGAGGCAGACTGGGGGCATCGCCATAAACCGACGAGGAAGAAGCATAAACTACTTTGCGGACGGCGTTTTCTCTGGCAGCCAGCAGTACTTTTAGAGTTCCTTCTATGTTTACCTCATTGGTGGTCAGGGGGTCATCTATGCTGCGGGGAACCCGTGCCAGCGCCGCCTCGTGGAAAACGTACTGCACGCCGTGAAAGAGCTTCTGAAGCAGCGGGAGGTCAGTAATGCTTCCCTGTACGAACTCAACTCTCTTTTCCTTGATTAAGTGGCTTATGTTTTCCAGTTTCCCGGTAGACAGGTCGTCAAGAATTACGACTTGATAGCCTTGTTTTGTCAACTCCTCGGCGAGGTGCGAGCCGATAAACCCGGCGCCTCCAGTAACGACCACTTTTTTCATATAGTTGTGGATGTTCTCTTTTGAGAGAAGCCCCTGGCCCCCGGTAGCCTCACCAAGTTTTGCTCGCTCAAGAGGCCCCCCTTGCCCATAAGCATCCACTTACTTTGTGGTGGCAGCGGCTGGAATTGAACCAGCGACCAAAGGCTTATGAGATTACCCCTCAAAAGGCTGGCAACCGCTTGCCTCCTTTCTCACTTCTACTGTATGCTACCGATAGCCCGGTGTCAAGACTGTCTGTACTCACATTTCAAATTGCTGTTGCACAAAAAGATTCCCTAATTACTTGTCAAGCAAAACGTTGTTGACTGTTAACCCTCCTTCAATTAAACTAGGTTTCCGGGATGACGAAATGGCTGCCGGCTTGCGTACCGGTGACTTCACCGAAACCAGGCTGTGTTGCCGGAGACTACAGGGATGAGCTGGGTGTGACGCAGACGACATCGTCAGCATTAACAACCGGCTCGAAAGACTGCGGCAGGAGCAGTTGCAGTCCAGGAAGTGGGAGCTCGAGACACTTCTCTCGGACCTGACAAATTTGCTCCCTTGACCGTCGATTCGTAGTGACCTTGCGTCATGTTGATTAGGCCCTGTTTCTTCAAGCGGAAGACGAGATTGTGTGCGTAATGACGGCCAAAGCCAAACTTCCGCTCGAGCACCTGTAATTTTGTGACTTTCACCATCTAGCTGATGTAATCTGTCTTTG
>Ga0315312_1000712_pt1 | contig 33361 bp, 30 predicted proteins | sample TDP7_MG_FD_203629 | JGI IMG/M metagenome (GOLD analysis project Ga0315312, IMG submission 203629) | Freshwater sediment microbial communities from Lake Towuti, South Sulawesi, Indonesia - TDP7 | ecosystem: Environmental > Aquatic > Freshwater > Lake > Sediment | place: Indonesia: South Sulawesi... | reverse complement strand
TAGTTTACGTGTGTTTGTAAATCGACAACTTCAGAAGCTAATTTGTTTTCTCCTTCAATTTCACGGTATCTCTCTAACATAGTTTTTTGTCGTATACCAAATACTGCTACTCCTTCTCTAACAGGAAAATCTAACTTGCATTTTCTGCAGTACAACATTGCCTCAATGATTTCTTTTCTCTCAAAAATTCCATTTTTTAATGTGAGACTTCCTAAACATGTAGGACAAGCCAAAATTTCTAATAGTTTTTTCTGCATCATTATCACGTTGTCTATTCTATTCCAAAGTAATGTTTGATAACTATGCGCGCGTAGGCAAGACTTCGGATTTCATATCATCTTATTCTAGAAATATCCTAATGCCTTTAATCTTTCTATTATCTTCTTTTCTTCTTTCTCACCCGATTTTCTCTCTTCTATAAGACTATGTTCCCACATTTCAATCCTATTTTTTAATTGCTCAAATATTTGAGGATGCTTCTTGGGACTCACTTTTTTTTCTTCATCTCTTAAATCGCGTAATTCTTCATCATCGCTCTCATATTTAACATATTTAAAATCTTTAGTTCTTACGAATTTTCTCGAACTTATGTATTTACTGTCAGTAATGGGAGAATACATACTTATTCTCGATACGAGCTTTGGGGACGGGGAGTATTCACCAAATGCGTAATTTTCTACGCTGCTTAACTCAATAGCTCTAACAAGCGAGTTGTCTTTTATTTTTGATCCCTGTGATACAGAAGTTGCATCGAGTATCGTGTGGAAAAGGTTTCTTGTTTCAACTTGTCTAATTACGCTTTTATTCCTAGGAAAGATATTTGGATAACGAATTATCAAGGGAACTTTTATTAGGCTATCATGAACACTTAGTTCATGATCAATTAATTTATGATCACCTATGTTTTCTCCATGATCCGAAGTAATTATTAGGAGCGTTTTATCCATAATTTCCTCTTTTTTCATGAATTTGAAGAGTTCTCCAAGGTGATGATCTAAATAAAAAATACAATTATCATACAAGTTATTCATCGTCTTGAACTCGTCTTTTGTAAACTCTTTCTTAGTGGCCAATTGTTTCCACTTTCTTGTTATCCATGTTTTTTCCGCACCTTTAACAGAATTTCGAAATTCTTCCATTGTTTCTAGAAAGAATGTCTTAAAAGACCTTGTAGACGGAAGGTAAGGATAATGGGCATTTAAGAGGTTCACGAAAAGGAAAATAGGATTATTTTTATTCTTCTTCAAAATTCTTTGACAAAGGGATATGGAAAGCGATGTAATATCTTCCCTTAGTATGAAATTGTAGTAAAATGCTAATAGGTGTTTTAATGCAGAGAGATATTTACGGCTTGACCTTAAAATCGTTGGAATAAAAATTTCATTGTAACCATAAAATGTTTTAAATCCTTTCGATAATCCTGTCGATCTATTAATCCAACCATCGTTCTGGCATACAGCCGCCGTTTCATAACCACTTTCTGACAATATTTCAGCTAAGGTTTTTACGTCAGGCCTCATCTTCGAATCCCATGTTGTTGCTCCATGCTCGGATGGATACAACCCAGTAAACATTGATGCGTGAGATGGTAAAGACCAAGGAGCTACAGAAATGGCATTTTCAAAGATCGTAGATTCGTTTAAGATCATATTTATGTTAGGAGTAGTATTTTTATGGTAACCGTAACAAGACATTCTGTCTGGTCTACAACAGTCTAGGATGATTAACAAGACATTGGGATGTTTAAGTCCTTTCATCTGAAACTTACCTTCATACAAACAAATTATAGCTCTATGCGCGCGCGCAATCTCATGGGCATCCATAGTCAACTTCTTTCGTGTCCATAACCTTCTATGTGCCCCTTGATAAAACCAAACCACCATGCTATTGTCGTAAAAACATAAACTAATGGAAGCAGGAACGATTTCTTCTGCAACGTTAATTTGTAAGCTTTCAAACCTACTCTAAACCCTACAAAGAAGAATATCAAGGGAATACTACGCCTGCATACACGCAAGTCTCTGTGTTTGTGACCGAGGTAGTGTTTACCATAGCCGAACCATGATCTTTCAATCCATAAGTCCTGCCAAGTTTCTCTGGGAAACGCATAGTACTTCGCTTTCTCGTTTACGGCAATTAACCACCCCTTTTTTCTCATTCTTATTATGATGTCCTCGTCTTCACTTGCACCTTTGATCTTCTCGTCGAAACCTCCCACTTGTTTTGAAGACTTGACACGATAAATAGAAGCGTCATTAGGGGGAAGACCACGATGTTCTCTTGTATTCGTAAATTCAATGGAGCCAACATATTTACCCAAACTCTCAAGCATAGCCGGCAAAGTGCTTTGAGCTTCCCTATAGATGTATTTTCCAGTAGCTACGCCAACTTGTGGATTTTGCTCCATAAACTCGACCTGTTCCCTCACGAAATCCTTCGATATCAGAACATCGCTATCAACCCACACCACATATTTACTATTGGTATTGTCAAGTACTATTTGTCGTGCTGATCCTAAACCCTTACCGTTATCCGAGTAGAACTTGGAAAGTACACCCGAGTTAGAAATCATGCTGGTTGCGATTTTCATTGTCTTGTCTTTGCTCCCACCATCTACAACAATTATCTCAATGAGTCCCTTGGGATAGTTTTGATCTAAAATTCTCTCTAGGCAGTTTTTGAGGGTTCTTTCGGAGTTTTTCACACATAGCCCCAATGTGATTTTTGTCTTAGAACTTGATTGGCTAGTCATTTTTATCATCAGCCACAGCTATAGACGAATAGAGGAAGCACGTTGGTGATTTTTCAAATATTTTCTTGGGAGCTGTTCAAGCTTTTCTAGCCAATCTACCGCTTTTGTTAGTCGCGCTTTAAAGAGCATGAAAGAAACTGAGCTATCAACTTGAATTCTGTTCAAAAAAAAGATCTGTGTGTCCTTTCGAATAGTTCCTTCTCCACCCAATGCAGCCTTGAAGCCTGAAGATTCAACTACATCGCCGATTTTTGGGGTATACCTGCCAAACGGATAGGAAAAATAGTTTACATTCTTTTTAATGTGTTTCTCTATCTCTTTTTTTGATCTTAGAATTTCATTCTCTGCTTCCTTTAGACTTGTTTCTTGTAAACTTGGATGAGTTGCTGTGTGTGCACCTATTTCAATGTTGTTTTTGCTCATTTCCTCTATTTCTTTCCAAGTGAGCATCTTGGGATGGTGGTTGCTCAACGGCCACTCTTTGCCGATGTATTCTGTAGTCACGAAAACGGTTGCAGACAACTTATTTTTGCGGAAATAAGGATAGACATTCAAGTAACAATCATGATATCCGTCGTCAAAAGTAATTGCAACAGATTTTCTAGGTAAGTTTCTCTTTCCCTTGACAAAGTCTACCATTTCATTTAAAGAAACTATTGTATAGTTCCTTTTTAGATACTCAATCTGTCGTCTGAACTCTGCGGGATCTACAGCATGGAAGTCGTTAATTGAGTTGACAGAATGATACATGAGAATTACGATTTCTCGTTGGAGGCTGAGCTTGGAAAAAAAGGCGAAAACCAAATACATGATGTCCCTTAATAGACAAGTGAAGTTGGCAACATTAGAGGTTAAAGCCAGTCTTGGTCTATTATGCATTTACGGCACTCTCTCATCTATTGTATTACGGTATATCCAAGTCACTGTTTCGAGATTGGCGCAGATAATCTTCGAAGTTCTCTACTGTTTTTCGGCTCATGCTTTTTAGTGAACAGATCTTCCTTGCTAAGACGTTGGTTTCAATTTTTCGACTATTGAGCTCATTGTTTCAAATTTCAGCGTGCCTTCTTCTTCTTTTTTCTTTGCATACTTGTATAGAGGAAATAAGACGTGATCGATGTTTCTTTGCGTTGGACCACCCTTCGTTTCATAGAGGTCACGAGGGTGGAACCAGATATGGAAAGGCAGTTTGTTTTTGGCTGAGATATCAATGATCTTGTCCAGAAAAATTGGATTGTAAGTAAAGCCTAAATGAAAGCTGGGATGGATGTCGTATAATTGACCATGTCTCTTTATGTACATGCCGTCCTTTGCTATACCAACTTCGCCTCGGTAACACTTGTATTCGAACTTCTCAAGTAGAGATAAATGAGCAATTCTGTTCTTGGGGAACACAAAGCTTTTGGGTTTGAGCCCAAACTTATTCATGCCCTTGGAAATCAGTTCTAGCTCGTTCTGAGCCTCAGCTTTGGAGAGGCTTGTGAAAGTCCTATGATAGTATCCATGGGCTCCAATGTCATGTCTAACGGATGATCTCAAAAGAAGTTCTAAGATGTCGCTTTTCGTTTCGGTTAATTGTCCTCTGACGGCGAAAGTCGCAGGGATTTCTAGGTTATTAAAAAACTGGATTAAAAAGGAAGTTATCTCCTGCTCTATTTCTCCCACTCTACATTCAGACAGATATCCATGAACGTTGATGTCGTTTTTTCCTTTGTTTATTTCTCCAACAATTCTACTACCAACATCAATGTCTATGGACGTGATCAATACTCCGCATTCAAGTTGTGCTCTTGGTTTTCTCAACGTGAAAGCGACAAGATGAGAAAGTTGGGAGAGGATCGAAAGCCTCTCTAGCTTTCTTTTTTGTCTCAATTGAAAATTACGAACCACGCCTCATCAGCTCTTATGCACGCGGACATTCTTACCTGCGCGTATGCAAATAAGCTTATGAATGACTAGTAGACTTTATGAGACTAGCGTAAAGAACTAATGCAGCCAAAATATCTAATTTCATCTGATTCGTCTCCTTTTTTATTGTCTCACTAATTCGAGACTGGTCTAGAGAATTGAAAACATTTTTTTGAGATAAAAGTTGTAGCATTAATCTCCTTATATCACCTGTCCTTTCTTGTGCCGGTTTGACATGCGCTCGCGCACTGAGAAGGCTAATGGGGTTTGTGGTTCCTGCTCGTCCTCCTGTGTCATAAAAGCGCTTTTTCAGCGACTCAAAAATAGTTAAGTATAATTTTAGTAACCAATTAGGGACAGACAAAGGTACTAACCGATTATAATATCGTATTCGAGGTAAGAAAGGGTTCAAACTTGAAAGAAAATTTTTGTATAATATGTAGTGCTCTTTGAAACGCTGAGACACTTTCATTGAAGCTCTAAAAAAGCGGGTATAATAAAAGGGTGTCGTACTCCACATGAAGAACCTGTTTCTATCCTCTCCAACAAATAACCACTTAAATCCTCTCTCAAACACTTTGAAATGAACGAATTTTCCTTCCATAGTTTTTTCAGGATATGCCATTAGATGTTTCTTAAGATGCTCCTGGAAGATGCCTTTTTGTATGTTTAACATGGAACTGATTTCATTTAGATCGAAAAAGTGATCCGTTTCTATTATGTATTGAAGGAGTTCTTCCAAGTTGAAAATGCCAGATTTTAAAGCTGTAGGACCTACTGTCTTGTCGCCTCCGTCCCCTGTATATAAAATCACTTTGTTCCCTATTTTTTCCCTAACGCCATATAGATATGACACAAGAGGACGAAGCCCTATATCTAATAAACCATCGGTGAGCTTTGCATAGTCTCCGTTCGTCATTTCAAAAGATGATGATATAATATGATGTCTTACCTTTAATGTTTGTGCAATCTTCTTTGCTACCCGGTTTTCTTCTGACGGATATGAGTAGGCAGTTGGATTCACTCCGGTCTCGACTAGACCTGCCAACGTTGCTCTGGAGTCGAGCCCGCCGCTAAGAGACACTATGTGAGTGTGCTCTTTAGAAAACGTTCGTGCCGTATCTTTCAAAGAATTAAGAAATAGATTAACTAATTTTCTTGTTTCTTCTTGCAATTGGTTCATAGTCTCGCTTTTTTCACTTTTTGTATCCAAATTCCAAGATAATACTTTTTTCAAGAGAAATTCGTTGTTTTTGGTGTCTATCACTGATACAGTGGCGGGAGGTAGTCTTTTAATGTCTCTCCAAAGTGTTTTTTTGCCTAAAGTGTATCCAAACAGTAGGTATTCAGCTAACGCTGTTATGTCAAAATAAGGTTTCTTTAGAAATGGAATTATAAATTTCACCTCTCTAGACATTACGATCCTATCTGAAGATTGATTGGGGGATGAACAATAATAAAAAGGAAGTCTACCTAGAGCATCATTAAAAATCAAGCATTTTTCTGTCTCTTTATCGTATTTTACCACCATAAACTCGCCATTAGAGCTTAGCAAGAACTTTTTTACTTTGTTCAATAGCTGGGTAATAGAGGATTCAGCCAAAGAAATCTCGTGCAACTCCTTTTTGACCCTTGTGTCAGACTTGTTGTAGATAGCTCCTTCGATTAACGTTACACCTTTTTTGCTTTGAAAAACTGTAAAAGGATAACCATCGTAGTAGGACCTTCCTACCATCATCTTTCCGTCGCTATACAAGACATCAGTCACATACCACTGAAAATGGTTCATCTTATCTAAGGTATTCACAAATATCCGCCTTTCATCATAACTAATAGGCCGGATATTCTCAATTGAAATCAGCAAGTGTAAACCGGGCAAAGAACACACACTCCTAAACTGCACGCGCGCATCCTTTCCTCCATTTCATCTTCCTTCATTTCCGTCTATTTTCACCAAGTTGAATTTTCAGTAAGTAGTTAACTAAGTCTTCATTCACTTTCTTCCAAGCATATTTCTCCATCACAATTTTTCGCCCTATTTCACCCCACTCTTCAAGTTTGTCTCTGTTATCATAGGCGTATTTTATTGCTTCTGCAATTTCAACCGGGTCAACATTTGAGACGTAGATACCATTCTTGTTGCAGCCGATTATTGACCGGTGAGCAGGACTATCTGAAACAATAACTGTTTTTTTCATAGCTATGTATTCTAATAGTTTTAGCGGCTGCTGATGTCTCCAGAGATAGGTATTAGGCAATGGAACGATTCCCAAGTCGCTCATTGAAATATATTTCGGAACATCACTAAAATTCACTGGCCCATACAATGCTACGCTGTCTTGAACGTCATTCTCTTTGATTGTTCGTTCCAAGAGACGTTGATCTGGTGCGCTTGCAAGGCCCAATAGGAAAAGGGTTACGTTAGGACAACACTTCTTTAACAATGCAATAGCTTTTATACTCTCAACGAGACCTCCAGTGCGCGCACGCAGTGCACCATGATAAAGAACCACAAATCTATTGCTCAATCCTAATTTCTTTCTTAAGGCTGTTCTATCACGGTCCTCTCCTTCGTACGTAAGAAATTCATCTGAGACACCGTTTGATAAAATCCCAACCCATTTAGGACTTATGTTGAACGCTTGGCAAATCTCCTTTCTCATCATCGGTGTCACAATTGTCATTCCATCAAACATCCTTTTTGCTATGCAAACTGAAATGGTGAAACAAATACTTCTTAGATAATCCAGTACTTCACCCATATTAAGAGGGGTACTTCTAATATCCAGAATCATCTTGAACTTCAGAAGCCTTGATAACACTGGTTTCCAAATAAGGAAGAGTGCTGTTGAGGGATCTGAAATTACAAAATCTGGTCGAGTCTTAACTAAGTAGGGAGGAAGGAAGAAGAACAATACAAGCCCATACATTATAAAAGAAAAAAAGGGCACACGTCTCAACGGAATCGAAATTAGATTTAAATTCGAATTTCTCTGGTAGTGTTCCTTTTCAAAGTCCGCAGCTATTAGATATACATCGTTTCCCTCTTTTGACAAATACCGTAGTCTTTCTATTCTCTCCGATCCATGTAGCGTATGCAGATCCAAGATTTGAGGATAACACACCCATACTATCTTCATTTCCTTTGGATTCCCATTAGTTCTCTTGGAAAATGTCAAGTTCAACCCCTCTATCGATCAACTAGGCTGCGCGCTCGCTCTAGATGCGTGCGCGTTCATTCTAGACTCCTTTTTTTTAAGCGTTTAAATGTGCACATGCATGTGCAAGTGCTCAGGTTAAACTGAACTTACCAGTTTTCACTTTGCCAAAGTGGCGCATTGTCCATAGATAGCTCTGCAAAGTATAAAATAGTCGGGTTCTGTATTCTTTGTGATGCAAACCGGGTAATAGTGTAATAATCTGGCCAATGCATTTCCAGAAAAATGCTATCCAGTTCTTTAAAGAGGGGTTAATATTTTTGCTGAAATTGTACATTTCGTAAGCAGTTACGATGTAATAAAGTTGCTTATCTTTTGGTCTCCCAACGGATGCATGATCGTGAATTGCTTTCGCGAAGGGTGTTACATATAAAGAATGTGGGTGCCATTGGTTTAACTTCATCGTGAACCATTCTTCCCCCCATGAATAGCCTGTTAGATTCTCGTCAAAGTGAAAGTTTTTTACTACTTCTTTTTTGAAGCTTGATAACCCAAGGGAAAAAATTATCTCTGCTTCGATTGTTTTTGTCAAAGGATAAGGGACTACCACGCCTCCCGAAGGAAGGACTTTTTGAGTGCGCGCACCCGCGTGCCAATGAGTTAGGAGAAAGACTTTACGTACGTAATTTAACATGCATACATGCATTGACATAGTAGAAGTGCCTTTCCAAAATGGCCATCCAATCCAAAGCCCTTGAACTCCAACAGCATTCGGGTGTTCATCATATACTTTTAAGATTTCGCTAATATAGTGTTTGTCAAGGATCATGTCATCGTCCAAAAAGAAAATGATTTTCCCTACTGCAGCATGCATTCCCACATTTCTAGCGTGGGTTAGGCTTTTCCTTTCTTCCCAGACATATTTGAGACTAACTTTCTTAGTCAAAAAAATTGGGCGTTCTTTGATGGTCAAAATTTCTGTTTCGGAGTCGTCACTTTGATCCACTATGATAACTTCATCAGGTAACCTTGTTTGTGCTAAAAGTGAATGCAGCGCGTTTTTCAAATGCTTCGGCCTGTTTAGAGTTGGAATAACTATAGAGATAGTAATCTTGTTCATAGCAGCTTTACTCATTTTAACCCTCAATTTCTTTATTATCTTGCGGGTATGCACTGCGCACAAAAATGTATAGCGCGAAAGGAAAATTCCCTAAGGTGGTTAGCAGGGTTAGTAGTGTAGTAAGAATTTTTTGGGTGAAGTATACCAAACTGGTTATGTGTTTTATTATCCTTCTTGGGATTATATAGGATAAATCTAGAAAAGAATAAAATGAGTAGAATTTCTCGATTTTGAAGCCGTTTTCCACAAGCTGGCGCAAAAGTCTGAAGAAGGGCGGTGGATTATCGTACGCTTGCCCACCAATCCCTTTGCCCGTCAAGAGAACGCTAAGAAAAATGGTTGGATTGTATCTGTTAGGAACAGTAATAAGAAGTTTCCCTCGGGGTTTTAGTATGGAAAAACATTCGGGCAAAACCTTCGTGTACTTAGGAATGTGCTCCAGAACCTCGGAACATAAAACTATATTGAATACGTCTTCCTTGAAAGGCAAGAATGAGGCGTCTGCACATACATAGCTCATATTATCTTTCCCCAACTTTTTTGCGTGTTTTAACGCATTAACCGAAAAATCCACCCCAACGTACTCTGAGCAATGGACAGAAACAAACAACCCTAAGGTGCCTTTTCCACAACCAACCTCAAGAAGCCGATCTTTCCAATTCAACTCGCCAATTTCTATGCAAATTTGTTTGAAACGGAAAACTGTATCTTTGTCTTTTGCTTCCCCTACTGGATACCGCTCGTAATGTCTCTTCAAATCCAACGTGGTAATCTTATTCATTTCGCGATAACCAGCCAAACTGCTTATAGCGCGCGCTCTAGGGTTGAAGTGCGAATTGAATAGACGATAAAAAAGCAAAAATCGAAAAGTTATTATGAATCGTAATAAGTTTCTCTTGGTCATCCATTTTCATGGCTCTCTTTTGTTCGATAGATTTGCGCTGGGGTTAAATATGCCAATTTTCACAGTTCACACCCCTTTAGCATTGAAGGAAGATGCCTTCACTTTGCTTAAAAAGGAAGGCCATGCAGTTAAGGTGCATAATAAACATCACTGCCACCGTTTGAGTATATTTTGTCGTTTTTGTTGAAGAAATCCGAAATCTCTGAGATGTTGAATGACATGGCAGCGCTCGCCCTTGGGATAATTACACCCTTTTGGACGTTAAGATTGCTTAGGTAAATGTATGAGCTTTGAGTCAGGGTCATATTTTTGTGCAAATCGTTTATTTGAGTGAAGGGTAAAAGAGCATACGCGGGCAAAATATGGTAATAGGGAGCTAAATCAGCATATACCACTAATGTTTTATTCATATTCTTAGACAGCCATCTTGCACTAAAAACGTCTCGTTCTGACACGTAAACATGATAGAACTCTATTACTATGCTAGGATTAGTAGATGCCTTTTTTCTATTGAAACCTAATGAATATGAATATGGGTAACCTCCTGTAACATGATTAACGAACCCCACTTGAAATAGGAAGAAAGCGATCAGCACTACAGTGACTATGCGCAACTCTAAATCTCTGCAAGAAACTTTAGTAAACCTACGCAAAAAAGGGCTTGCAAATTTTTCGATCAATCTGAGAAGATACATGCCACCCAGCACAAACAAAGGTGCTAAGAACACCATAATTATTTGGTAAAACCTTGAAAAACCCCAAGCAGTAGCGAGGTTGGGGACGCCCAAACATAGTAGCAGAATGAACGCACTTAAGACTGCCATCAGCCGAAATTCTGGATTAAACTTAAACTCTTTCGGTTTGATTGTTAGGACAACGGTTCCAATGATAATAAAGAACTGTGTTATGTAGACTAGAATTTTATGGACCCAGCCTATAATACTTGTTTGAACTAGTGGAGATAAAGATGCGTACCTCGCAGGCAACCTCGCTTCAGGTTCAAATATGTCAACGATAAACCTGTCAATTATATCGTGAAAGACGTCTATTAACCTGTTTAAAGGTGGATTAGAAACGTATACGTACCACGAAAAAGTTATCGCTATAACAAATAGGACAAGTGCTAGATCCAACGACTTCCTGTTACCTCTTATGTACGAAAGAATGAAAATAGAAATAACGTAGAACAGGTAAATGAATGAAACGGAGTAGTGCGATACTACTAAGGCAGCACTAAAAATCATGAAGAGTATTCGCTTGTTTCTCGGAGTCATGTTTCTATGTGTTAAAGAAAAAATTGACGCGACAAAAAATAGCGTTGCAATCATTTGTCTGGCGAGACTAAGTGTCTCGAGTCCATAGAAACTCAGTGGGTTCGAAATAAAGTAAAATGTGGATAAAAGTGCAACCAATTTTCGTGATTGAAATTCGTAGATTCTGTATAGCAATAAAGGTACAAGCGAAAAGATAAATGGGTAGACGATCTTGAATATTAGTTCTCCGTCTAAATTTAGAACAGCTGAGTATGTTGTTGGTAGAATCGTAGTAGTCAGTACGGAGTTCATAATGTCGGTTACCGAACTTGTGAGGACAACGCCAGGAGCATCCCAACGGCCTACCGTTTCAGTTAACTTAAATACATGATATTCAGCGTAGATATCCCATCCCATAATATGTTTCGATATCAAAGATGTTTGAAAAAGGAGACTTATAGAAATCGCAAATACAACAAAAGGATATAACTTAGGTGGCACAAGTGTTTCTGAAAAAATGCTTGTCGCATACAATGCTGCTATCCCTATGATCATTAGAAGCAAAAGGAAAGTGTTAACATATAGTGCTCCAACTGCGCTTATAAGTGGAAGGAGAATTAATAGTGCATGGAAAACAATGTTTCTTATGCTTAATCCCGCAACAAAATGCGCGTGCGCGTTCAAACTTCTCGCAAGATCTTTTCTGTAGTCGACAAAGAAAATTGCCAACGTTAAGGACGTTATAGTAATTGTTAACGGAACAGTTGATAATGGCCTTAGAACACCAAACTGAGGGTACAACTCATTCATAAGCAATCCGGTGAACATTAAGAACGCGATACTCAAACTCACAGAGAACAAAAGTGTGTCTATGATATTTTTTTCTTTTATCCTTAGAACGCGAACAATGACAAAACCAGGTATGAATGCGATATAGATGAAACCGAAGAATTGTCTGAGGATTGGAATATTCAAACCAATCGAAACAAACGAAAGCAGATGAATAATTAACATAAATATAGCTATAGTTATACCACTCATTTCTCATCATCGTTCCAAACTTTCTGCGACAAATCTTATCAGCTTCAGATTATTTTGAAAGCTCCATCTGCTAACTTTCACAGCGCCAAATTCACTAAATTTCTCTGTATGATTAGCCTCGCGCAGGCGCTATAAGAATCTCTTTAGCTCAAATCTAGGAGAATTAATGAATCTAACATTAGGAAATTTATACAAACTAAATTCATAAACTCCTTTATTCTTATGAGAAAGAGAGCGCGCTAGCGGGTACAAAACAGTGTCTTTTCCCAGAGCTGCCGACAAAATTCCGACATGTAGACGATCGGTAAATACTTTTCGTGCACCTGCTACTAAATTTCTAATTTCAAACAATCGTGTTTGTTCACATTTAGATTGGAGCGTAGTGAGACTGATGCCCAGTTCCTTAAGTTTTTTCTCCATACCTTCACATATTAGTTTATCACCTTTCCCTCTCATTGGATCTATTACTAGAAAACGATTATTTTGATGCTTAAGCAATATTTCTTCGAACTTGTCCAATGTAAACCCTCACGAAAGTCAGCGCGCGCTTCTCGCCATACTTGCGCCTAGTTAAGCGCGCGGACTTGCGGTGTCATTTTATTTTCCTCATCCAAAAACTTCCCGGGGGGAATCTTTGTTCTCTTTTGTATGAACTGAAAGCCGTTTCCAATTTATCAGGGTGCTGTAAGTGCATGTAGCTTCCAGCCCACAATACTTCAAAACTGTCATTGAAAGCCAGAAATGCTTGTAATAAATATTGTTCGGTCCAAAATATATAGTCTTTTAAAACCCACTCTCTGGGATATTCTGTTGGCAAGAAAATATCGTGAGCTTGAACGATTACGCCTTTGTTAAGTCTGGGCAGTATCTCCAAGTATTCATATTGGACATCGCTTCCAATTTTTAAGACATGACTTGAATCAACAAAAAATATATCATTCTCTGTTAGTTTCTCAAACTCCGATAATGGAATATCCTGGATTTTCTTGGGTATTAGTTTGCGGAGACCGGGAAAGCCGATCTTTAGAATTTCAGTGGGATACGGTTCAATTGCCACCAATTCGCAGTTGTAGCCATCATCTTCCTTTCTATTTTTTAGAACTGCTTGAGCAGACAAATAGGTAGAATGACCCGATCCGATTTCAAATATTTTCCTCGGCTTAAAATGACGAATCATGCAATATAGAATTTCGCCATCTACACTTTCAAACGCACCATTGTTTACATAGTATTCATAAGGCGAAGAGGTTTTGTTCTTTGGGAACCTATCGTATTCGTTTTTAAACTTAGACACGAAAAGGGATAAAAGCTCCAATTGCTTTTTCTCATTAAGGCCAATGCCTACAAGTTCAGAATGCTTTGACCATAAATCATCCTTTAATGTCCTTGTATCTGGTATAGGCTCATAGAAGTGGTTAGGTGTAATATGAAACCCCAGTCTTTGCCAAAACAAAAACATCATTTTAATGATTCGTTTTCGCATATATAATAACCTCATTGCAAACCTCTTGAAGCCTTATGTAAATGCTTCATCCACGCGCGTTTTTTCTTACGTTATCAAAAGCTGATAGAAGGCAAAAAAGGAGAGCGAGCGCAAAGAAGCGGTGAATCATGATATGTATGCGTATCATGTTCAGCGTTCTCCCCTACAGCATAATCCGATTAACTATGTATGCGCTCGCTCTAGAATAGCAACAACTCCAGTTGTGAAGAACTCACGAATGGGGGTTTTCAGTAAAGCCTCAAAAGGAGGAACGGTGCGCAACTTGAAGAATAAAATATTCAATTTAGTGTCCTTCAACATCTCTTTAAATTCCATAACTGTGATGTGGTTCAAATGATGCATGAAAAGATGTTTGTCCCTATCGATTTCCCTGATTTTTCCAAACAAGATCAATACATCTTTGATGGTCTCTTCAGAAAAAATGAGGTGCGCCCAAGGAGGAGAAAAGAACTCACTGAAATCCATATGCGAACCAAATGGGGAAAGCCATAAAGGCCCAAAATTGATGCAAACGTAACCGCCACTCTTCACTGTTCTTTCCATCTCCAAAACAGCATTCCGCCAATTTTTGAAGTGTTCTAGAGCATCGTTGGATATCACAATGTCAAAGGAGTTACGCCTAAATGGCAGGTGCCCGGCTTCCGCCGCCACAAAATCAACTTGCTCAAGTTCACGTTCCCTAATAAACCGATGCGATTCTCTGAGATCCCCTTTATCAATGTCCACACCGATAGCTTCTCCACTTTTCATGGAATAGAACGCGGTCTTTATACCTGAGCCTGAACCCACATCCAAGATTTTATTGCCAGAAAAACGAATAAAGGGACTGTAGAAAGAGAAATCTCTCTTCGCCGCCGCAAAGATATCATGGTCATGATCAGAGAACTTTTCATATGGGTCAAGCATTTTCATGGATTGATAAATGCGACGGAAGAGTATTCTACCTACTTTCAACCATAAAAATTGCAGTATGCAATACAAAAACCTCAACGTATGATTCCCCTCCAGAGCTTAATGACTCTTCTCCGGCACGTCTTTATTAGAAATCGACTAACTGTGTGCAACCGCGCACATGGTGTAACATCCCAAAAATGCTACTTTTTTGCAATTGCAAGCATGAGTTCTTTAAATTTCTTCAGAAGCTTCATATTCGTCAACTTGTCGAAAACAATCCACAAGTAAACGATCTTAGGAGGCTTCTGTCTTGAAAATTCATAAAGCCATGGATTCCAAACTGGAGGATAACCAAACATCAATAGTTTCACAGATAATCCACATTTTCTTAGTTTCTTCACTAGATTCCATGAATTGAATCTGTATGTACGTTTATAGTAAGTAGGACCGCCTAATCTCTGGATAATTTTTTCAGAAATCATGTTTGGAAATAACGTGTCAATTAACAATGCAGGATTAAATAGGTTGCTTGTGGATATCAATAGTCTTCCTCTTTTTCTTAGGACTGCCGCCAATTCTTTGACTGCCTTATCTTGTTCTTCTACATGCTCAAGGACATCGCAACAAACAACTAGGTCAAATGTATTATCGATGAAGGGCAGATTCTGTATGTCACCGACAATAAATGAGACGTTCTTCGATGTGTTCGCTTTCTTTGATTTTGCTACATTTTCTCGGTCAATATCTAGTCCAACACCCCAAGCATCGGGAGGTAAAATTGAGATATATCTCTGTGTAGGACCGCAACCGGCGTCAAGGACTATGCACGATTCGCTGAGGTATGTTTCGAAGAGAAGTCGAAGTTTTCCTCCACGGAAAGGGTACTCGTAAGAACCTAGGTGCAAAACGGGGCAGGATTCTCCGTCATCCATAAGGCGCCTCCATTTTTCAGAATTTCTCAGGACGCGTATCTCTCCGTTTCTTAGAGCATACTATCATTGTGCAATCTACGTTAGATTTTGGAAGCAGTTTCCCCAAATTGTATTTGGCGAATAAGTACAGATGTGCACCAGCTTTCATTAAACCTCTCCTAATCACCACAGGCGTCGCACTTACTTGCAATTGTTGATAACTGACATCTTTGCTTTTTCCAGATCTAATAATCCTCTTCAGTGCTATTTCCATAATTGAACTGAGAATGACAGGAGACTTATCTATATTTATACAATCAAATCCCGTTATCTCCAGTAGTTTCGTTAGAGTTTTTGCACCAAGATGGTATAAGTGACTTGGAGACCCCCATACACTCCCCCATTTTTCCACGACTTTCGCATTTAGTTCACCTTTGTTGCCCGTTTCAATCAAAAGTAAACCTCCTTTTCGCAAAACCCTGTTTGCTTCATTAAGTTCTTGAACTGGTGTAGGCAAATGACTCAGAACATCAAACATAGTCACAACATCAAAGTATTCGCTGGGATAATTCATCTCTCTCAAAGTTCCACAAAATACATTGAGATTGAATTCTTTTTTCGCAAAACTGCAAAGGGTTTTAGAAATTTCAACTCCATATGGGTCGAATCCTTGTTGCTTTGCAAGATTTAGAAAGAACCCCGCTGCACAGCCAATATCTAAAATCCTGCCCTTTTTCTTGTACTTTTTAATGATGCTTAAAAACTTCTTAGCTTTCAACAAATGCAAATATGCGAGTTCCATGTAGCCTTTATGATCCATTACCCCCTTGTCTATTTGAATAGACAAGTTATACATTCTGTTTAGTTCTTCCCGTGTTGGTCTTGGGTTGATATACACTAACCCGCATCTTTTACATCTCACCAAATGAAAACATCTGTCCTCAAAAAACAATTCTGTATCATCTGAATTACAGAGTGCGCAAGTAACGTATTCAAACTCATGTATTGATTTATTGTTCATAATTTTTCCTATCCAATTATGATTACGGATCTAGTTTTATTGCGAGTGCGCATTTTTTCTTATAAAGATCGATTTTCTGACTACCCTGTTCCCGCTACGTTTTGGTATACTTCAAGATACTTCTCAACAAGTACATCCCAGTTATGTTCTCGCTTGACATATTTGTATCCGTTTTGACCAAGCTTGAACCGTAACTTCTCATCTGAAAGAAGCAATCCAATTTTTTCAGACAGATCTTTTACATTATAAGCCTCAGCTAAGACTCCACCATACTCGTCTACTATGAATTCCCTCGCGTAAGGAAGATCAAAAACTACAAGAGGTTTCTTGCAAGCCATAGACTCAAGCGCAATCATCGGTTGAGACTCGTAAAGACTTGGAAGGACGACCACATCAGTCTTCTTTATTTCTGCTAATAGATCCTCATGCGGAATATGACCTCTCAAATGTACATTGTCCCTCAGTCCTGCGTTGAAGATGAACCTTCTAATTTCACGTTCTAAAGGGCCCTTTCCAAAGATCTTCAACTCCAGACTTTTGAAGTCTCTATTCAAAATTTCAAAGGCTTTCAAGACAAACATTACCCCCTTCATCCAGAATAAGCGCCCCGCGTAGATGATTGAAAAATCACATTGGCCATCCGTATTTTCGTAATCGATCTTAATATTGTCAATCTCGTCAAAATCTATACCGTTGTAGATCACAGAAACCTTGTTCATGTTCAAATTATTGTAAGTCCTTAATTCGTTAAGTGCAGTGAAACTACAAACGACCACGTGACTTGAGTTAGCTAGACACTTTCTTATAAAAAGATCATTCAGAGGAAGTTCAAGGACATTGGATCCAAAATCGCCAAAGGACCAAGAAGAGATTGGCGAGTGAATAAATGCTCTCAGAGCACCTCGCGGAGTACCGTGAACTGATGCAATAAACGGTTTTCTTAGCTTTCTCTTGAAAAGGGCATAGACCGCTGATACATAGGGGCTGACGCCGTGCAGAACAGTATAATCCTTCGGTAGTTTCAAGAGCAAACGAAAGTTTCGAAGCTGAAACCACACAGACCTAGGAGGCAAATCAAAAATGGGAAGACGAATGATCTCAAGATATTCGTCAACCTTTTCGCTATTAGGTTCTTCAGATGTTCCGCGCTCGCAAAAAACCGTGGTAGGTATCCTCTTTTTTGAAAGACTATGGGCCAAACCATAACTGACTAAAGAAATCCCGCCACCTCCATGCGAAAATAGTGCAACTTTCATGGAATTCCACCAGCAATTCTACTATAGTTAGAGCAGATCGTCTCCTGTTTGGCGCGTGCTTCTGTATTGTTGTACTACAACGATGAGGCAATATTTATTAAGTATCAATACATGCGCGCGAAGATTGTATATTTGTAGAACATTTAAACGAAAAAATTATTAAGTCTTAATACATACTATAAATTCAGAGTGTGTGTACGGTGAAAAGAACTGATGTGCGCGTGCGCGCATCACAAAGAACATGTGTCTTAATTCTTACCATTCTGCTTTGTTTAGTTTCCGTACATACTGGTATGAGTCTACAACAGACTAATCGCGTCATAACTTCTTCTGGAACTATTAATTATGAGGACTACTTAGTGACAATAAAAGTTGGATTCGAAAACCCCGAGGATTTTGAAAGGCCAGAAGACCCCGCTACAGGTTACGTGTTTGCTGGACAAACAAGTTGGTCTGCGACAGAGTTGAATAACGACAACGGTGCTAGGGTTGTTGAACCTGCAACTGACATAGCCCACTCTGGAAACCAAAGTATGAAACTTCAATTGGCTGGTCCCTTTGACGCAGATAAGGATCGGAGAATACATATTTACCATCAGTGGGAGACGGCTGCATACAAGCACATTTGGTTCGAACAATGGATTTACATACCTGCAGATTTCGTTGTTGACAAGTGGACTACCATTCACGCTGCATTCAGCGAAAGATGGTTCTACTCACCTACTGGCTATCAAAATTTTGGGATGGGACTTGCCTTAACGCCAACTAGCAAAGTAACAGTTGGCGAATACAAACTCGAAGCAATGACAAACTATGGCTGGGTAGACAACAACGGTGATGGTAAGAATGACCTTCCGCCGCTGGATTTGCGTAAGGACTGGTACTGGTCTAATGGCACAATAAAGTTTGGCGAATGGACGAAACTGACAACTTACGTTTATAGGGACATGGATCCGACAAAAGGCATTTTTAAAGTATGGATAAACGATGTTCTTCAAACTATGAAAAACGCTAGAGGCGAAATCTTAAATCAGTGTAGAACGGTTGGAATAGATCCCGTAACAATAGACTCTAAGCCTAAGACGGGAGGTTGGGAAAGGGCTTGGGTCGAAAGCGGATTATCGCTTTACTCAGGCGATCTTCCTACAAAGAGGACAGACACTTGGACTGGTGACGGCACTACGACGTCATTTACCACAGCACGAACACCAATTATCCCAGATTCAGAGAAGGTTTATGTAAACCAGACCTTAATGATTAAAGGTGTCGACTACACCATAGACTATGCGACGGGCGCTATAACCTTCACGACTGCTCCAGGGGCAAGTATGCAAGTTGAAGCGACATACACTTATGGCACTCCGATGTCTCCTAAAGAAATTCGCGTCGATGATGTGGTGTTCAAACATGAAAACCAAACATACGCGCCCTAAATAGCGTCCCAACTCTTCTGAACAAGGATTTTTTCTATTTCGATTCAAATGATCTTCTTTCAATTCGCTTCCAGACGTCCATCCTCCTGAACGATAGAAAGAAGCCTAGGCACAGGTAAATTTGATGCATCAAAAAACTTGTTATTAAATTGAGTACAGAGACATTAGCTTTTGATCCTAGAAGAAGAATTATCCCAGAGAATGCCAAAACTAGAATGAGAAGAGTCAATGACAGAGAATATGCAAAAACCAATATTAGAGCAAATGCACAAACCATTAAAACAGGGCACAGGACATGCATTAGAAACCTCAACGGAAAAATGAATTTGCCAAACACTTTATATTTCCTGTTAAAAAACATGTTCCAATTCATCAAAGTTGATTGGATCAACCTGGCAGCTCTCCGGATCTTTTGTCTCCTTTGTTCATTAATTTCTTGAGATACAGGCTCGTAGTATACTATGTTTGGTACATAAATGAACCTAGAACCACTTTTGATGATGGATAGAGAAATATTTCCATCGCTAGACCCATATTGACTCGATATAGGAGAAAAAGCAGATTTTCTTATCAAAGCACAACTGGTAGATCCAGGAAAAGTGGAGAAAATGGCGCTCTCAGCTGTCAGCATTGAATCATAGAAGCCTCTGTATGCGCTCTCAATTTTGGTCGCCACCGTATTTTCGTTCGAAACGGGAATCATTTTGGCGGCAACTCCGCCGACATCTCCGAGATGCATCAAAATCTTCGCAGCCATTCTTAGCGTATCTCTAGGTATCTCTGCATCCGCATCTGTGGTCAAAACATATTCGAAATTCGCTTCAGCCATACCTTTATTATACGATGCGTTTACACCCACCCGAGTCTCGTTCCTAAGTATTTTCCCACGAAGCGCAAATTCTTCAAATCCTTTCTTCGCCATTTCTTGGGTATTATCTGTAGAACAGTCATCTAACACAAGAACTTCAATTCTTTCTTTCGAATAGTCGAATTCGCTTATGTTTTTGAGCTTATTGTATATGGTCTCTTCTTCATTGTATGCAGGCACTAGAACAGAAACGCTTGGCAGTTTTTGAAAGTCAATTTGAGTAGCTAGTATTTTGCTGATCTTGTCGAGATATTCATTTTTCTTATTTGTGTCAAGCACCATAACAAAATACAAAAAGTAAACAATGAAAACGGCACCTAACAAGAAAACAATAGCCTCGACCAAAAAAGCACTCATTAGACACGTGACTCCTCAATGAACATACGGATTACATGCCTCTATAGACAACAAAAAATCTCGAGCTCTTGGCGTTGCAAATCCTTACATATAATCCTGACAATCCACGCTTGCACTTGCAATAAATGCTTCTTTATACGATTCGGGCGTACCCATATCAATCCTTTTTTCATTTCTATTCAACTCTACGGCATAAACAGCGCATCTTTGATTGATTAACCACTGAATTGCATCAGTCAACTGTATTTCATTGTTTTTGTCTGGTTCTACAAGCTCAATCGCTCGATAGATTATTGGATTAAAAACATAAATTGCAATTACTGCGAGATCAGAGGGCGGTGTCACGGGCTTTTCGACAATCTGCTTCACCAGGTAGATTTTGTCATCCATTTTTTCACCAACAACGACCCCATATTTTGTGGGATCTTTAACCTTTTCTACAAAAAACGCCGCATCTGCCTTATACTCAGTAAAAATTGAAATTAATCTCTTTGGATAATTCTTGCCTGACAGAATCAAATCGTCTCCAGCATGAACTAGAAAAGCCTCATCTTTTGAGAAAAATTTAGCTTGATAAATAGCATTACCAAAACCTAGAGGTTTAGGTTGATTAATGAATACCACTGTTGAATTCCGAATTTTTTCATAGAAGTGAATCAAGTCGTCCAAAAGTTCGATTTTGTTCTTCGTTTTCAGGTGCTCCAGAAAATTATCATCAATAGTGAAGTGATCTTCAATACTTCTTTTTCCTCTTCCAACAACAAAACATAACTCTCTCAGGCTGGCATCGTAAAGTCTTTCGAAAACGATTTGAAGTAACGGTTTTAGAAACAGCCGCCCATTTACGTCTCTAGCAAAAATCGGTAGCATTTCTTTAGGTTGTTCCTTGGTCGCGGGTAGTAATCGCGTGCCCAACCCAGCAGCAGGAATCACCGCTTTTCTTATCATAGCTTTTCCTTCAATAGGGTTTTACCTAGTCCTATGGCTCTTAACCTCAGTTTTTTGGAAAACTCTTTGTAATCGTAGATTCTCCTTCCATCAATCAGCAATGGTTTTTTCATGAACTGGGTAAAATCTTCTGGTCGAAGTTTCTTGAATTCATCCCACTCGGTGACGAGCATACAGCAGTCAGCATTCTCTAAACACTCAGCAAGCGTGCCTGAATAGTTTACCCTTTTACCCAGTACCTTCTTGGCATTGTTCGCTGCGACAGGGTCAAATACATGAACTTTAGCGCCTTCCTTAAGCAAAAAGTCAATAACCCTCATGGAGGATGCTTCACGCACATCATCAGTATTAGGTTTAAAAGAAAGCCCTAATAATGCGATTTTTTTATCCTTTAAGTTCCCAAGTTCCTCTTTTGCCAGCTCAATCATATGCTTGGCCTGTTCCAAGTTGATCGAAATAACTTCTTCAAGTAATCGAGGCCTGTATCCTATCTTCTTAGAGAAGTCAATCAACGCTTTGACATCTTTGGGAAAGCAGCTTCCTCCCCACCCTGCTCCTGCGTCAAGAAATCTAGGACTTATTCTTGGGTCTAAACCCATGGCATAGGCAATTTTTACAACATCTACCCCAGCGATTCTTTCGCAAATATTTGCTACCTGGTTGATGAAGGAAATCTTTGTAGCAAGAAAGGCGTTGCATGCGTACTTGACCATTTCTGCCGAAGCAAGGCTCATTCTAAGGATAGGTATATGGTTGCCATACAATTCCCTATACAATCCTTCTAACATTTGACCCGAGTTTTCATCAAACTCACCTATCACAATTCTATCAGGATGAAAAATGTCGTATAGTGCCGATCCCTCTCGTAGAAATTCAGGGTTCATAGCCAATCCGAAATCCTTCCCAGCTCTTTTTCCAGAGTATCTTTCTAGAATAGGTCTAATGACATTCTCAGTTGTGCCTGGGGAAACCGTGCTTCTGACAACGACCAAATGATAGTTTTGTTTGTTCATTAGCGCCTTTCCAATTTCCTTAGCAGAGCTGCGAATAAATCTTAGGTTAATACCTCCACTTGGCAAACTTGGGGTACCTACGGTTATGAAAGTTATGCTTGAGTTTAAAACCGCCTTTTCTCTTCCTAGAACAGCCTTCAATTTCCCATTTCGAATGGTCTCCTGAAGCATGGTTTTTAGCCTGGGCTCATAAATAGGACTTATACCTTTATTGATTAGTCCTACCTTGGCTCGTACATTGCTTGAAACTATGACTTTGTACCCCTTAACTGCAAGACAAACAGCTGTACATAACCCCACATAACCCAATCCAACAACTGAAATATGCCTCATAGAGATCATCTGACATGAGTATGTGTCATACTTTGAAAGTGCGCGCATGGATTAACATAGTCAATAACAACAACGTTAAACCTCAACGACTTCTTACTGTTGACACGGGCCTTCTGATATGTTTCTACGGTATGGGGAACAATTGCGCGCAAAAATTCATTCTTGTGCGCGCGCTTTTTTCATCACATATTGTCCTCCCGCAAAATGGGGGGCAAAACATCCCCAGCAAGTCTTACATATGTCCTTAGAAATGTTAGCTGAAGTTTCCATAACCATTTTTGCAAAAGATAATTCTGCCTAGGAAACTCCATCTGCAGATCGGCAAGTCTCACAGGATTTTCAACCAAGTCAAGGTTCTTTATGCTCCCAATCTTTTCTCTAAGTGCAAGTTTGAAATACCCAATCCGCCTAGGTTCACAACCTATAGACTTTGCGGCGATAAAATCGCAGGCAACAGCGTCGTCACTTGCCATTATCGCTCCAAGTTTCCTAGGATTTTTTCCACACGCAACAATACCATCCACTAGAACAATGTTTGTTCTAACTATTTTGTTCATACCAACTATAGCATGAGCAAGCTTCTTATGATAGACATATTTTTTGGGCTTTGCAATGGCTCCAAAAATATTTTTCAAGGCACAGGTGAACCCAACCACTCTATGGTACTTCAACTTTGGTACATTAATTAGCAAATCCGTGTCTAATATCATCTTGTTCACTGGCAAAACCAATTTTTCTCCCGCTAAGACAACCTCTCTCTCAACAATTTCTCCCTCACTTAAATTGACTAACTCAACATTCTTTTCACGGCTTAATTTTTCATATCCAAGTATCTTAAACGCATACCTAGTTCTCATCGCAGATGCGTCTGCTTCTCCCACAAAGATCTGAATGTCCCTCGCCATCTTCTGCCGAACCCAATCGATTACGGCGGAAACAACTCTGGGATCTGTAGTTTCACCAGTAGAATAGTCCCAATAGTAACATAAGTTAGGCTTGATGACTATTGTATCAATCTTATTCGTCAAATCATAATCTAATGTATTTAAGGCTCTTGCAACAGTCTTTCTTATTTCTGCTTTAGAATAGTTTTTAGCCTTCGTCAAGATCACTGTAGCCATTCAAAAACACCCATTCTGCCTGTAAACGTTATCTATTGTCCTCATGACTTCCAGCTGTTCTTCTAGCAACACGGGAGGGCGTATATCCTTCCTAATGGTCTCAAAAAACTGATCCAAAACTTCTGCGAAAGAGGCATAATAATAAGTATAGGACAGATAGCGTACTTTCTTACCTATAGTCCTTCTAAATAGATTCAACGTTCCTTCCTTCACTGCATGAAGATAAAGATTCCTAGGAGAGAACTGATCTGTGGAGATATAACCAACTGTGCCATGCAAATTAATTCTAAAGTTAAAATTTGGAAAAATCATTTTCGAAAACCAGCCAGCATTTACAATACACCTAACCCCAGTTTTTGAAGACCTTAAAACAACCGTTGCACTGTCCTCTATTGACAAGCCAAATCTATAACCCAAAGCGGAAAATTCTATCTTCAAATCTCCAAACATCCAGTTGAAAATATCGACCAAATGATACCCCAGATCCAGTAGTGCCCCTCCACCAGCTTTTTCCTTATCAAACCACCATTCTGGAACAGGTTTTGGCACAAGCTGATGGGAGAAGGGGCCATTCATGATCAAATCAGAGGTGGCGATAACAATATCACCAACTCTCCCTTCATCCGATATCTTCTTCAACTTTTGCACGCTATCAAAATATCGATAATTAACTCCTACCATTAGCCTAATATTTTCAGCTCTGGTCTTTCGGGCAATCTCCTCGGCTTCACTCGAATTCCTTGCAAGTGGTTTATCAACAAAAACATCTAAATCCTTCTCAGATGCGTAAGTGATACTCTCCTTCTTAAGAAAGTTCGGCAAAGAAATGATAACGGCGTCTAACTCTTCTGAATCAATTAGTTTCGTGTAATCATCATAAGTCTTAACATGACATTTTTCCGCCACATTTCTATTCTTCTTGTTCCTATCCGCAACAGCAACCAAATTCACATCTTTCATACGCAAGACATTCAAGAAATGAAGCTTTCCCATGTTCCCCAAGCCAAGTATTCCGACCCTAAGCAAAATCTATCCCCTTGTTTCCCTTATTGCAGCCTCCAGTAATTTCAAGACAATACCCTATCCACTCAGAGAACATTAGGTCACATTGTCAAAACGTATTTAGCTTCCATTTATCCGCTTCACTATGCGTTTTTCTGTTCTTCTCAACATAATTGATATAGTCCCAACCGTCAAGCCCTGAGCCGCAAAAACCAACAACATAAGACCAGTAAGAGCATAACCGCTGTGCCAGATCCGATACAAAAGCACTTCAAGTGCTACCCATCCAAGTATAATCACCGCGGGAACAGCAGCCAAAGCAACAATAGCGGAGAATAGTAGGGCTGGGTTGTACCTACGAGCCAGACCAAAAACGGTACGAACAATTTGAAAGCCATGTCTCCAAGCGCTAAGCTTTTGGTAACCCATCCGTTCTCTATAATCTATTGGAACCTCTGTAACCCTGCCCCTCGTAGCGGTCTGTGCAACAATCTCCACTTCTACATCAAAACCAGTAGTATTGAACTCAAGTTCACGAGCCACATCAGTTTTAACCAAATACATTCCGGAACACACATCACTAAGTTTCGTCCCCATAAGAACATTAAACGTCTTCGTAATCAACCAATTTCCAAACTGATTCAACTTCGGAATGTTTCTCCTTCCGTTAGTACGCACACCAATTATTTGATCATACTTTTCAGCATGCGCAAAGAACTTTTCAATATCCTTCGGGTCATAGGTGCAGTCGCCATCCATTATGAGCATGTAGGGTGTCTTCACGTTTTCAATAGCCGTCTCAATAGCTCCACACTTACCACTACCGTGCTGAAAAATAACAATTCCACCATTTGACTCCGCAACCTTCGCTGTTCCATCAGTTGAATACCCATCCACAACAAGTATGTTATGGTATCCCGATTGCTTCAACTCGCATATAATCTGCCCAATCGCCTTCTTCTCATTCAAGGTAGGAAGCACAATAGTAACATCATCCTTACTCACAGGCACTCACATCATCTCTGCAACTTTGAATCAAAGCGTTCCAATGAGAAGAATAGATCACCAACACTCAGACGCATTAAACTTAAACTCCTCCCTTTATGCTCTCACCTGAACCAAATTCTAGTTCTTCAACGCGTTAAACTTTTGATTACCACTATTTAAATGTCCATGGAACAACCTTAATCAATTTCTAGGAAGACCTTCTAGAGCAAAAAACCATGCCCGAGAAATTTTGCCGTCAGAAACTCACAACAAAAAAACTAAAAGTCACCAGTTTTCATCCGCAAACCATAACGCGCGCTCTCTATCCACAAAAACAGAAAACAACGCAAATAACTTAACAAAACTAGGAACCCGTCATATTCAACCATAAGCCAACAAACCGGTTATGATACTGAAAACTACTCGAGGTCATGTTGTACAACCAAAGTTCAAAAAACATCTGATAATAGAACCCATTCCTATCTGAATCCCAAGTTGAAGAGCAGTTAACCGGAAAAACTATACCATTGATTGAAACGTTCTGAACAAGACTAAAATTCTGTTGAAACAACACATTCTCAACAGCGAAGGACAACGGAGCCTCCCACACTTCTCCATCAGAAAGAAAGAAACGAAACTCATAAAGGGGAGGCAGTGGACTCGGCTCTGATGTCGTAAAATTGGGAAGCTGTTGAGTTTGATTGCGAAACTTCACGTACACAACGTAATACGCCGCGCGCGCACGCGCATCACCCAATTGATTACCTACACCTACATAAATGCTATACTGCTTCATACCGCGAATGTTGAACGGATAGTTTTCGGCCCTATGCTCAGGACCTAGGAGCCAAAGCTCCGAAAACCTTTCTGAGTTCCAAGGAACACCTATGAACAAGCTAAGAGTTGGAGCCACTGCAACAAGCATCAGAACCAAGCTTCCTATAATGAATAAAGTACGGTACTCTTCAACATTCATCCTCAAACCACCACCTTCACGCGCATTCTAGATAACGCCTTTTGAGAAAATGCCATAACAAAAAGCTCCCTAAAGCAATAAAAATCACGCCCAAGAAAGACCCCATTATCGTCAACCAAATACGCTGTACACTTTCACGCCACGCTAAATCCTTCAACTCGTAAGCCTTACTCTTCACATCTTCTCCAATATTCGTGCCCATATCAGCAAAACGAGTTGCTTCATCAAAGTCCCCTAATCTATACGCCATATGCGCCTTAGCTAAAAACTCTCCTGCTTCATTTAGCTGAGCCAGCAAACCTGAAACGTTCGCTTCACTCTGCTCAACGTCTAAGACAGCTTGATAAGCGGAAACCAAAGCGTTCTCAGCTTCTTCAATGCTTGCAGTAGCCGTTTCTTTCGAGTTTGATTCAACTGCCCCAGACAAGACAATAGAAGCTGAAAAAATCAAAACAATTAGCAAAACCAAAAGTTTTGAAACAGCCTTCCTTACTAATTTCCTCATTTCGTCTCATCACTTGCATTTGAACACATTCTCGCTAACATCATCTCGTCTTTACGAGCGCCTTCAAACTGCTGTTGAAGCTGTACACGACGCTCAGAGTATTCCTCATACTTTCGGAGAAAAACTTCACCTTTTCGTGTGACTACGTATAGCCTATCATCTTTATCAATTCTGATCAGGCCAGCTTCTAAGGTCTCAGCAAGATACCGTTTTAGAAGATCATAACTCAGATTAGCCTGATACATAATCCTAGTTTTCTTAGCGCCTCTTCCAGTTATGTATAGGATGTCTGCAATGATCTGCAGCCTGCTTCTATACTTGCTACTATTATTCACAGCGACCTGTACCATACTCTATCCAACCAATCCCTGGTACAAAAAATAGCGCTAGAAGATTATCTTTAATCCAATCTTGACGTTTACTCAATCAATCAAATAAAAGTCACAAGATGCAAAAGACAGGCTTCAGTAGTGTAGCCAGCCTCTTCCGCCTTTCTTCTTCTGCTGACCCTTCTGACAATCTCTCTTCAGTGGTGCAGGCCTCCCTCTCCCAGTGAAACTTTTCTGTCTACTTAACACACTTCTAATGAACCTGCCCCATCCGCCAACATAAGCATTAGGAGGAATCGCGTTTGGAATCTCAGAAGGTTTATGACGCTCCAAGATTTCAAAGAAATCTAAGGGCTTGAAGTCCCTCGTAGCGATAATAACCGTGCCCCGGTCAACAAACAAGGATGAGTAGTTTTCACGAGCAATTCCCTCAGCTTTCACCCTGTCGTCTATTCGGTCCCACCATAACCTTTTCCATGTTGTCCTCAACTCGTCGACAAAGGCTTTCCATTCTGAGCGTTCCACTATACAATCCCTCCCTGAAAGGAGCGGACGAGGATCCCGAACCCTTGCCCAACAAACCTCACATATCAACCCATCACAGAGGTGCTCGCTTCGGCTCATTGCGCTTAAGTAGCGGTTAAAGCCAAACTGGAGGAGCGGTTTTGCCGCAACCCTCTATAGAACAAGGAAAACGGACTTATAAAACAGTAAGGAACGAACTTCTTTACCCAAATTCTAGAACTCTCCTCTATAAGGTTCTAGTAAAACTCCCAACATCTTATGAAAAAAGATTTCACAAACCATTTATCCTTTTCAAATAATTCACGAACTAACCGAAGGAAGCTGCAATGTGGGTGATCGACGAAATTCTAATGCTGCTTAAGGACGGAAACTGGCATAATTTGGAAGAGATCACTACAAAGTGCTCCTCAAACGACTTTAGAGTAGAAATGATCGTAAGTTTTCTATCCAAATACGACTTCATGGAGGTAGATAAAAAAGGTCGAAAAGCAAGGCTCCGTCCCTTGATGCTAGAGTTCATCAACGAAATTCAACGCAACAGAGAAGAGGAAGCTACTAAGCCATTAGGGCCTTGAGCTTGCGATAGGCATCAAGAAAGGAACGTCCTTTCGCTGAAGTTTTGAAACAAACTATTTCGCTGCTTCCCTTCTTTGAGACTAAACTCAAGAGTCCCATACCTAAAAGAAGTTTTAGGTAACGTTGAAGCTGCCCGTGGCTGAGATTGCATCTATACATGATGCGAGTCTTTTTCGCCCCTTTAACTGCCTCATTTAAAATGCTTGCCATAATGTCCACTTGGCTTCGAACTTGAACCAAACTAGCGGAATTCATCCTCTCCTTAACCAAGGAACACACCTAGATTCTCTTCTAAGGGGATATTACGTATGGCTATATCTACATATTTAAAATTTAAGGTACACACCCCTTTTGACAAACATTGTTGACGGTGATGTCGCCATCTCTTGCAGGCGTGTAAATGTCCTTCCAAAGTTTGACAAATGATATAAATGAATCTTTTCTTCTATTGTCCGAAAGAAAACGTTAATAGTGGAGTGGTTGTGAATGGTAGGCTTTGAAAAGCATTCTTTAATGCCGTTCTTTCGCGTCCTCACCGAAGATGCCCTTAACGCTATTCATCTGGCTTCCCTCGATGTACTGGAAAACACCGGTGTCAGAATTCATCATGGCGAAAGGATTCTAAAGATGCTGAAAGACAACGGGTGCACAGTGGATTATGAAAAAGGCATAGTTCTATTTCCATCTTACCTAGTCGAAGAAGCGATGAAGAAAACTCCCAAAACCTTTGCCATGTACGGAAGAAACCCGAAATACGACTGTAAACTGGATGGAAGACACATCTATTTCACCACCGACACAGAGACAACCAACACGGTTGACCTTTCAACTGGAGAGTGGAGACCCTCGACAAGAGAGGATCTGGAAAAGCTCACGAGAGTCACAGACGCTCTGGAATCCTACGCCGCTGGCGGTCACCTCACCACCTCCTTAGACAAGCCAGACAACGTCCGTTGCCTTCACGACTACGCCGCTGCTCTAAATAACACAGAAAAGCCTTGCGACTGGTCTGTTTATCCACCTGAACTGGCACAGCAACTAACCGAATACCAACTTGAAATGGCAACCGCGGTTGCTGGAAGCAAGAAGAAGTTGAAAGAAAGACCCTTAGGAGAAGGTGGCTTTTGCACGGAATCGCCACTTAAGTTTGAGGGAAGATACGTTGAACTGGCCTTAGAGCTTGCCAAGCTTGGGTTTCCATGCTGGATTGGAAGCATGCCTCTGGGTGGAGCCACGGCGCCTGTGACTCTTGCTGGCTCCCTTGTCATGACAAACGCTGAGATTCTGAGCGGCGTCTGTACTATTCAACTTGCATGTCCTGGCACGAGTACGAGAGTTGACTATCTGATGGGAAACTTAGACATGAAAACTGGCTTGTGGGGACAGGGACCGGAGGAGGGGCTTCTATGTGCGGGCGCGGTTGAGGTTGCCAGATACTATGGATTCCGTGTAACTGTCAACGGATTCAACTCCTCCTCCAAAATGTCTGGGGCTCAGACAAGTTGCGAAAAAGCGATAAGCACTCTTCTACCTGTGTTGGCAGGGGCAGATGTTGTCTATGGAGCTGGCAGTCTGGAGGGAGGAATGGCGGCTTCCTTCGAGGAGCTGGTAATAGATGACGAAATTTGCAGGGCTGTGTTAAAAGCGGTTCAGGGAATAGAAGTAAATGACGAAACCTTAGCTGTAGATGTAATTCATAAAGCGGGTCCTGGCGGACATTTCCTAGCTGAAAAGCACACTCTAAAACATTTCAAAGAGAGCCTCTTCTTCCCTGAAATAATGGACAGAAGTAGCTACGAGGCTTGGAAGAAGGCTGGAGGAAAGAGCTTAGTCAAGAGGGCTAGAGAAAGGGCGGAGGAAATTCTGAAAGACTACTGGCCAACACCGCTAGATAAGGATGTTCAGAAGGAAATCTCAGAGATAATTGAAAGAGCGGAAAAGGAACTGCCGAAGAGTGCTGTGTGAGGCACGACCAAGGCAATTGTTCAGGTGAGTTTGTTCGCTATTATTTCCCCTAGAGCCCTTGCCATCTTCAGCTCTTTTTCTCCTACCGACTTGTCTCCTCGAACGATGGCTATTCCACCTAACTGCTTCATGTTTTGGAGTTCGAAGAAGCTGCTGATGGCTGAGAGAGCTAGTTCTTGACCGTCCTCTTCTGCCACGGCGACGGCTGCACCCATCTTGCCTTTTAGAGATTCAGTGTGGTACAGCGGATTATTTCGGTCGATAAAGTCTTTCACTAACCCTGTTACGTTCCAGTAGTATGTTGGCGTGCCAATTATGAGCACTTCTGCGGTTTTCAATTTTGGATATAATTTTTGCATGTCGTCCTTGATGTTGCATTCTCCTGTTTTTTCGCAGATTTCGCTGCAGCCAGAGCAGTGTTTAATGTCGAACTCCGCAAGGTGCACTAGTTCGGTTTCCACATTTCTCCTCTTAGCAACAGCTTCTACAACGGCTTCAACCAGTTTGTAAGTGTTCTCTTTACGGGGACTCCCAACTATTGCAAGAACCTTCACCAATTCTCTTTTCCTCCTATTGAACTTGAGACTTATCCGCTAAAGGCAAATATTGTTCTTTCGGTTTATGTAGGCCATACTAACGTGGTAAATAGTGCAGTGGAAGAGTTGCCTCAACGAAAAATATGAAAATTAGAATTCGGTCTTCGTTGGTTAACGTTAGCCGAGACTCTTTGCGCCCTCTTGAGGTCCAGGCGGCTCATAAGGACCTGCGCCCTTTGCTCCTCCCTTGCGATGTAACGCTGATCCAACTGATCTCCATAGGCGTGAGAGACCGCTTTTCACCCTAGCGCGGAAGACAACTAGGACCGTTGCCACGGCTGCAACAGACCCAGCGAACACCCAGAACCACCATTGTGTCCAGATGGGTCCTCCTCCCGGGGGTGCAAGAGCTCCTCGGCTTATGAAGAATGAAACCTCTGGGTCGTTGTGAACTGCGTATCCGTCCCACCTTGGGAATCCTACGGTCAGGAAGTACATCATGGCGGATATTTCGAAGCCTGTTGAGGATTTACCTGATTCGGATTCGAAGCTGGCTTTGAAGGATCCTATGGGTGTGGTTTTGCTTGTGACGTTGAGGGTGCGGATGGTGTCGTTGGCTGCGACTGGTTTGCCCCAGTCGTAGGTGCTTCCCAGCTTTACGGAGGCGAAGCTTGCGTTAGCCAGTTTCGCTGCCACGTCGAACTTGGACGATTCGGTTGCATTGTTGTTGTCCACTCTTGAGCCCTCTTCGTCCTTGATGTCCCACGCTATGCCCGTGGCTGCTACAACGTAGTAGTTTATGGCTAGGCTTCGATTCAGGAGCACATCGTTGCCCCTTAGGTCTTGCCTATCACCATCTATCACGTTATGATCCAACTCCCAGTTTCCTATGTGCTGATCGATTTTCATGGAGGCCTCGTTGTTCAGTTCACCGTTTTCGGTGGCGTTGGCGCTGAAGTGGACTATGAAGGTCATTTCGTCAACTGCTGACTCGGTGGGCTTCTTGGTGAAGTCCGGCGCGTCGAAGTCTGCACCATAAATCATTTTGTCCCACCATCCCCACATAGACCTTTGTTCGCTGAATGGAAAGAGGGTTCCGTTCACGTCGGTGCACGTGAATCCGAAGGTGATGGTTTCGTCTTTTGAAACCACCATCTCGCCCGTGGCGTTCGTGTTTCCAAAAGCTTCTCCAGGTGTTACAAAGGTGATGTTGCCGACGCTTTTTGGCATGAAGAAGTGTGTTTGTTGGGAGTTGGTGTTGTTATACAGGAACAGCCCCGCAAGCTCGTAGCGTAGTCCTATTCCAGCCATTTGTCTAGTGTTGTTCTCAATCCAGCTGGTCATGTAGTCTTGCTGGGTGCCGAACCATATCCATTCCCACTCGTTGGTGTTGTCCTTGAACCAATCCCAGTGTTCTCTCTCAGCTCGAGCTAAGACGTCGGCCCATGTGAAGTTCTTGGCCATGTGTGCTATGTCCCAGTAGCCTGGGTTTGGCAGTCCGGTTGTGCTGTCCGTGAGGGTGGCGTTGATCTGTTCCATTGTCGCCTGGCTGACGGAACTCGCGTTTGAGGCGTAGTACCAGTTGTAGGTTTCGTTCCACTCGAATTTCCATACGACGTGTACTTTGCCCATCCATGCGCTGATGTGCATTTCATCGTCAATCATGGAAGCGTTGGGGTCCCATACGAGCTCTACGAACATTCGGTTTTCGGTTTGGTTCCACATGTCAGATCCTCCATGTATTCTTCTCACGAAGTATTGGTCGTCTGTGGTTGTTAGGTCTCCGTCTAGATCAACTGCCCCGGTTTCTGGAACTATGTCGAAGACACGCATTCCCCACATTCCCCATTCGGGTTTGCCGACAACTAGGTCCCATGTGGTTCGAACGGTGTGAACGTTTAGGTCGGTCAGCATCCACCGGTACACCTCGCCCCACATGGTGTGTTTTTTGTAAATGTTCATCCTTTCCACATGAACGTCAAGTTCGTTCCAGCAATAAGCGGGTTTCCACCGCCCTTGCTCTTCCACCTCAAGCTTTGTCCCATTTAGTGTAATGGTTTCGTAACGCCTGCAGATACGCCTACCATCAATATACTTCCAGTTTCGGTATGCATCAAATAGATCGATTGTGTAGGTTGTTCCGCCAAGAGTGACATCCATGGAGG
>Ga0315312_1000711_pt1 | contig 33416 bp, 25 predicted proteins | sample TDP7_MG_FD_203629 | JGI IMG/M metagenome (GOLD analysis project Ga0315312, IMG submission 203629) | Freshwater sediment microbial communities from Lake Towuti, South Sulawesi, Indonesia - TDP7 | ecosystem: Environmental > Aquatic > Freshwater > Lake > Sediment | place: Indonesia: South Sulawesi... | reverse complement strand
TTACTTTGGCTTCGCATAATTCATTACTTCCTTATACGCAAAGTTTCGTTCTGGCCTGCTGGTTAGGCTTTGGCCAGGCTGGATTGTCCAGCTTGCTCACATCAGCTTTGCTTGGCACACTCATATTATATTCCTTAATAAACAAACGATTTTATGGTTTCTAACAGCAATACTTAATGACCGTTATTTCAACTTTCTACACATTATAATCCAACTTCAACAAAGCTAAAATAATCACGTTTTGGCCATAAAACTAAACAGCTACTATTCTCAATTTGAATGAGTTTGGCATAAGTGTAGTTTTGACAAGAACATATACAATTTGTCATCCTGAGCGTAACGTAGTGGAGCGAAGAAACAAATTGTCATTCTGAGCGGAACGTAGTGGAGCGAAGAATCTGGGCAATGATAAACCGAGATTATTTATCGCTAAGGCCAGCGGTCGCCACCGCGCCCAGCCAGGGATTCTCCGCCCCCTTGCTTTCTTGTCCGCCGCCCCTGCTCTTGTCTTCGACAAGAAGACGCGGGGGAACCGCGGGGGCAGGAGAAAGCAAGAAGGGGGGCTCAGCATGACAGCTTAAAAGTCAGTCAAGTCGAGTACTGTTCTTAACAAGCCACGACAAACCCGTGACTTACCATTATCTCAAGGTCTGTCATATCAACCGCATAATCTTAATTGCTACTCACGGCGCCTCCTGCTATGGAGCCAAACGATACAATCGAATGTCGTCAAAGTACAATTTACCGCTGGCACCATTGCCATCAATCCCAATACCGAGCTTAGTGACATTCTGCAGGTTCACGCCCAACGATGCAAGAGTAATATTCCACTGCTGCCACTGTATTTTCGCTATGTCAGCGACGTCACCGCCGTAGACCACCTTGGAGCCGTTGACCTTTACATACAACTGTCCCGTGTTCCCCGCAGTGCCGTAGAAGTATAGCACTAATGTTGCAACGCCGGCTTTAGTCCAATCCTGCCCGACGGCAAAAGTCCGCTCGGCCTCTGAATATGCTTTGCCGGCTGTGTTGCTGTAGGCAAGCGGCATCGACTGCCTACCACCGTGAAAGATAATTTTCTCGGCGAAAGGAGGAACGTCATAACCAACGATAGAACCGTTTGTCGTGGTGCCGTATCCATCTATCCACGTATTAAATATCCTGTTGCTCGCAGGGTCGGTGGTGTCAAGGTCATTGTAGCTCTCGAAATCGTCCACAATAAAATATTCCTGTGTCGTAAAGTCCCAGAGGTCACCCTGCCACAATGCGGGAGTCTGGGCTTCATTGACCTCATCGACCCGCCAATAGTAGGTCTTGCCTAAATCAAGCAATAATGGACCATAGCTGGCCTTGGTCACGGTAGCGACAGGTGCGGTACCGTCTATCACAGCCTGCTGGTCGGCGCTAAAGTACACGTTGTGCTTGGCTGCCTCTCTTCCCGCTCTGAAGCTAAGGACTGCATCTACGTTCACATTTGTTGCCCCGGAACCCGGGCTGGGCTCTCTTGCACAGACCGGTATGTAGAAGAAGCGGACTTCGCTAAGACCATATTGGTTAAAGATTCCTCCCCAGTTGGTGTGAGCCGTGAGCCGCACGTACCTTGCCGCCATACCACCCAAATCAACAGTTGTATTATGTGCATAGTCAGGTGCTCCTGGCGCGCGGGCAAACTGGTGAGTATTACCCAATGTCGTATAGTCGATGCCATTGGCCGAATACTCAATCAAAACATCTTTGAACCCGAAACCGAGCACCGACTCCAAACCCTCATTATGGTTCCATACCCACATCTCGTGCAGTTTGTAAGTCTTATCGAATTCAAATTCTATCCAGGTCGGCTGCGGCCCTGCAGGGTCGCTCATCCACATATTATCGTCGGCGTCTTTGCCGTGCAATAAGCCGCTCCCATCCAGTCCGGAGCCGTTGACGGTATTCTCGGGTCCGCGACCGGCTGCCTGGCTGGAAGCTGTGGCGGTTATATTCTTGATGGCGTAAGCAAAGGGCTCAGTCGTAAAACTCCAGACGCTGCCTTCGTATACGGTATAGTCTGGAGGGCCGTTGACCTCATCGACTCGCCAGTAGTAAGTCGTGTTGAAATCAAGGCGCCCTGGAGTATAACTGCTGGCACTCTGGGCGATACCGCCAATGCCATCTTTGACGTCGTTGTAGTTCTCACTGAAGTAAACTTTGTGCCCATTGACCGGCGCTGCGAAAGCTCCCGGCGACCAGCTAAGCACCACATCACGAGGAACATCGACCGCCCCATTTGCCGGAGATCGGCCATAAACAAACACCGGAGGCGGACCAGGTGCAATAGGCGCGGCATCCGCTGTCCAAATGGCACCTACTATAGTCCCGTGGATTTGGTTAGGCGAACTGTCGAAGGCAGTCGTTCCTTCACCCTCATTGAATTTCCAGTAACCGACTAATCCTTCTTCAGTGCCTCTTAGTTCTTTGTTCATGTCTTTCTGGATTTCTTCCTTGGTACGGGCATAATTCCAGACGCGAAAATCGTCCAAAATAACATTGGCCCCCGCGCCAATGCGAAGAATAGATGGCTGCGTAGCGTCGGTAAGGTTGACCCCGCTTCTCGATGCCGCTTGTACCCCAGCTTGATATATTATCTGCTCTCCATTCAAAGCAGTAAGCACAATTGCTACATGGCCCCACTCGTTTACTGGAATTCCTTCATAACTGTTTACTGTTGATTGACCGGTCCCAGTGCTGTGGTCGAAATGCAGTCCGCGTTCACTTGGGCGCAGTGCTAAGAGTGGCCCTCTCCCCCAGGAAGAATTTGTCGAACCTTTGTAGAAAACGTTTCTCCAGCTACCCGTTGGTCCTTGCAGGTCTTTCATCCAGAGCTCGTAAGTGTAGCTACCTAATCGAAGAACGTTTTTATCATCATTAATTGTTACCGACCCCCCGTTAACTTCCAGCGCATATCTGCCCTCGGCATAAGCGGCAGGCATCGTCGTGGGCAGGGAACACGCAACCGACAGAAACACAGCCAGCACAAAATCCCTGAACAAACTCACTTTACTTTCTGAATTAATAGAGTACATTTTTATTCCTCCAAATTAAATGAATGTTTTTTCGCCATGACAAGAAAGAAGTAAATCAATTTTCTACACATAATGGTCCTCCTTCAAAAGCCCCAATTCTTTCTCTGTCCCCCTTCTTGCTTTCGCCAGCCCCCGCCCCCATGCTTTCTACGAAAGCAGAAATGGGGGCGAGTCGGGGCGGCGGGCAAGAAAGCAGGGGGACGAAGGATGAATATTAGCTGTCAAATAGAAATGCAAAAATCTTTACTCTACAGCACAAAGTCCATATTACAACCCTGTGCCCGCACAATTAATCCTCCTCTATCTAAAAAACTGCAAAGATTCCACAGGACAGAAGGCCAAAATCCACAGGTGTACTAAGTATTTTATACCAAATTAGCCGGTCCACTTCAAGAAGAACTCATGCCAAATTTCGTTTTAGCAGCTACTTTTGCTGTCTCAACGAACCGCATATCATCATACACCATTGCTTTCGAGTTAAAAAGCTTCCAGCACGTACTATTACAATATTTTTCTCAATGTTTGGATGTGTTAAGATTTAGTCCATTGTTGCCTTCCATTGTTCTGACCCCGAATTATTTACCAACCTTAATTAGAGAGTTGTCCACGTTTCCTGTCCTGTATTCCTGAGGCTGAGCCGTAGGCGAAGCCGCTTCCCACTGAGAATGAAAGCGGACTTCTTTAGCGCCGAATACTACTTAACCTTCGGACTATCGACAATCAGCCGAGAAGCTCCATTGAATTTGTCAAAACGTAAGTTATTAAGGAACCAGTATTACCTGCCGACTGGCGAATTTCTTAACAAACTGTTAGACAGATGCAGCCTGATATTATAATTTGATAATTATTGCAATCGTCACAAGATGTGCGGTTCAGGAAGATAAAACGCTTTATAGACAAGAAACCATATAATGGATAAAATACTCTTCGAAGTCGAGAGTTCCAAAGTTGGCCAAGGGACAAAGTCTATAGATATGTGAAGGGCTTTGTTATGAGTGCTCTCAAATTAAATTTAACATTCGTCATATTATTCTCAATGCTCTGGGTATGCATTGCGTCCGAAGCTGTTGAAAAACCGTGGTACGCCGGCACATGGGATTCGACGCTCTACCCGCTCGCGGAGCATCCAAAAACTATCGCCATCAGGATGGAGCTAATTGACAAAGATACTCACATCCCAGTCAGTGATGTCAACGTGACCTTAGAGGGCCGGTACTACCAGATATGGATTAGGCAGGATATTGCTAAGGCTGAATCGAAACCGTGGTGGAACATTTTTGTCGACCCCAACAACAGAGAGCCTCGGCCCAGAGAATTCAAGCTGGAGGCGGTCTCTGACTCAAATGGTGTTGTCGTCTTTGCCCTGAAATGGCAGAAGGAATTCCCGTGGGACAGCAAAATCGGTAACAAGTGGACTTCGCTCGTCGGGGAGCGGTGGATTATCTATCTTGATGACATCGAAAAAGTGCAAAGACTTGAGATTCGCCATCCCCAGTACAAGCACATCGAAGCACCGCTGGATTTTCGGCACTTGGTCGACTTAAAACAGTACATCGATGCCTCACAGCGTGGCGAAGACAAGAGCAGAAGGTTTGAGGACAACTGGAAGAATGAGATTAGCCGTCAGGACGTAAAGTTATTCGTTCTCGACCTCGGGGCCGGGTTTGCCGAGTACAATAAGCAGTTCTGTAACCAGCCGGAATTCTTCCAGAAGGTCCGGGCCAAGGATTACGGTATGGTCTACAGAAAAACTGACAACCTGCCCAACAAAAGAGATGCGACGAAGTGCGGCCCTTACTTTGTCTACGACCTGGGCGAGACCCTTCTGGAGCCTGTGGCGGCCTCCCCTCAGCAGACTTCTGTCGTTGGCGAAAAGGAAAAATCAATCGATTTGGGCAGCGGAATCCGCATGGAGTTTGTCCTTATTCCCGCGGGAAGTTTCAACATGGGTTCTCCCTCTACAGAAAAGGGCAGGGATAGCGATGAAGGCCCGGTTCGCAGAGTTCAAATTACTAAACCGTTTTATATAGGTAAATTCGAAGTGACCCAGGAACAATATACGGCTGTTATGGGCACAAATCCGAGCCATTTCTCAGGAAAAAATTTACCGGTAGAATCTGTTTCGTGGAATGATGCCGTAGCATTCTGTAAAAAACTTGGAAGCAATTTTCGTTTGCCAACCGAAGCTGAGTGGGAGTACGCTTGCAGGGCCGGCTCAGAAACTCGTTTCCACTACGGCGACGACCCCAGTTATTCGCAGCTTGGTCAATACGTCTGGTACGAAAGTAGCGGCAATGAGGAAACACATCCAGTAGGTCAGAAGAAACCGAACAAATGGGGATTATTTGACATATACGGTAACGTTTGGGAATGGTGCTCCGATTGGTACGCTAATAGCTACATGAACATCGCAAGCATTGATCCGACTGGGCCTGCCTCCGGCAAATATCGTGTTCTTCGCAGCAGCCCGTGGGTCTACCGCGCATGGTACTGCCGGTCTGCGAATCGTGGCGGCAGTGCGCCAGAAATCCAGTACCACAATTTCGGTTTCCGTGTTGTTCTGGACTTAAATTAACACTTTATGCTTTGTTCTTTTTCCCTTTGCATCAAAGCAGTGCGAATATGTGGTTAGTCGCAATGTACACCCGCCATCGCTACCCAATAGTGGGCGCAGGTCATCTTTCGCTACCTCTGAACCATCGACGTAAAGGTATTTGCTCGAGCCGTCATACATAAGGCCGATATCATGCCACCGGTCATCTGTGATTACAAAATCCAGCTTCAAAGGGAGCAATGCATGTATCAAAAGTTAGATTCTTCGCGGAGTTTACCCGCCAGACGTGCGGCGGGTTTATCCTGAGCAAAGCGAAGGACTCAGAATGACACCAATCATTTATTTAGAGACAGAGAGTAGAACCATCGGCCGCTGTTATATACCCGAACTATTAAAAGGCGGCCCAAGCTTGACCACTCCGTAGCCATTGAGAGTATGCCGGCTGAACTACGGACGCAAAGTTTCGTCTTTTAAGACCTCATAGTATTCTTGTTAAAGGAAGCGTTTTTCTTAATGTCACCTTAACTACAGCCAAGCCTCAGTCTACAATAATAAATGTTTGGGGACAGTAATTAATAAAATTAAATTTGGCATTTAGTAAAATATTGAGTATAATATAATCAGCGAAACAAGCATTATTGAATGGAAATTGTGGAGTGGAAGAGTCTGATATTATCGGTTTTTCTAATTCGCAGTTTCTGCTTGTGACGATAATTTTTAGAATATAGTGGACGGATCCGGGCTTATCTTGGTAATTACCCTGATATTTGCATAATACTACTCCTTCCTTTTCTTGGGGGCTGGTCTCTCTGTAGGTCAGCCCTTTTTTTGCGCTGTTACATCCGCTGCGCAAAACAGCCCAAACCTTTATATTTTCCTTTCTGTTGTTCACCTGAAAATCACAATCTCTCGGCACAAAAATTCCCAGTTAATTGTCACTCTAAAAGCCTCGCTTAGGTCCTGAAACTATTTTGTTTTCAGCTAAGCATTGGCACATCTCAGAAAAAATTCGGTCACTCTCAGGCATTGTTATTAAAAACTCTTGACTTTTGTGAACTAATACGGTAAACTTGTTTTCATAAGTAATTCCGGGGGCGGTTAAAATCAAAGTGGGGGGTTCATGTTTCCCCTTTAAGCACTCAGGTTATCGTGCTTTGTTGGTATCGATTCAAGTGCTTGATTTATTTTACCACCACTCCGTTTTTGGGGGATATGGAACAATATCAAAACAGACTATCTCAAACCTAAAGTAAGGTTGAAGAACACAAATCATAAGCTGTGGATAGTTCACAGCGAAGAACACATTGTTAAACATTTTTTTGGGGAGCAGGGAAGATGTTAAAGTTGGCAAAGATATCAGCGATTTTCTGTGCAGCGGTTGTTCTGGCTCTGCCGTGCACATCAAAAGCCGCCCCTCTCGGTACTGTCGATATAGCATATACCGGTCAAGGCGCATATGACACAATGAACATCTGGGCTGGCGGCTACGAGGGTATTACCGGCAATGCCGGAGTTTATATGCTCGAAAAGACCGGCGGCACCGGTGAGGGAAATTTCTGGCCGAACGGTCCAATTGGCGCCTTCTGTGTTGAGTGGGCCGAAGAGGCGTCGAGCAGCACATTGACGTACAATGTGATTATGCCGCAAGACGGGCCTCTACCAACCACTTTTCTGGGAGCTACAATGGGCGTCACCAAGGCCAAGTACATCGAAGAACTATGGGGTAAGTACTTCAACCCAGCCTGGGTGGGAAGTTGCGCGTTTAGCGATTACTATGACAACGGGGCCGCAGCCTTTGCTGCAGCTTTATGGGAGATTGTTCACGAGAACCTTCCAGCATCTCCGCTGGGGTGGGATGTCACCGTCGATGGCACCGCTGGCAGCGGTGGTTTCCGTGCCGAGTATTTGGATGCGTATACTGCCAATACGTGGTTGCACAGCTTAAACGGCACCGGCCCCACGGCAGACCTGCGAATCTTTAGTTACAAGGGACAACAGGACTTTATTGTAGAAGTCCCGGAGCCGGCAACAATAGCTCTGCTTGGACTCGGCGGTATGTTCGCCTTGCTGCGCAAAAAAAGAGCAAAGTGAGTGAAAAGTGAATTAGTGAATTAGTGAATTAGCGAATTAGTTTTTAACTAATCAACTAATTAACTAATCAACTAATCAACTCAAATCAAGCTGCCTGATATCCGCAGCGCAAAAATGAGAGGAAAATTAAGAAAGAACTTAAAAACATATACATGGGGGGAAAACAAAATGAAAAAGTTAATGGTTCTTGCACTGGTCGTTTGTGCGAGCACGCCGGCGTTTGCGTCGCCGACAATCGAATTCAGTCCTAATCCGGACACTGCGGGTAGCTGGTTTTACGATGGAGCCGGCACGCTTAGCTTTGACCAGGATATTGCCGTTGATAAGGGATTAAGCAGTAACACCGATGCCTTGGTTGGCTCTTTAGTGTATATCCCCACCTTGGCAGTAAGTGGCATTCCAACTGGTCCCTACACGGTCAGCCCGATAGGCAGCTCAACCATCTCGATTAGAAGCCCCGATAAAAGCACGACCTACTTATTGGGTACTCTTGCTGCCGGCGACTTGGTCCCGATCGGAACGATAGCCGGAGGCTACACAAGTTTTAGAGCGGACATTACCAACGTCGCCGTAACGGCTGCCGGCCAAGCCCTCGGTTCTGCTGCGTTGAGCGCCATTATGTATGCTAAGTCACTTGATTTTGAACTCTCTCTACAGGGCGGAAGTGGTACCAAATATCTTACCTTTGCAAAAATGATGAGCGGTGGCTATGCCGGCGGAAACGGTTTCAGCGGCGCTATGACGGTTCCTGAGCCGGCAACAATTGCTCTGCTGGGTCTGGGCTCACTGCTTTTGTTAAAGAAACGAAGGCCATAAAATTTGCCCTTTAATAACCACTGGGTTGTGAGCATTACGCTTACGGCCCTTTTTTGTTTATATAGTGAGCCTGGTCATAGAAAAATATTTTTACAATTAAGCGATAAAGGCCATTTGCCTCATTCAGCAGCCTCATTCGACTTAAATTATTACTTTTCTGTCTTTTAAGCTGGAATTGAAACAGCTTTTGTGGTATAATAATTTTTTTGCGATGGAGGTAGGTGTGATGTGATTATAATTCGATTTGTATGTAAGTGTTGGCGTTGGTTATGGCGGCCGGGCGCGACCCCACCGAGAGGGATTTACTCTCACGATTCCCATAAATGGGAATGCAAAATCGAGACTCTCAGAGGTTTATCAGATAAACATCGTTGAATTTTTATGCCAAGAGATTGAGCGTTGTCGATAGTCTAAACTGTCCCCATTCCTAACCGTTGTATTTCGGCAGGCAGGTACTTTGTCCTCAATTTCATCAAGGTTGATGGTCAGCCGAAAACACCAATGTCACAGGTCCCACTCTTTGGAACCCTTCACGAATCTATTTTGCAGGATTAGTCCCACCAATGTTGGTGCCAGCAGCATGACAGGCAGAAACCATTTATGAGTAAATATCAGTTCTTCCACCCTTTCGGTCGTCTGCTGATAACGGTATAAAAGTGCCAGGATTCCTGTCACCAATAATCCGCTGCCCCCCAGACTTGAAAACAGAATGACAGCGATTTTGAAAATGATAAAGGATATCATGCCGCCGGCAACTATCCCAATAAGCGCCCCGGCCCACATGTACTTTTCGGTTAGCCCACAGGCGTACCATATTCCCGATGTGAGTATCCCGCCCGCGACCGCACCTAATATACTAACCGCCCATCGCATCAACGGCACGGAAAGAACCGCCATGAACCCAAGGCCTACCAGCCCACCTATAAGTTGGCTATCCTCACCGCTGATTTTATCACCTACCATTATTCCCAAAAGCAGGCCCAATAGCCCGAAGCTGATTACCACTAATATCTTGAAGACACGCCACCCATAGACAAGGCAGACCGCTCCGAAAGATATAAACATCAACGCTTCGAGCAAATCAAGCCTAATGATTTGTTCCCAGAACAGGTCTATTGGGACAATTGATTCTTCTGCTGCCTTCGGGCCCGCAGTTTTAACTGCGTGTGCAAGGATAGTAACGCAATCCATTATTCTTCTCCTTAATTTTCCTTCTTGTCTTTGCCCATAAATAGGTACAGGTCTTCATAAAATCTCTTAATCCAGCACCAACCGTCCCGCACTAAAACGGAGCCGAGCAAAGTCTTTTTTCCTATCGTACCGAAAATAGCGCCTGGCAAAGTGCGTTTTAGTGCGGGATGAGGACCCAGTTATATAGTCCTCCAATCTCGTATTTCCTGGGACCCTTCCTTACCCTTATTGGCTCGGTTTCTTCTTATCGAATCTCTTTTGACGCGTTTACAGAGCAACAACTGCTCAATTGTACCGAAAACTATCATTATTGTGAAGATAGCGCCATAAAATGGCGGCCTGCTATAAATGCTGCTGATGGGCACACCGCCTTTATACAACAACAGCAAAATCATCCCCCCGAAAATGAGCATCGTTCCTAAGGCCGCACAGCACAAAGCCGAAGCTAAGCGCCGAAGGAAAAATCCAACCACTATAAAAACCACCGCCAACACCGGCAATATCACCCAGACGTATACAGGCATCCGGGAACAGGCCTGTTTTATGTTTTCGCTAACATCAGCTACAAAAGCTTTCAATTCTTCTATACTTTCGTGGACGCTAAGAGTAGAGCTTTGAATCGGTATTCTACCGGGATTCGCCGGGTTTACTTCTTGGGAACTGTCAATGTACAACCCGGCCAGAACGGCAAAGCCAAAAGCTGCTGCCAGAACCGCTGTTAGTATTGTGATAAATAGCCTTTCGAATATTATCGCGATAACTGTTGACACACCTGCGATGATAATCGCCACCATAATCTTTCGGCCGGCTATGAAAAACCCGCCGATGCCGCCGCTAACCGCGCCGGCAACTGCTACTAAAAGTCTTCTAAAGCCCAATCCGCCGAGCCAGACAAAAAAACCAACCAGGACCGTCGCCAATCCTGGCCCGATTAAGACGATGGGACTGAATCGGTTCGCTGTTTGTTCAAAGTCTTGAAGAATTTCCAGCATAGCACCTCTATTCTGTCTTCTGTCCTCTGTCTTCCGGTTTATATATTTATCGGCCTGTTGGCGCGATTTCCGTTAAATAGTTGCCTGCGTGCGTGGTATGAGGCTGAAAAAGGCCGGTTTTTCCCAAAATTAGGAAAGAATACTGGAAAGTCCTATAATTTACTGGACATTTCTGCCTGAATATTATACACTGAAGTTTTGCAATAGCGAGTGGAACAACAGAGAGTGCTTCTCCGATTTTGCTAAGATTTGTGCCACAGAAACTCCGGCTGTTCTTGTGCCCCAATCGCACTAAAGCGTTAATTAAAAAAGTTGATTTAGTGTTTCCCTATAAGAAGGATTTGACGAATAGTAAATTAAAACTGGCACAAAGAATAGCAATTTAAAAGTTGAATAGGAATAAAAACAACAATCCGAGATGTGTAAAGCAGGGGGAAATGAAAAAGCTGTTTTGTCCGAAACAGCATTGTTATTGAATGGGGATTCAGAAAAAGGGAGCGAAAGATATGAGCATTTTGAGATGCAAGAAAGCCCCGTTTGCGGGCGGAGTTATGCTTTTGGTGCTACTGGTTTACACTTTTACGTTGCCATTAGCAGCGATAGCTGATGAACGTAATTTTCCAGCCGGTGAGCTCAAGGAGAAAATTGTTGAAGAAGCCATAAAGTTCATAAAAGACAATGAGGGAACCAACCCCACGGATGCAGATGAAGATTTGACTACAATGTGTGATGTGAATGCGCCTGATAAGATAAAGCAGTTGCGAGAAGAAACCAACTGGGACTTGGGCACGGCTGCGACAGACCGTAATCGTATTAGGGTCGGCTTACCAATTACGCCGCTCATCGAAACCGACGTCACAACGGCGGAAGGTTTTAGGCAAGTAAAAACGTTGGCGGCGATTCTATACCACGAGTGGATTCACTGGAAGCAGAAACAGCAATATAATGATGACTTGACTTTGGCATCGAAACAAAATTGGGCTGCCTGCCAGCCGCAATGGGGAGAGATAGATGCATATTACAAGCAAATTAAACTGAAGCTTCAATGGAAGCTCGCCACTGAACAGCTTTTAGAGCAGGTTCCTGGATACGGAAAAGTTATTGGTCCGCCTTCGACTAAGCAGCAGGAAGTGGCCGAACAGTTGCAGAGAGAGATCGCGCAATTGGAGAGGCAGATAGATGAAGTGCTTAATGACTATTTGTGTGGCTTTCGCAACATCGATGACAAGGTGAGAAAGACTTACGAGGGCAACGTAGAGAACCAAAAACCCACGAAACCATCCTTAAAGGACGCATTCCAGGGAAAGACAAATCAGCAGAAATATGATGAGGTCGTGGCCAGACTCAATGATGTAAGCAAAATCGACCCGTGTGAACCTAAACGTACAATCAACGAGAAGATTGCTGCCAAAGTAAAGGAGTATCGTTTGAAGAAGTGGATGGAGGGGTCGGTAACAATCCCTGTTGGTGGGGGCATGGCCTGCTTATACATTACCGAGGCTCCGTATTTGCAGCTCTTCGAGATGACGGCCCAGCCTGGAACATTCTATGCGCCTACGCAGGTTACTGTAACTTGCCTCAGCCCGGATTTCATGGCTCCCTGGAAAAAAATGGGCTATACGATTCTAAGTCCGGTCTATGAAGTATCTGCGCCAATTGAAGCTATGGCGAATCCTGCGTATCCTGCACGAGTGACCTTATCATACGACACGGACTTGGCCAGTAGCTGTGAGTTTCATCTCTACCAGATGCGTGCGGCTGAAGATAATCATGACAGGCCACTTTGGCAAGTGCTTCCCGGAGAGTCGGTAGACTACGGTGCCGGGATTATCTCTGGGGACAGCAATGAGCCTTTCTCGCTCTATGTTGTTATGGAGAAAAAGTGTGTATCAGGCGCCTGCAGCCCCAGGCCGGCTGATGGTGCCGCTGATGTGCCTCTGGATACGGATTTATGCTGGCCAAAATCAGAAGAAGCATATTCGTATGATGTATACTTTGGTAAAGATTTTAAAGATGTAAAGTACGGCAGACGCGGCACATTCAAAGGCAACCAGACAGCCAGATGGTATGACCCTGGAACTCTTGAACCCTGTACGACTTACTACTGGAAGGTCGAACCGCTCATTGAGGAGGAGGAGGGTAAGCCCAAGCCGCCGTGGCCGCCCCCGCCCCCACCGGGGGTCCCCAGTTGGACACCCTATATCTTGGATTCGTCCATTACTATAGGCGATGTCCGGATATATGCTGATATTTATTTAGGCGATGTCTGGAGCTTCACGACCCAGGATTGCGGCAGGTAATCTCATTGGTGATTGTAGGGCGGAAAAAGTTTAACAAAAGGATTCATTTTGCCTCCAAAACAAACTATTTAAAGGAGAATCAAAATGAAGAAGAATGTGATATTAGTAGTATTAAGTGCAGTTTTAACGGTACTGCCTATTAGCAAAGCCGGAGGACTTGAAACGCCCCTCTTTTTTGATGATTTTGAGAGCTCTTCTTTAGGCACATTCCCGTCAGCAGGTGGCTGGATATTGGTCTGGGATGGGAGCGGCCCTCAGAATCAAATTGTGACTGATACTTATTCGTTCTCGCCAACAAGGTCGCTTCAGCTCTGGGGTCGGCCTAATTGGGCTTCCCTTGCTCAGAGGAAATTTTCCACGAATGCTCCTGTGATAGGCTACGAGTTTGCAATTCGCATAGATTCAATCGGCACTGGAAAACCGGGTCGTGAAGAGCATCCTGGTTTCTTCAGTAAAGAGGCTTATATATGGGGAGCGTACTATGCTTACGTCCGATTTAACCACGACGATAAAAAAATAAAAGCTGAGGACGGCAGCATTTTAGGGAACTGGGAGCCCGGCGTTTGGTATAAAGTCAAAGTTGTCCTCGATAGAAGCACTAACACTTACAAAGTATGGATAGACGGGCAACTTAAAGGGCAAGGCTTGAGTACAAGCCGTAGTGACACGCAATTGATTAACGCTTTAGCCCTCATTTCAGCACATCCAGGCGTTAAGGTGTACTATGATGATGTAAGGGTATTCGAGGTTGAGACACGGAAGGCATCCAACCCTTATCCAGCCGATGGTGCCACAAGTGTGCCTGTGGATGCGGCTCTTAGTTGGACGCCGGGAGATACTGCGGTTGCGCACGATGTGTACTTTGGCACTAATCAGACTCCGGGTCCTGCTGAGTTTATGGGGCGCCAGACCGCTACGGAGTATCGGCACCATACTGGTCTTACTCCGGGCATAAGATATCACTGGCGGATAGATGAGGTCGAGGTTGATGGTATCACGAAACATACAGGTGACGTCTGGAGCTTCACGACAGGCCCTGCGAAAGAAACGAAAGCCACGAACCCTTATCCAGTCGATGGCGCCATACATGTAGGCCCGAATGTTCCCCTTAGCTGGTCGCCAGGATTTGGAGCAACTTCGCATGATGTATATTTCGGTACTGATTTTGATGCTGTTGCTAATGCCGATAAATTTGATACGACTGGCATATACCGAGGCCGACAGGCTGTGGATGCCAACAGCTATGCTCTCGGAGGCCTTGAATTAGGCCAGACCTGTTATTGGCGGATCGATGAGGTGATACCCGCGGTGGATGGTCCGCCCACTGTAGCCAAAGGCGATGTCTGGGGCTTTATGCGCGGAGTGGTAGGTACGTGGCCGCTGCTCGCAGGGTGGCACCGAATAACGGATTCTACTGGGCAAGATGAGTGGAAAACCGATGGTAGGGAAATAACAAATCTGAAAAACGGCAGTAAGCTTGAGCTTGTTTTCTTTAATGATCCTGATGATAAAAAGAAAAAGTTTTTCCAATTAACACTTATAGGTAGCGCCGCAAAGGACTTGGATCTCGTGGAAGTTAGAGGATTCTCGGGCCAAAAGGTGATAAGGCCCAAAAAAAGTCCCAGGCCGGTCTTCAATGGTACATATAAAAATTCTTTCATGAAATCATGGGGATACCGGTTTGGACCGCCACAGCCCGATTTTGAAGAAGTCACCTTCAAAGCAACAAAGGATATTAATGAGCCAATCCGGTATGTAGCATATAGCATGTGTTGTCAGGTTAATGCTACGCCAGAGTGGTTTAAGCCACTGCCGTCCTCTTTTGGAGCCGATGGTTTAGGTGCCGAAAGCGGAACTGCAAGAGTCAATGCTGCAGAGAACTATACACTGAGGTTATGGGATGCTTCTTTTGGAGCACAAAGCCCGGGTGCCGTAATAGGAGCTCCCCGGGTAACCACTATATACTTATTCCCTGATAGCTCTGAGGTTAACACGCTCATCCCTCCATACTTTTCTGCCGATCCATCCTCAGGCAACTGGACCGCCTCATTTGTTTACGCCGACCATGATGGTAATTCACGTCCCAATGGTGGTGTCCGATTTGTTTCTGACGGCCCGGGTCTGGGAACCTCTGACAGGTTCGCCTTGGAGGTCTCTATGGTAGGTCCCATCGATTCGATCTACGAACTGTATGCTAACAACCAAGATTCCAGCGAGTACATGGTTTTTGTGATTGATGTAGTAGATACACCCGAGTGTACTAATGTCGTCGACGATTTTGAGTCCTACAATAACCTTCTCCCATTAGACCCAAACAGCAACAGAATATGCAAAACATGGGAAAATGGAGGAACCTGTTCAATTTCACCCAAGCTTGTTTACCTGGGTAACGGCACTGGTTCTATAGTGGATATAAATTCGGTATTTGTTCACGAAGGCATGCAGTCTATAAAATTTAGTTATGACAACACCGGTACTCGCCCGCGTCCCGCCTGGGGCCTAATTGCCTGTTATTCAGAGACGACAGCGAATACCGACAATCTGGAAATCGGTGGAGATTGGACAAGACAAGGTATTAAGGCATTATCGCTGTGGTTCTGTGGTGTTCCAGGTAATGCTGCTGAACAACTCTATGTTGCGCTGGAAGATACTACCGGCAAGGTTAAGGTCGTTAACCATCCTGACCCCACGGCAGTCCAAATAGACACTTGGCAGGAGTGGAATATTGACCTTCTGGAGTTCAGTGCTGCCGGAGTGAACCTGGCCAACATCAAGAAGATACATATTGGCGTCGGTGACAGGGATAATCCACAACCTGGTGGCACAGGTACTGTGTACTTCGACGACATCAGTCTGTGTCCGTCCCCTTGATTCAGAGGGAGATGCTCGAACGCAATAACAGCGTGAATGGAAAATGTTAATCCGGCAGATAACTATAGCAATAGTTTGAAAAAATAATTCTGGTTTTTCTTTGGAGAAGCGAGATTGGATAAAAGGAGGTGGATTATGCGTACAAAATTGATTTTTTTAGTTTGCCTTATTCTACTTGTGAGCCCGGCTGTATATGGTTCGACTCCGCCGGATACTATCTTGTATGACGATGGCAACCCCTTGCGTATGGACACGCATCAAAATGCCTTGTTTGCCGTGAGGTTCACACCTGTTCAACCTTTCACCCTCATGGCCATCAACTTTATGGTCCGCAACGACTATAACACCGCCGACGGTTGCAAGCTCTGGGTTGCCCAAAACAATGGAGGCATCCCTGCTTGGCCGGCAACTTATGTTGGTCAGGCACCCGCCCCCCTGCCAGACCAGCAGTGGGTCCAATTTGACCTGGCTGGCCCTATGTACTTTGAAGGAGATTTCTTCATCGTTGCTCAGCAAAAAGGCGGACCTTATCCGAGCGGGTCATTCTGGCTGGGAATTGACTATGGCACTACGACCAATCGCACGCGGAGGTCTTACACCAACGGGCAATCCTGGCAGACTGAATCGCAGGGCGATGCGCTCATCCGGGCCCTTGGAAGGTACGGCACAGCGGCGCCGACCGGTCCGTACCCAGCCGACGGTGCATCTCTGGTGCCTATGGATGCCGAGTTCAGATGGACTCCCTGGCCTGGTGCGGTGGGGCAAGACCTTTACATCGGCACAAACTTAGAAGCTGTGCTAAACGCCAATAAAAGCTCGCCTGAGTATGTGGGCCATCTACCGGGCGACGTCAGCACGTACAATCCAGGGCCGCTTAAGCCATGCACGGGGTACTACTGGCGCATAGACACGGTCCCCTGCTCGGCGTGTCCTTTGACAAAAGGCCCTGTCTGGGATATGACGACAGCCTGCGTAAGCCCGGCTCTAACAGGCGATATCAATGTTGATTGCAGGGTTGACTTTATGGACCTTGCCATCCTCGCGAATAATTGGCTGGCAGAGGGACCACCTCCATGTTTTGAAGAAAAAGAGCAGTGCGAACCAACCCCTGAAGAATTAACCCCCCCGCCGACACCTGAAGGCTATGAGTATGTAGGGTACGATGTGGTGATTAATTTTCGGCTTACCGAGTCAACAATACCGCTGGGCTACAATAAATCACCGGACGACATCAGTCACATTCGCAGCCGCACGGTCGTCAAGGATGGAGTGACAGTATGCGATATAATTGTACGTCATTTATTTAAGAAAAAAGACGAATGCGCACCAACCCGTGAAGAATTAACTCCCCCACCAACACCGGAAGGCTACGAGTATGTAGGGTACGATGTGGTGGTTAATCATCGGTTTACCGAGTCAACAATACCGCCTGACTACACTGAATCGACGCAGGACATCAGCTTCATTCGTAGCCGAACTATTGTCAGAGATGGGGTGACAGTGTGTGACATAATTGTGCGACATTTATTTAGGAAGAAATAGTATTGTATCAAGTTTGAATTATAGTATACAATCGCCGCGAAGGCAGGAATCCAGAAACTTTAGCGATATTCTGTCACCGATGTCACTTACAGCTTGAGTTTTGACACACTCATAACCGACCATATTCAACCAATGCGGATGAGAGGAGTCGAACCTCCACGGGCGTTAAGCCCACAAGCTCCTGAAGCTTGCGCGTCTGCCAGTTCCGCCACATCCGCAAGGTTTCTTATTTTACATTCTCTTTGTCAGATAAGCTCAGATAATACCAGTATGAACGGTTTTCGCCGTTTAGTCAATAATTTTAACTCGAACAATTATATTTCTTTGTACGATTTTAACGGTGGTATGGATTGTATCAGACTCAAAGAACAGGTTTCTTTCCTCCGATAAAAGCAACGTCACTAAAATCGGCGTCACCGGTTTTAGGATTAAATTATCAAATCGTCTGAATAAATAGTGCCCCAGCTTTATGAAAGCAGCATTGTTTCCCTTCAGGATTTACTCAAACTGGGCGTTTTTTATGATCGGCTTTTGCATTAAGCCGTTTATAGACGAAAAGTTATGTCACATCACAATGTTGGAGGCATCCTGTTTTCGAATGCAATCCAGTTCCACTTCTTAGTCTCGTTGATTTTATTAAGATTTAAGTAAATTACTGCTGTCAGTTGTCCGAGAAATTGTATTGGCTTGGGCATTTGATGTTCTCAATATGCCAAAATGAACCATATTTTTGTTTTTGGTCGTTTTTGTCTTATGTTTTAAATAAAAAGGTGATTCGTTGAATGATGCGAGTTGGAGAGGGTGGAGTCCCTAATTACATTTCGAGATTTCTGACTTTATTAAGGCGGGAGGGGTTCGTCCCCGCGGATTTTATTGTTGTTTGCGGCTTATGGATATTAAAAGCTGATAAATAGAAGCATTTTTAGGTGGAGGTGCTCGTAATCGAATGGACTCTAAGCAAGGTATCTTCAACGTCCCTAAAACGGAAGCTAATCTTCCTTTCGGTGAGCTGCTTGTTGCCAAAGGTCTGTTAGGCCGCGATGAATTGGTCAAAGTGCTGGACGAGCAGCGCGAGCGAGGTGGCCGGCTCGGCGAGATATTGCTTCGACTTGAGATGCTGAATAATGAGGAGGTTACCCGCGCCCTCGCTGAGCATCTCTCCTTGGAATACATTCGTTTCGATAATATCGACAAGGTGAATATAAATATTGCTCGGACATTGCCTGAGAGCATCGCCAAGCGATTCTGCCTTGTGGTCGTCGATGAGGTGGACAACAAACTGCTCATCGCAATGGCTGATCCGCTCAATGTCATCGCGATAGATACGGTCACGCTGAAAATGAAGCGTCAGATTAAGCCGGCGATTAGTTCGCCACGCGAGATTTGCCGGGCGATAGAGTTGATATATCACGGTTCGGATATCGAAGAGCAGCAGCTTCGAGACCTCGTAGAGCTCGAAGTTGGTGAAGAAGACAGACACGATGAAGACGTACTTTTAGAAGATATCACCGAGACGGATGCTGACAGTGCAGCAGATGCAAACAAAGCGCCTGTAGTACGGTTTGTTGACCTGCTCCTGAGCCAGGCGGTCAAAAGCAGGGCAAGTGACGTTCATATCGAGCCGCAGGAGCATTCAACGGTTGTTCGAATGCGGATTGATGGCAGGCTTCGGGATATGGTTCCGCCGCCCCGAAAAATGCGGGCTGCGGTAGTTGCCAGGATCAAGATTCTCGCGGGAATGAATATTGCCGAGCGCAGATTGCCCCAGGATGGCCGATTCAAAATGAATATCTCCAGCAGAAGTATAGACGTCCGCGTATCGGTAATTCCAATTATATATGGCGAAAAAGTAGTAATACGAATCCTGGATACAGCAGCGGTAAATCTCGACCTGGACCAGCTTGGCTTTGAACCGCAAGCTCTTGAAGAGTTTAAATCCGTGTTGTCGCGGCCGCACGGCATAATAGTCGTCACCGGACCGACCGGCAGCGGTAAAAGTACCACCTTATACTCGGCGTTACGCTACCTGAGGGATCCGGTGAAAAATATTACTACAGTTGAAGACCCTGTCGAATACCGTCTTGCCGGGATTAACCAGATTCAGGTCAAGCCGGAAATTAATCTTGGCTTTGCAACCTGCCTGCGGGCAATTTTAAGACAGGACCCGGACATAATTCTGATAGGTGAAATTCGAGACAAAGAAACTGTCGAAATTGCAATAAAGGCATCTTTGACCGGCCATCTGGTCTTGAGCACGTTCCATACCAACGATGCACCCGGCGCGATAAGCAGGTTCGTCTATATGGGAATTGAGCGATATCTGCTGGCCTCGACGCTGAACTTAGTTGTTGCTCAGCGATTGGTCAGAAAAATCTGTAACCACTGCAAGGAGCCTGTAACCTTGAGCGAAGAGGTCTTAAAGCGCTTGAGGGTCGACCAAGAGCAGGCTAAGAACTCTGTTTTCTATCGCGGCCGAGGCTGCACAGTATGCGGAGGGACAGGTTATTTGAACAGATTGCCCATATTTGAGTTCTTAGTTGTGGATAGTAATATGGCCGAAATGATAGTTGCCGGTGACAGCGAGAGTAAGATAAGAGCAGCAGCACATCAAAAAGGATATGGTGACTTACTTGAAAACGGCGTAAAAAAGATGTTGCAGGGCTTAACGACCGCCGAAGAGGTCATTAGTGCAGCTTTTACAGGAAAAATTTAACAGTTCTTAATTATGGCTTCATTGTTTGTAGACAATGAACTATGAACAATGAACTATGAACAATGAACTATGAACAATGAACTATGAACAATGAACTATGAACAATGAACTATGAACAATGAACTATGAACAATGAACTATGAACAATGAACTTAACAGGATTCGGTAAATGAAAAACTACAGGTACATCGCTCGGGATTTGGCGGGGGCACGCAGGAAAGGTCTTACCCAGGCGATTTCCTCGAATGACGTACTTAACTGGCTTCGTGAGCAGGGGTTCACACCTATCTCTATCAATGAAATATCAGGGCACGTCGCGAAAAGCTGGCGAACAATGCATCAAAAACGCATCAAATCGGCTGACATGGCAGCATTTTGTTGGGAGTTGGCTACACTGCTTGAGGGAGGAATTCCCGTTACCACAGCTTTAGACACCATTGCACAGGACATAGAAAATTTACGGCTTCGCCGGATTCTTCAGCAGCTTTGCGAGAAAGTCAAGAGAGGTCAGTCTTTCTCCGAGACTGTTGCGGAATCTCCAAAAGTTTTCAACCGACTCTCCTGTGCAATAATCCTGGCCGGTGAAACCAGCGGTAATCTCTCAGCAGCAATGAACAAGCTGGCAGAGTATTTTGACAGTCGCGACAAGCTGTCCAAAAAGATTAAAGGTGCAATGGCTTATCCTATCTTTGTATTTGCATTTATTGTCCTGATAGTCGTATTCATAATGGCTTTTATCATTCCGCGATTCCGCATGATATTTGAACAAATCGGTGGCGAGCTGCCCGCTTTAACCAGGGGATTTATGCAGTTTTACGATATGTTCCGCTACAATCTCCACTTCATTATAGGTTTTATTATCTCTCTGATAGTCCTTGCAGTTCTTGTCTACAAAACCAAGAAAGGCCATTATTTATTCAGCAAAATCGTCCTGGCCGTGCCGTTGTTTGGCAAGGTATTCAACCACGCCTTCATTGCAACGTTTTGCAAAACGATGTCAACTTTGCTTGCTGCGGGTGTTTCAGTGCTTGATGCTCTTGATATTCTCACGGGAATGAGCGGTAACGATATTATAAAGTCGGCCGTAATTCGAACCAGAGAGAATATTGTCGATGGCTCAAATATCTCCTTGAGTATGACCGCAGCCGGCTTTTTCCCTAATATGGTCGTTAAGATGATGCAGGTCGGTGAAGAAAGCGGCTCACTGCCCTTCGTCCTCGAAAGGACAAGCAGTCATTACGAGCGAAAGGTCGATTCTACGATAACAACAATGATGGGGCTTCTTGAGCCTATTATGATTGTAACGGTTGGCGCGATTGTATTAGTTGTAGTTCTTGCACTGTATATGCCTATTTTCACGATGTCGAACATCGCAGGATAGTACAAAATAATGAAGAAACAGAGCCATAAACCAGCCGGCATCGCCGGACTTGCACGTACCACACTGCTGGCTTGCGCAGAAAACCACAGAAAGTTAAAATCCGAGGTTTTTTCGGTTTTAGTTTTTGCTTTTAGCTACAGCCGCTTATTGATTTTGTCGATTGTAAGTTAAATGTAAGGGATGTGTTCCTACGAGCATTTTTTGAAAATGTTAGAGCGTATGAAGCACAGAAAAGGCTTTACAATAACTGAGCTGATGATAGTTATTTTCATCGTTGGCATCCTGACTGCGGCGATATTTCCGCTTATTCGAGGCCGAATTGATGCGGCGAAATGGTCGGAAGCCAGAGCCACCGCTGGAACCATCAAAACAGCCGTCCGTGCAATTGTTACCATAACCGACCCAAATTATACGGACTATGGCGCCATAGAAAATTCGCTTGGAAACAAAATGCTTGCATTATTGTTAGGCTTCACCGACACATCCCTTGACGGCTCTTATTTCAACCAGCCCGATTATAGGATATCGAATGTCAACGGTGTGGATGGCACATGTGTTGTTAAGGTTAGGTCTACACACCCGCAAGGTCCGCCCGGCGTTGGAATACTGGCTGCAGACGGCTCCTGGTCGGTAATTACCGGCGGTGTTGCCACCGCCACTCCTGCTGCTGACCCCAATAAAGGTAATCAAGGCAAACGCCGGTCGATATGGTGGTGGCCATAAGGAATGAAATTTACAGCACTTTGGAAAAGCTGAGAATGATGAGAATGATGAGAATGAAAAGTAGAGGAGCTTTTACATTAATCGAGCTGATGGTTGTTATTTTCATCGTCGGCATCCTGGCTGCGGTGGCAGTTCCACTTATGCGTGGCCGTATCGATGCCTCCAAATGGTCGGAAGGAAGGACAATTATGGGCACCATTGCCACTTCGCTGCGGGCCCATGTTGCCGAGAAAGCCGGTAATTTTTCAGCCGTTCCCACACTGGCACAATTAGGTTTTGCAGCTAATGATTTGGATGGCACCTATTTCAAAGGTGGTGAATCGGGAGCTGGTGATTTCTCGTGGGTGATAAATGACAATGACCCAATCGATTTCCTGATTACGGCTACGGCGCCTGTGGGGATTAGCACTCCTTCGAAGGTCACACTGGACCAGGGAGGCAATTGGGTCGAAACGCCGTAAAAGCCGGGCACCCCCCTTGCCGGCTTGCGCAGCAAACCAAGGGCGGCCCGGACACGGTGGAGATGGTAATGATAGTAACGATTCATAACTAAAGTAAGTTGCACTGACAACCGATGTAATTTCGAAACATCTTTTTAGGAGAAGTAGAAAATGGAAAGCAGAAAAGGTTTTACACTAATTGAGCTAATGGTGGTTATTTTCATCGTTGGCATCCTCGCTGCGGTGGCAGTGCCGCTTATGCGAGGCCGTATCGATGCCGCTAAATGGTCGGAAGGAAGGGCAATTATGGGTACTATTGCCACCGGACTGCGTGCCCATGTCGCCGAGCAAGGAGGTAATTTCTCGGCTGTTCCGACGCTGGCGCAATTGGGTTTTGCAGCTAATGATTTGGATGGAACCTATTTCACAGGCGGTGAGTCGGGAGTTGGTGATTTCTCATGGGTGATAAATGACGATGAGCCGCTGGATTTCCTGATTACGGCTAAGGCACCTGCGGAGATTAGCACTCCTTCGAAGGTTACGCTGGATGCGTCTGGTAATTGGGTCGAAACGCCGTAAAAGCCCGCCCCCCGCGTCCCTCGTCCAATCTTCCATCATGAGTCGAAGGTTGAGTAACGAGAGACCACGGACGAGGTTGTTTTTGGGTGAGTTCCCCCCTGTATTAAGCTTTTGTGAACAGGTGAGGAGGTTGGGTTTGAGCGCAAAGCGACTAAAATTAGCCGCGGCAGTTACCTTGATTGAAATAATGGTGGCTATGGTCGTACTGGCTATAGCCACATTAGGAGCCTTGAGCTATCAATACCATGCCGCTGTACACGCCCGGATAGCACGTGTCCAAACCGCTGCTACATATGCTGCACAATTACTGCTCGAAGACTGGAAGAGTACTGGCGGCTCAACAAAGTATAACCCGACCCTCCTGTCGGTGGGCTTTTCATCCCCCTTACCTATACCCGCTGAGTTGACGGACAAGGTAGCATTGTTATTGGCAGAGCCGCTGAATAACGCGGTATACGCTATCACAATTGATGATTTACCGCTGGTGGCAATGCTCAGATGGGAAGATGTTGCTTACGATGCCACAGCAGAAGTAAAACTGCGGCAACTTTGTGTTACGGTCGTATCTGGAACAGTTAATCAGTTAGAGAGTATTCCACCTGTTACTTTGACTACTTATATCCGGCTTGATGCAGCAGGCGGCTAATTGGAAACTTATAACTAAAAGCTAAAAGCATAAAAGTAAGGAATTCAACAGTTTTTCGCTTTGAGTTTTCAGTTTTTAGTTTTTGGATGGTATGTATGATGCGAAATACGAGATATGAATTCCGTCACGGTTTTACTTTGATGGAGTTAGTTATTACTATGCTCATCAGCCCGATGCTTGCATTAGTGGTTGGGATTCTGCTTATTAGTGGCAATCGGGCTTGGCTGCGAACCTTCGATTCTACCCAAAAGAAAATAAAACAGGATGCCCAGGTCGTTACGATAACATTCGAGAATATGACAAGAAAGGCCAATCGTCTTGGTTACACAATCTATAACGTAAATGGTAACACTTTTACCCCCGCTGTGCCGAAAACGTCGAGCCTGCAGGAAGTGGTGTCCGGCGATGCAGTGGAATTTAGATATTGGAACGTTGAGCTCGATAAAACCGACAGCTACGAGTTGGTGGATGTTACAAAGACAGCAACAGTTTATGCACTTTTTTATCTCGCTGGTAACCAGTTGAAAGTTGACTACGGCCCATATCCGCCCGGGGCGATACTGGGCGGCGGCGTCAGGAATACCTCCGGTGTAACCACAAAAGTCCTTGCCGACAACGCATCAACTGACAGCGATAATAACATCGGTGCTTTTAGCCACACAACCGTAAACGGCGTAGGTACCGGATGCGTCAGAATTAATATTACCCTCACAGACCCAGAAGATAATGAGACCGTCAAGGTAATGACTGCCGCTTTGGTGCAAATTATTTGGCCGAAATAAAGTAAGATTCTCGATGCCAGATACTCGATTCTCGTAAAAAAAAGAAAAAGCGAGTATCGAGAATCGAGTTTCGAGAATCGAGAATAGAGGTACCAGATGAGAAATACGAAATTCAAAAATGGCTCAGTACTTGTTCTGGTCGTTGTCTCGCTGGTTGTATTAGCTGCTTTGGGACTGGGGTTGTTAACGGTTGCTCGCGGAGTCAGATACAGAGCAATTAGTCTGAACAAAGAAGCGGCCGCAATGTTCGCCGCCGATGCAGGTTATGAAAAGGCCGTCTTCTGGATGAGCCAGCAACGAGATTTATTGAGTGCACTGCAACAAAGCAGCTTGCTTGGAACCCGCGGCGTGCTAAATTTCCCGGACGCCGATTGCGACTATCAAGTTGGCATTTTTACGTTCGTTGGAGCTCGTCCTGTTTACAGGGTCATATCCAACGGCCATAGCGGTAGAGCTGACACAACGGTGGATGTCCTGGTACTTCAGGCGATGAGTGGCTGGGATATTGGGATGTGCAGAGTTGCAAGTGGGAAGGATAAAACCTCTCCTTCAAACTTCACCGAAGGAGAAATAATTGATATACCGCTGCATATTAATAAGCTCGATGAAAGCCCTGATACAACAGATATCTATGTATCGGGCAATCCGCGTTTTTTACAATCTGTAGCTGTAAGTGAATCAAGATACGACATAAGCGGTTCTGATAAATACATTTCTGACATGGACCTTTTTGAAGGCGGGATTTACTTTGACCAGCCTGACTGTAGAATAACCGACGAAGCCTCCATCCAGACCAAGGTCGCTCGCTTCAGAAACAGCACGAAACCCCAATTCCGGTTCAAGCCGGTTGACAATACTCCTCCCAAAAGTCTTCAGAATCCTAACGCCGCCGTTCAGCTTGAATTTTTCGTCGAGGGCGGCATCGGCAAAGTTCGCATAACCAATAATTGTACTGTTTGCGGTTTTTTGCAGGATAAAGATAATAGGACATGGGATTTCAGAATAAAACCCGGCAGTGGTGGCAAAGAATATCAAAGATACGATATTTACGCCTATCATTTTATATCTGGGAACGCGGTAGCGACCGGCGAAAGATTCACTCGACGCATCGACCAAACTTACGTTACTCAGGCAGTTGGGCCGGTACAATCTGCGCCAGGCGGCCAGATTTTCGTCGATGGCAACGTAATTATTGGCGGCGACCAGACCCTTCATAACGGCGACCAGGTAGTAAAAGGCAGGATTACAATCGTAGCTACCGGCAATATCTGGCTCGCCGATTCCATAGTCGTTGACGGCCCGCATGACGCAGACGGCAGACCCTCACACGATAATCCCAACGTCCTGGGCCTGGTTGCCCAGGGTGTAATAAAGATTGTTGACCCGGGTATGTCAGCTTACAACACAGGCGGCAGGAACGATTATCCAGGGCCGGCCTTAGTCTTCCAAACCGACATCCCTCAGCCAACTTGGGCAGTGCAACCTGAATCGGACGACAGTTTCGAGATGGTCGTGGTTAGTGGTTCGTGGTTCGTGGTTCGTGGTTCGATTCACGATTCACAATACACGATTCACGATTCACGTTCTTCGACATTCGCTCTTAATCCTCCTGTCACGCCTCTCATGTTTACCCAGAACGTAAAAAAAGCTTTCGAAATGGATATGTTCCGCCGTAAGGCGTCCCTAAGTGGAGGTTACGACACAGGCGACAGGAACAGTTATATAGGTCCGTCGAATGACGAGCAACTTAGGTACGTTGGGCAACCCCGTCCTCGATTGCCAAGGTGGCAACGCCCGTGGCGAGGTGGCCGACGCCGACGTCCAGGCCCAGGCCAAGGGAAAGAGCAAATTCCAGGCTTTGAATATGTCCCTATCGGCAGGTATGATGGTGGCAAGAGCGAGACGTATGACAGACATTTGCCCAACCCGATGGTAATAGAGGCGTCTATAACGGCTGGTGGCGGCGGATTCGGTGCTGAAAACGTCGAAAGGAATGTCTACGGCGGCAGAAAAGAAGCTCCAGGCACCGGTGCCCAGAACGACCTGATTGTACGCGGCGCCGTTATCGAAGCCCTCCGTGGTGTCGTCGAATTGATTGACACGGATGGTTATCTCAAACGTTACTATCTTGATGAAAGATTGTTCGAAGGTATCCTGCCGGGCGATATGTGGCTGCGGAGCAAGTTTATTCCCGCACCTGCCGGCTGGCGCGATTATTGACCCAGCACTAATTGGCTAATCTTTCGTAGAAAAAATGTTCTCTGAGGACTTACCAATTAGTGCTGGGCCATCCAAAATTGATTATCGAGAATTGACAATAGTCGTTAATCAATTATTTATGGGACCCGCCATTTCAAAATCATGCATATTAGTCTTTGTAACCGCCATATTATGATTTCTACAAAACACAACATCCTTTTAAGTCGATAAAGAATAGCATGATAAGATTTCGTCTATCGTCTTACGGTTGCGCTGCTGGTCACGTTTGACGTATGACGTTAAACGAAACGAGTTGCGCAACCGATGAACGTATAACGAAACCAGGATGAATTTATGAACCTGTGTGGGAAATTCTCGTCTAAGCTTGGGTTTGAAAAAAAGGAAGTCATTGGGCTGGATATTGGCTCATCGCGGGTCAAGCTAATCCAGTTGCGCAAAGACAACGGAGGTTACGCAGTCATCGCAGCCGGCATCACTGAGATTGCTGCGAGCGAGGGTAACAACAATCGTCAAAAAATAAACACTGTTAACGCAATTCGCCGATGCCTTGAGTTGACCGCCGTTAAGACGGAATTTGCCGTCTGCGGAGTAAGCGGCCCGGAAGTTGCAGTGCGCGATTTTGAGTTTCCTCCGTTGCCGCCGGAAGAAATAGAAGCAGCAGTTTCGCTCGAAGCCTCGCAGGTTTGCCCGTTCAATGCAGCAGATAGCGCCGTTGACCATCAATTGATACCTGATGGCGACGATAAGACAAGGGGCATTTTAGTAGCGGCCACGAATTCGCTGATAAAAAGCAAAGTACAACTTGCTAAAGAAGCTTACCTTAAATGCGTCTTGATGGATGTTGACGGACTGGCACTTTTGAATTGCTTTAATGGCCTCCACGCTGGATATGATAAGTCACAGACTGGAAAGCCGATTGCTATCCTGAACGTTGGCAGCTCTTGTACAACTCTGGCAATTATGGGCGATAATGGCTGGCCGTTTATCCGGGATATGACTTATGCCGGTGTTGATATTATAAAGCAGCTTGCAAATGAATGTAATCTGTCTACAAAAGCTGTCGAGGGGATTTTGACCGATGGTTCGCCGACGCCTCAGACAGGACTTTGTAACAGTTTGAAAAAGGCATGTCAGAAATTGATTGTCGATGTGACCGAAACATTGCGCTATTACATAGCCCAGGAGAAATCGGCGCTTGTCGACAAAATATTAGTCTGCGGTGGGTTTGCTACCTCCAGAGGCTTTATTGAACTGTTGAACAGCGGGCTTCCGGTCGAAGCCGTATTGTGGAACCCCTTTGACAAAATACGCCCCCAAGGGGGACAGTTGTGTAAGGATATTCTCGCAAAGGCAGGCCCGGCTATGGCAGTAGCAGCAGGCCTTGCTATGAGGTCAATATGAAGTAGCGTGCTCGTTGCCAGATATTCAACGCTCGTAAAAAAAACGAGTATCGAGCATCGAGCATCGAGTATCGAGCATCGAGTATCGAGTATCGAGTATCGAGCATCGAGTATCGAGAATCGAGCATCGAGTATCGAGAATCGAGACAATGTTCAAGATAGATTTATTAAAGGGACGCTGTATTCCGCTGAGGAGCGGCCCTGGCGGCATAGCTATTGCTGCGGCAACCGCTGCAATACCAGTTGTTGGCGCAATAGTGCTCTTCGGCCTTTATCTTCGCAGCAGAGTTATTCTATCGGTAAAAGAGCAAGAAATTGTAAGGTGGGAAGCAAAGATTGGCAAATTGTCGGACGCTGTGGAGTTGAAGGAATCATTGGAGAAAGAGAAAGTCCTTTACGGCGATTGCCTGTCGGAAGTTAAGTCCTCTATTGGCAGATATACTCAGTGGTCGCCCGTATTGACGGTTCTGATAAAGAATATGCCCAGCTCTGTTGTGTTGACGGACCTTGAGGTAAAACGGCATTTTATAAAAAGAAAAGTCCCCCAAAAAGATGACCCCGAAAAGATGACCGATATCGATGTTCCTGTAAGAACATTGCGAATGAAGGTTTATGGTAAGCCGCAACACAACTGTGACGAGGCAGTTAGAGATTTCCAGGCTCGGCTTCGCGATTCAGATTATTTCGGACCGAGACTTGAAAATATCACAGTTTCACAAGAGTCTGACACGCTCGAAGACCAGGAAGTTATCTCTTACGAGATAAATTGTGTCTTTAAACCGGGATTGTAACGTGGTTTTTATAAAAATTTACAAAAAATATCTCACCATTGCAGCCCTAATATGGGCAGCTTGTTTCATACTGTTTTCCTTTACTTATATCATCTTGCTAAGACCACAGAAAAACAGCCAAAAACTGGTCGAAGAAAAGCTCGCTAAGAAAAAACAAATGTACGACTCGGCAGTAAAAGCGACGCAGGAGGAAACCAAAATCCGGTTGAATAAACAAATCGAGCATTTACGAAATAGACTGCAGGATTTCGTTATTGACTCTGAAAATTCAGCCAATTTGACGTTTGATATAAGTCAAATTGCCGATGAGCAGAAACTCGCTTCGTTCAGCATTAAAGGCAAAGACAACAACCAAGTCTCGCCGATACCCAATTGTAACTGTATATTCGAGAGCCACATTGACGTCAGCTTCACTGCCTGGTTCCATCAGTTTGCCACCTTCCTGAACGCCCTGGAGAGACATCGGCCGGTCCTCTTTGTAGATAAGTTTACAGTATCCTCAGGTCGGGGTGATTCGGGTCCTCAGGCGAGTATTAACCTGGTAGTTCTTACCAGAAAACAGCAGGACAGTTAAATTCGTCGTGCGTAAAGAACTAACGCAATGCGTTGTAAGATATACCTGATATGAGAACAATAGCAATAGCAAATCAGAAGGGCGGTTGTGGCAAGACAACTACTGCAGTAAATATTGCAACTGCTTTTGCCATGTTGGGAAATCGGGTCTTGATAGTCGACCTCGACCCACAAGCCCACAGCACGATTGGCTTTGGCTATGACCCTGATAGCCTGACTGTAACTGTTTATAATGCTCTTACGAATGGTCTAATTGGAATCTCCAGAGTTATAGTGGGCACGAAAGTCGAGTGGCTTAGTCTGGCACCGAGCAATATCTTGCTTTCGGGTGCCGAGATTGAGCTGACAGGCGTAGCCGCGAGAGAATTCGTCCTCAGCAAGAAGCTCGAAACGGTGAGCAACAAATACGATGTATGTGTTATCGACTGCCCGCCTTCGCTTGGTCTATTGACCCTTAATGCACTTATTGCAAGCACCGATGTCATCGTGCCTGTTCAGGTGCATTACTATGCAATGGAAGGCCTAAAACAATTGTTCGAGACCGCGAACATTATCAAAGAGCGTTTCCAGCCTTGTAATATAAAAATCCTCGGCCTGTTGTTGACCTTTGTCGAAAGCAGAAACCTTCTCAGCAGACAGATACAAAAACAGATGCGGGAGTTCTTCGGCAACCTGGTATTTGATACGGTTATTCACACAAGCGTAAGGTTGGCTGAAGCTCCAAGCGCCGGCGAGCCGGTCTTGACTTATGCCCCCGATAGCAGAGCGGCTGCTGAATATAAGGCCTTGGCTGAGGAGATAATCATCGGCAAGGGTTCGGCTGCGGCTGGGCAAATAATCAACGGCAAAGCTTTGGCCGGGAGGTAATCAATGGCAGAGCATGGAAAGAATCAGACAAGATTACACAAGGAAATCTCGTCGATTTTCAAGGGCGTACCGATTCCGAACGACGATGGTATCCAGCAGTCTTCTGTCGCGCCTGCAGCCGACCATATTAGCCGTCCTGTTCCAAATCCGCAGGCTCCGGAGCACCGTAATCTGCAAAAGCCCCAGGCTGTAGAGCCTTATCAACCACCGCGGCCGTTACAAAAAGCTGCTCCGGCTCAAAAAACCAAAACCGATTTTGAAAAATACGTTCCTGATAAGCATACCACCATAAAAGTCGTCAACCAGACTCTCTGGCAGCCGATGAAAAACAAGCTCTTCGCGCTAAGACCGGGTGTTGGTGCAGCGAAGCGAAAAATAATGACGGTTTTGGTGCCGTTTCTTTTTGTCGTCATGATTCTTGTGATTATCAAAGCTTTTAGCGTGCCTTCGCGTACGAAAGCTGAGACTGGGCAGGGTACATCGGTGAATACTGCTGCTGCCTCCTATGAAATCGATTGGAAGATTCCGCCACCTTATACGGCAACGTATCGTGACCCTATGCGACCCGGCTCGGCAACCTTTACTGTGATCCAAACCGAAAGACCTGAAACAGACAAAATATCAAGACTAACCATAAAAAGCATTGTCTATAGTGAGGATAGTCCGTCCGCAGTTATTGGCACCCGAATAGTGCACGAGGGCGAAAAAGTTTTAGGCGTAACTATCGTAAAAATAAATAAAGACAGCGTCGAGTTCGAGGCAGACGGAAAAAGATGGAATCAAAATATTCGAGAATAAAGGCCCCCTCAATTGAGTTCATAGTTATGAGTTCATAGTTCATAGACGAAGAACAATGAGCAACGAACTATGAACAATGAACTATGAACTATGAACTATGAACAATGAACTATGAACAATGAACTCAATATCACGGGCGCCGAAAAATACGTTTGTGGCTCCTACGGTTACTCAGTGTTGGAAGAGGAATTACTATGAGAAGCTTTATGATAAAATGTCGGGGATTAAATTTTTTGACGTTTTGTATAGCTGTTTGTCTCATCTGTGCTATCGCCGTTGCCCAGAACCGCGATAAGGATACAGAGGAAAAACTGACCCGCCGTTCGTCTGAGGGGCAAGTCTCGACAGATCTTGAACAGCAGATGATGAAAAGAGTATGTATCGATGTCAATGATGTGTCTATCGATATAGTAATAAGACAACTGGCTGAGCAGGCCGGCGTGAACCTTATCAAAAGCCCCAAGGTTACCGGCAATGTGACCGTTACCCTTACAGATGTGTCGCTCGAAGAAGCGCTGCGGTGTATTCTTGACATGCACGGCTCCGACTACATAATTGGTAAAAATATAATACGGATATTATCGCGTGACGAAATGCCTGAAATCTATGAGAGGCTTGAGACCAGAACTTTCGAAATTAAGTACGCAAATATCTCAGAAGTCGTGAAGGCTTTGAAGGAGATTGTTTCAAAACCGCCGGATGGCATGGTATCCTCCGTTCAGGGCACGAGTATTATTATCGTTTCCGACGTCGAGAACAAAATCAAGGATATAGAAAAGTTAATCGAGAAGATTGACCGCATGACGCCCCAGATATTGGTCGAGGCAAGAATTTATGACATAACCAGCAAGGACAAGCTCGACCTCGGTGTGGAATGGCAGGCAGGCCTTGCTACCACATACGGAGCTACTGGAGTAACAGGAGTAGGCGCAAATCCGACCGCCGGGGAAATCAATCCGTTTATGACGGGCATCTTTAGCGGCGCAACTGGAAAGACTTCGGGCACGTCAGGTGCTTTGCGTTTTGGCTGGCTAAATGCGGGTGTTGATATCGACGTGCTATTAAGAGCTCAGCAGAATGATATCGACGCCAAGCTTCTTGCGAACCCTCGGATTCTTGTACTTGATAATGAAACGGCAAGTATCAAAATCATCTCCGAATTACCATATCAGGAGCTTACCGAGTCTGCCCTGGGCGGCAGTATGGGAACAACCGCATTCAAAGAGGTCGGCGTTGAGCTTGTGGTTACACCACATCTTGCAGCCGCCGATGAGATGATAAGACTGAATCTAAAACCAACGTTCAGCGTCAAAGTAAGTGATGTAACATTCAAAACTGCAGGTCTAGAGTATCCTCAACCGGTCGTTGACAAACGTGCAGCCGACACAACGCTATTAATCAAAAATGGCCAGACGGTAGTGTTGGGCGGCCTGCGCAAAAAGGAAGTTACCCAGCAGACTAACAAAATACCTTTGCTCGGCGATATGCCGCTTTTGGGGGCCCTGTTCAGATTCGAAGGTGAAGATACAATCATTAGCGAACTGGTGGTTTTCATAACTCCACGGATTGTCGAACAGCCGGTTATGTCCAAGACTGAGCAGCAGCAGTTTGAAGTAACAGAGTTTAAAGGACCACACCCGAATTCTTCTCGGGCAGAGATTGCTGAAGAATAACCACTCAATTCACATTTCGTGGCTTGTAATTCGACCCCTCATTGCGAGCGGAGCGAAGCAATCTCTAAAACGTAACGAATGAGATTGTCACGGCCTGCTTCGCAGGCCTCGCAATGAAGTAACAGAGTTTAAAGGACCACACCCGAATTCTTCCCGGGCAGAGATTGCTGAAGAATAACCACTCAATTCACATTTCGTGGCTTGTAATTCGACCCCTCATTGCGAGCGGAGCGAAGCAATCTCTAAAACGTAACGAATGAGATTGCCGCGGCCTGCTTCGCAGGCCTCGCAATGATTATATGAAAGTGCGTCTCCTGGTGTTGGGTTATACTACCCGATATCAGAAACATCTTTAGCGGCACAGGTCGCAGAAAGGAGACGCATATGAACATTATAGCATTTGACTCTCAC
>Ga0315312_1000710_pt1 | contig 33426 bp, 28 predicted proteins | sample TDP7_MG_FD_203629 | JGI IMG/M metagenome (GOLD analysis project Ga0315312, IMG submission 203629) | Freshwater sediment microbial communities from Lake Towuti, South Sulawesi, Indonesia - TDP7 | ecosystem: Environmental > Aquatic > Freshwater > Lake > Sediment | place: Indonesia: South Sulawesi... | reverse complement strand
CTTCCACGACTTCCAAACCCGTTTCAAAAATGCCCTCGATCGCCTCGCCGAAGATTCCACCCTCCACCCCTACGACCTTCTCTTCCAACAAGACCCCTCATAACCCGCCCATAAGTGAGGCATTACCTCCGCGTGGCGCCTGAAATGGGCATGGTCGGGCGACAATCTTATCACCCGCGGGAGCATCCTCCTGCCAAAAAGAGCAACCGCCGCTGTGAGTGGTCTGGTTCAGCCCATCGTCGCGGAAGGACGCGTTTTCTTCGGGGCGCTCGACAGGGCGGTCTACGCAGTTGACCTGGAGAAAGGGGAGCAGCTCTGGCGCTTCCTAACCGGCGGTCCGATATGCCACACGGTCGCGTGGTCGAAAGGAATGGTAATCGCCGCAAGCGCGGACGGCAGCATCTATGGGATTGAGGCCGCAACGGGAAAGGAGAGCTGGCGTGTGCCCACAAGGGCGGCTCTCGTGACGGCATCATGCGTTTCTGACGGGGTGGCGTACGTGTCGGGTCGCGACGGCTTCGTGTACGCCATAGAGACGACGAGAGGAACGGTGTTATGGAAGACCGACCTCGGCGCACCAATCCAGAACTCGCCGGCTGTTGGTTTTGGCAGGGTCTTCGTTGGAAGCGAGGATATGGTTTTCCATGCGCTCGATGTCCGCAGCGGCAAAGAGCTCTGGCGCCATGAGGTGATGGGGCAAAGCATGTGGCACTTCTTCCCAGTTGTGGACGAGAAAAATCGGCTTGTCGCGTTCCACACGATGTGCGTCGTGGCTGGCTCGGAAAATGCATGCGAGCCAGCGATGGAGAACCTGCTCGCCAGCCTGCCCGATAATAATTGGCCTGCGGAGCGCGACGCGATACTCAAGTACCTTAACGAGGAAGCCCCGGACCGGCGAAGCTTCTACGTTCTGAACGCCGATACCGGCGAAGAGCCTTTCTTCGTCCCTGCTGGTCTTGTTGGCGGCAACAACGACGTGCCAATGCCTCCGGTCATTGATAATCGGGGGCGAATGCTCATTTATTGGCGGACGAAAAGCAGCCGATTCGTCGGCGGCACGTTCGGAACACGATGGCCGCCGGACATTGGCCCTTTTGACCCGAAGACCGGCGACCGCATCAAGCTCGATCTCCCTCCCGACCACCAGGCCATAGAACTCGACAACAACTTTTTCCTGACGGTGGGCGGCGGTTGTCTGTATGCGTCGAACCATTTCCGGGGAGCGTGGTACATGGATATGAGGCCGGGGACGGGCAAGACTTACGGTATCTCCCGCCCCTACGCGATTGACCGGGATGGCGGCTATCCTCTGGCTGAAGGCGCTTTCTCGTTATACCCTGACAGGGCTCGGCCAGTCCTCGGGCCGCCCGGGGCGGGAAGTTGGAGCGGCATCGTCCCAGTCGGGAAATATCTCCTATCGAACGAAACGTGGGCGAAATGCGTGGCGGTTTATGAAGGCGCGGGGAAGGAGGTGGAATAGTGCGCGCAATGGCTGCGTTCGTCTGGGTGGCAAGTGCGGCGCTGGCTTCCGCCGCCGACGGACAGGACGTGGACGCGGATAGATACATCTGGGAAGTGCGCCGGGTTAGCGACATCTCGACGGAAGCGGACAGCGTGAAAGCCAGGCTGACCGGGCAGGTCGAGAAGATTTTGGACGCCGGGCACCTGGCGCCGATGCGATGCATGTACGGCGAGGTGGAGCCGCACTTCATGCAATGGCAGCCGGGGGAGGTCGTTTACGCCCTGGCCTTGGCGTATTCGCATCTGCCGGAAGGGGTGCAGAAACGGGTCGTCGAATACGTGCGGAAAGAGCAAACAAACTACCCGCTGTGGTCGGTGCGCTACCTTCCCGTCAATGAAGGGACATTCATCGAATGGCATGCCCGGAACATCAGCAAAGGACTTCGGCTTGGCGACTGGGCACGCTGGTGGGGGATGTACGCGCAGCATTATCACAACCTCCACGCCCTTTACGGTCTATGGCTCTACGCCGAGCGCAGCGGCGACTGGAAGATGGTCAGGGACAGCTACGAGGCTATCGCTGACAAGTTCGACCGAGAAAGCCCCAACATCACGCAGTACATGGACATTTCGGGCGCGATAGGCTTCGCGAGAATTGCCAGGCGCATGGGCGACCGGAAGCGCGCCGAAAAAGCGGCGAAAGCCGCAGCCGAAGCAATGAGGGCAGGGCTGAACTTCTCCGCGTTCGTCGAGAACGCGAAGAAAGCCAATGGCTCAATGGGCGGGCGCGGGACTGCTCAAGTTTTCCAATATGTCTCGCCGGAGGTCGCGCGATACCTCGCCGAGACTAACAAGGAGGCGGCTCTGGCGCATCTCGAGGCTCTCCGGAGGAGATACGCGCTCTGGTTCATCTCCATGCCCCCACACTCAAGCGGTCAGTTCGGAGAAGGGGTCGGGATGGCACCCGATATACGAAACGGGATCATGACCGCGGCTGCGTTAATCGAGGGCGCTTCAGGTCCCCAGCTCCAAAAGTGGCTCGACCTCCCGTGGACGCCGCTGGGCGACCTGCATTATTTGCAGCACCTTGTGTTGACAATTGAGGCATACGGCACGGTCCATTGGGACCGGCCAGATTGGGTCGCACCTGTCAAAGCTGTCCGCCATAGCTCATCCATTTGCCTTCATGTAATAAACCTGCCCTTTGCGGTAGACGTACCTGACCAATCCACTGGAGACAAGATCGTTCAGGTCCTTCAGCAGCCCGTTTTTATTCAGCATCAAGCCGTCGGCAAGGTCCTCAAGCGAGCATGGGCGCCGCGCCAAAAGCGACAGAATCTCCTCGCGCCGCATCTCGCATACTTCCGTTCCGCCCCGATGAAGAAAGGGGCGGATTACTTCCGCGCGCTCCCCAAATAGCGCGCACAGTTCCGTCAGCTCTTCTTGCCCAACCGCGTAGGCAAACTCCCGCGCGGGAGGGCGAACGACGGTGTTAAGCTGGATTCTATCGGGCTTGATGCGTCCAATATGCTCCTTGATTTTCATCACCTCAGCGGGCGTGGCATTGACACCCGCGAGGAGAAAAACCTCCAGCCATATCTCTTTGTCGAACTCGGCCCGGAAATCAATCAGCCCCTCAACCATTTCGTCGAAGGAGAGAGACCGATGAGGACGGTTGACGTACCGAAACATGGATTCATCCCCGGCGTCCAGGGAGGGCAGGACAACATCAGCCCGACAGCACCCTTGCCGAACGTCTTTTCGGAAAAAAAGCGAGCCGTTGGTAAGGAGAGCAACGGGGGTGGCGGTGATTTCTCTGATCCCTGCCACGAGGTCCGCCAGGTCAGAGTACAGAGTGGGTTCGCCGGACCCCGAGATGGTGATGTAATCCGGTCTGGGGACTCGCCCGAGGGTCTCCTTCAGCTCATCTACCACATCGGTGACTTTAGCAAAGGAAGCACGGCGTGTGGTCTTGTGAGCGGTGCGCCCGAGCTGGCAGTAGATGCAATCGTACGTGCACGTCTTGAAGGGGACAACGTCCACGCCCAGTGAACGACCCAACCTACGAGAGGGAACAGGCCCGAAAACAAAGGTCGCCATTCAGGATTCCTCCTTAGCAGTCCGCCATCACCTCCACGACGGTGCCAACACCTGCTGCGGCAACTGTACGTCTTGTGCTGACAGCCGCATCCGCCACCGAGTTCATCCCGCTTCCAGCACAGTTCCTGTGCTTAGGAGCGAAAACCTTTCGCCGAACTCGTTTGACAGGGCGAAGCAAGGCTTCGAGCCGGTGCAGTGGCCCGCGAAAATCCGCCTGACCCCGGATTTTTTCAGCGTATCTACAGTCAAGCGCAAGCGTTCCTCAGAAGACCTCAGAAGGTGCATCCCACCGGCCAGCCACGCGATCCGGCGACGAGGGAACATCTCCCTTACGTGGCGCAGCGTGTTGATTACGCCTGCGTGGGCGCACCCCAACAGCACAAACAGACCCCAAGGCGCGTCAACCACCAGCGCCTGATCATCGAAGAGCCTATCCGGCCTTTCGTCGAAACCGATTTGCGCGAGAAAATCCGATTCCGGTTCTTCAAAGGTCGTTCTTCTGGCGATCTCTCCCGTAACAAAAACGCCGGGGACAATCTCTGTCGGCAGCACGCTGAAGCGGAGAGCCGCGCACGCCCTCTCGACCTCAACCCGGGAATAGGGAATACCTATTTCCCGCGGGATTCCGTCCTCGTCGCTGATGTATTTCTTGTCGAAAACCATAGGGTGGGCGAAGACCGTTGCCTTCCGGGCCCGCTTCAGCAAAGGGAGTAATCCGCCGGTATGGTCATAATGTGCGTGGCTCAACACAACTTTCGAGACCCCTTTGAGCTCGATGGACATTGCCTCGGCATTTCGCAGGAGAAGGTCTGTTTGCCCCGTGTCAAAAAGAACGAGATTGCCCTCCCATTCGACGAGCACTGCCAGTCCGTGCTCGGCAAACAGCCCAGGACAATGCACCGTATCCTCAACGAGAAAAGTTACCTTGCAGTATCCCTTCCGCGCCATGCGAGATGTCTCCTCAAGAAGTTCATGCTTTCGAGGATAAATGCCCTGCGCAAAAAGGCCCTTCCCGGGAAGCTCACCCGACCTCCATGAACTTCCCTGTTGCCTCCGCAAGCACCCTGCCTGCTCGAAGAACTCGAGCGGAAGCCCGATGGAATTGACCCCGCGAGCCGTTGAGCTTTGCGCGTACAATGATATTCTTTCCGACGGGAACCGGGTGGCGAAACCGGATGCGCATTTCCGCCGTCCGGGCTGTTATACCCTTGCGGAAGAGCGCGTTTGTCATTGCGGAATCGAGAAGTGTGGCGACAATGCCGCCCTGAAGAATTCCCTCGTACCCTTGAAGCTCTGTCGCCGGGACAAGTGCGCACTCAACTTCATCGTCGCCGATGGAGGAGAACTGGAGGTGCAGCCCGGAAGGATTCTCTGCGCCGCAGGCAAAGCAGCGCCTGTGCACCAACTGAGCCGGTGCGGGGTCACCGGGTATCTTAGGCGCGGAGCTTCGTGACTCAACGCTCGCAGACATTCTCTCCCGTCTCCAGCGTGCCGTTTAGAAAACTTGCGACAATCTCGTCCGGGGAACCGCCCGATACTCCGAGCAGAACCTGGATGCCGCGCTCGCGAAAGAGCGCCTGCGCCCGCCTGCCCATTCCACTTGCGATGACCACGTCCGCGCCCTGCTCACGAAGCCATGCAGGGAACGCCCCCGGCTCATGGGGCGGGGAGACAACAGACGACCGGTTCGTCACCCGGCCATTCTCCGCGTCGAAGAATACGAACTCCTCGCAGCGGCCAAAATGAGGGCTTACAACACCGCCCGTTACAGGGACTGCAATGCGCATGGGGTCCTCCTTGTTATTGGGTTCATTATTCAGCAGCTTCGGCTTCTTTTCCAATATCGAGAATGGGCCGAATGGCCCGTTTGAAGGCTTCCGCGGCGGGCGAATCCGCGCACATTTCCAGATAAGATTGCCCCACGTCCGACGCCGAAACAATTCCGGGGTCTATCGGGATACGACCCAGGAACGGCACGCCCATCTCGCGAGCCATCATCTCTCCTCCACCCGATTTGAATATTTGGGTTTCTTCTCCGCATCTGGGGCAGACGAATCCGCTCATGTTCTCGATCACACCGAGTACCGGCATACCGAGTTTTTGGCAGAAGCTGATGGACTTCTTCACATCCACAAGGGAGAGTTCCTGGGGCGTGGTTACAACAAGCGCACCGTCGAGAGAAGCTGAACCCTGGCGGCGTGCAGGGATGAGCTGACAGACGGACAGCGGTTCATCGCCGGTCCCGGGGGGAGAATCAATGATCAGGTAATCGAGCGGCCCCCATTCCACATCTCGGAGGAACTGCTTGATGGCGCCCATCTTGAGAGGACCTCGCCAGATGACTGCATCCTGTTCAGCGAGGAGAAAAAAACCCATGGACATCACCTTGACGTTGTTAGTGAAGCGGACCGGTAGTATCGTTTCCCCCGCCACTTCAATCCTGCGCCCTTCGAGTCCGAGCATCTTCGGAATGCTGGGACCGTGGATGTCCACGTCGACCAAGCCGACCTGCTTTCCCGCGAGTGCAAGGCAAACAGCGAGTTGACACGCTACGGTGCTCTTACCGACGCCACCCTTCCCCGAAAGAACCAGAATCCTGTGCTTGACCTGGGACATCCGCCGCTCAATCGCTTCCTTCTCCAGGTAGGCCTCAAGCCCGGCGTGGCGCCTGCTTGCGGTTGCGGACGGCGACGACAAATCGCTTCGGCCTTCGCCGAGATTTTCTCCCTTCACAGTCCCTCCTCTCTCCTGCCGGGGCTTGCTACCGGGGGCGGAGGCTTAACCGGCAAAGCACGAGGCGAACATCCTGCACGATCGCGTCTTTGTGCGGGCAGTTCTGTTGCGGCTTGATGTTGCTGAAGGAGGTCTCTTACCCGCAGCCACGTCATCTCAACAGCTTTCGAAGTCGGTCCCGGTGCGTGTTCCACGACACTCTTCGCTCTCAGCTGCGCCTGGGTGAAGACGGGATCGTATGGTATTTCCCCCACTACAACAATCCCGTTTCGCCAGCACCACTCACGCGTCTGGACGGCAATCTGCGGATTCAGGTCGAATTTGTTAATGCAAACCACTACCTGGATGCCGAAGTGCCCAGCGAGAGCCGCGGCACGCTCCAGGTCGTGCCGGCCCGACAAAGTCGGCTCCGTCACCACGAGGACCAGGTCCGTGCCCGTGATGGAGGCGATGACCGGGCAACCGATGCCAGCAGGACCATCAATGATGACGAAGTCCAGAGCTTTTTCCTCGGCGAGCTGTCTCGCTTGAGTCCGAACAACAGTCACGAGTTTTCCAGAATTCTGTTGCGCAATGCCCAACCGGGCGTGAACCATCGGGCCATGCCTGGTATCCGAGATGAACCATTTCCCCGCCTCGCCCCGGAATGATTCTATCGCTTCCACAGGACAGAAATATGCGCATACACCGCATCCTTCGCAGGAGATAGCGTCAATCCGCACTTTTTTGACCTCACCCTCTTCGCTACGATTTTCTCTGATAGCGTCGAGCCGGCATAACGATAAGCATTTCCCACACCGACTGCATTTCTCCTGAACGATTGCGAACTTCTTCCCGCCGTGAAAAACCTCCTCCCTCTTCACGTCCGGGGAAAGAACGAGATGGAGGTCGGCCGCATCAACATCGCAGTCGGCCAGCACCTTCTTTTCGGCAAGGGCGGCAAATGAGGCCACAAGACTGGTTTTTCCGGTGCCTCCCTTGCCGCTGATGACGGCCAGTTCTTTCATATCGGTGCTACGACCACGCAGACAAGGATCTGGAGCCCTATTTGCTCAGACTATATGTATCGTCTTCTCCGTTCCGCACAGAGCATCATGCAGGACTTTCTCCCACAGCAAGGCGAATTTCTGTGCGTACTGCGGACCAAGGTCGAGAGCCAGTTGCCCTCGAGAGTAGGCCTCCGCTAACCGTCTGTCTTCCGGAATCTCCAAAAGCACACTGATGCCGCCGCTGGACGCGTATTCCTTCACCCTGTCATCCCCAACGTTGGCCCGGTTGATGACGATGCCAAAAGGAACGCCAAGTTGTCGCGTCATTTCTACGGCGAGCTTCAGGTCGTTGAGGCCAAAGGGCGTCGGCTCCGTGACCAAGACGACGTAATCGGCGCCCTTCACCGATTCGATCACCGGGCAAGAGGTCCCCGGCGGGGCATCAATGATGGTCTCCGCACCGGGAGGCAAGGATTCTTTCACCTCCCGAATGAGCGGCGGCGCCATAGGCTCACCAACGTTGAGCCTGCCATGGACAAAGGACAATCCGTCCGATTTGCCGACTTCAACAACACCAATCTCTCGCGGCGCCTCGGTGATGGCGCCCGTCGGGCAGACGAGAGAGCATCCGCCGCAACCATGGCATAGCTCAGGAAAGGTCAGAACCTTTTCTTTGATGCAAACGATGGCGCTGAACTGGCAAATGTCTCCGCAATCACCGCAACCTGTGCATTTGTCCGCGTCTACTCGAGGCACCGGGATGGCCACAGACCTGGCATCGCATATCTCCGGTCTGAGGAAGATGTGCCCATTGGGCGCCTCCACATCACAGTCAACGTAGCAGGCATCGTGACGCGACAGGGACATTAATCGAGCAAGGTTCGTGGCGACGGTCGTCTTACCGGTGCCCCCTTTTCCACTCGCGATAGCTATCTTCACGTTTTTTCCTCGATGGCGATGACGACAAACCCCATGGGCAGCCGGCCAAACAACGGTGCTCACGCGCCGACGTCACCGCCGACACGAGCCATCGCTGCTGCACGGCGGCGTGTTGCAGCGCTCGTCTCTCCCGCAGCACGTTTTTCCTGTGGCGCGGCGCCCTTCCGAAACCGACACGTTTGCGGCCGACAAGAGCTTGGCGACCTTCTCGCTTCCGCACCGCTCGCAGGCGACCTTCTCCGGAAGACCGATCCTCTTGTGGAGGAATTCGGTTATCACCCCGCAGTCTTCACAGCGATATTCATATATCGGCATGGCATCTCATCGCCTCATTTCATTTTCTGCTCAAGCTGCTCCAACCGGCGGCTTACTTCCTTCAACTGCTCTTGCAGCGCCTTCGTCTGATCCGCGAGAGCCTTTATTTGATTGCTGGAATGACCTGTCGGTTGTGGACCTGCGAAAGGCTGCTGTGGCGTTGAGCCGGCGCCAGGACCCCCCATCATCCCGCGGCCACGTCCACGGCCCATCCCCCTTCCGCCGCCCATTCCGAATCGACCACCGGGACCTGGCATCATGCCAGGCCCTCCCATCCCCGGCGGCCACCCCTGACCCACACCGAAATGGGATGCAACACTCGGCTGCATCGTGGGCTGTAACTCCCCCCGCTTGAATCGCTCGACAGCATCCCTCACCGTTCCCACCACGCCAACAACGACTTTGACACCTGCTGCGGAGAACGTCTGGAACGCGTTCGGACCGCAGTTGCCTGTAAGGACAACCTCCGCGCCTTTGTTGGCAACGAGCTGAGCCGATTGAATCCCAGCCCCGCCCATGGCCATGACGTTGGGGTTCTCTATTGCCTCGAAGTCCATCGTCTCGGCGTCCACGATAATGAAGTACGCGCACCGCCCGAAACGCGGATCAACCTGCGAATCCAGGCCGGGTCCCGTTGATGACACAACGATTTTCACTTCCGCCACCTCCTGTGGTGAATTGAGCGTCTACTCTGTGGTCTTTTCCAGTTCGCTGATGCGTGCCCGAATCTTCTCAAGCTGGTTGCTGAGAGCTTCTGCCTGACCCTTCAGCATCCCAATTTCCTGCGCAGGCGCCACTTGACCTGGTGGACCCGCCCAGAAAGGCGCGTACCCAGGGTAAGGAACCTGCCCGCTCTGTATCGCCTGCCAGAAAGCCTGCGCCTGCGGACTTGGCCATTGTCCCGTCATGAAATATGTGGCGCAGGGTCCCAAGCCGGTCGGGCTTCTCCCCACCCAGCCGGGACTGAAGCCGAATCTCATCCATCCCGGAAGACCTGTCGCGTAGTACATCCAGCGATATCCGCGTGGCATATGTCTCCACCTCCTTACGGTTGTGCTATTCAGCCTTCTCCAATTGTGAGATTCTCGATCGAATCCACTCTAATTGCCCCTCAAGCATTTCTGCCTGCGCCCTGAGGAACTGTAGTTCCTGCTGCGCTGCCGGTGCACCCCAGAGCTGCGGACAGACGTAGCTCAGCACTGCGGGGGAGTACCATTGCGCCCAGTATGAGGCGAAGTACGGCATCAAAAACCAACCTGCTGGACCCATTCCAAATGGCATCGAAGACACCTCCCTTCCTGACTTCGGCCGCTGCCTGTTCTTCTGTCTTGCCCGCGGCGGCCGCCGCCAACGTCCGCTTGGTTCTCCACCACCGGCGCAGTCCCAAGCCGCTCCGTTCAGGAGCCGCTCGCTGACTACGGCTGCGTCGGCGTGACCGGCTGCCCGCCGGGCCCGTAAGCGGCGAAATAGGGTGAACCATAGGCCTGCATCCGCGGGTAGAGTCCCATGGAGGGAATGGCCCACCCATACGGCGTCGCCCACCACCACCGCGGAAGCCACGGGAATCTGCGACAGAACGGGAACGGATTCCCGCGTCCGCCCCACAAATAGGGATATCCGTAAGCGGGGTATCCTCCATATCCGTAGAAGCCGAAGCCCCAGGGTGACAACCCTCGCCAGAAGAATCCTCTTCCTCAACCTCTTCCGTTTGGCATTTTTCTATCGCCTCCCTGTCCAAACACATATTCTCTTGCAGTCGAACGGCCTGGTGCCTCAGCACCAACCGTGCCGAATAGCAGACGCAAAGTCTCGTTCCCGTAACAAACGGCTTGCCAATAAGTTACGTGGCCAGCCGACGCAATCGCTCGGGCAGGCCTAATCTCCCTGATGTTGCAGCTATGAAACGCGAAAGGGAACAAGCAGAACGCGGAAATCCTATCGAATTGGAGCGCAGGTGGTTAGCAATGCGTTTCAGAATCGAGCGCGGCGCTCACGGCAACTTAATGCCGAGTCTGCGCATCTTGCGCCAGAGCGATGACCGGCTGATGCCCAGTTGTCGCGCCGCCTCCGACCGCTTCCATGAACTCCTCTCAAGAACCGTCACAATAAGTTCTTTTTCGAGAGATTCCAGCGGCCGGTCAGCCCCGGATGCCCGCTCTACGACCCCGCGGTGGGGCTGCTGAAGTTCTTGAGGAAGGTGGTGGGGCTGGACCAATCCGCCGGTGCAGTGAACGAAGGCGTGTTCGACGGCATTCTCGAGTTGGCGGACATTGCCGGGCCAGGGGAGATCCACCATGATGTCCATCGTCTCCTGGCTGACCCCGGGAATCTTTTTTCCCATTTGCTCGTTGAAAAGCGCCACGAAATGCTCTACGAGGAGAGGTATATCCTCCGCTCTCTCCCTCAACGGAGGCAGTCTTATCGGGAGCACATTGAGGCGATAAAAAAGGTCCTCGCGAAATCTCCCGCTGCCGACATCTTCGCGGAGGTCACGATTAGTCGCGGCTATGAATCGCACATCAACCCTCGTCGTCCTTCGGTCGCCGAGGCGCTCGAACTCCCTGGTCTCAATGACCCGCAAAAGCTTTACCTGTAGCGCCGGAGAGACTTCCCCGATCTCGTCAAGAAACAACGTACCGCCGTGGGCCAGCTCGAACCTTCCCGGACGGTCCGATTCCGCTCCGGTAAAGGCTCCCCTCACATGACCGAAGAGCTCACTCTCCAGCAAGGAATCCGGCAGCGCCCCGCAGCTGACCGCCACAAAGGGTTTATCCCGCCGCGGGCTGGTATGGTGAATCGCCCGCGCAACAAGCTCTTTTCCCGTTCCTGTCTCGCCCTCGATGAGAACTGTCGTGTCGGAGGGAGCAGCATCCCTAATGACCCGAAAGACCTTTTGCATCGCCTCACTTTTCCCGACGATGCTCGCGAAGGAATACTTGACCCGCAACTGCTCGCTCAGCTCCTTGAGCCGCGAAAGGTCACGAAACGTCTCCACCGCTCCCACGACTTCACCATCGCTGTCTCGCAACAAGGCCGTGCTGACGCTGATGGGTTTCACTCTGTTGTGTCGGTCGAGAATCTCGATCTCGTAATTTGTGACGGGCTCGCCCGTTCGCATCGTAGCTTTCAGCGGGCACTCGCCGCGGCAAATCGTGCTTCGGAAAACCGTACGACACGGCTTGCCAATGACCTCCTGCGGCCGAAAACCCGTTATCTCCTCGGCGGCCCTGTTGAAGGAAGTGACACGATACTCCTTATCCACGGTGAAAACTCCGTCCGCAATGCTGTTCAGGATGGACGACAGCTTGTCCCTTTCCGTGGCTATTTGGGTGTTGGCTTCCGAAAGCCTCAAAGTGAGGTTCCTGACCTCAGCGACGTTCCGAAATGCAACGACCGCGCCGCTGGCCTTGCCCTCCTTGTCCCGCACCGGCGAAGAGTTGACGCAAAGTGGAATTTGGTCATCGTCCTTCGTGAAGACATGGCAGTGGAAGTTCGCCACTGGTCGAGCTGTTGAAAGGGTCGTCGCCCCCGGGCAGGCGCGACCCGGTACGCCGCACTGGAACAGCAGGTCGCACTTCTGCCCGACGGCTTGCTCGCGGCTGTAGCCGGTGATTCGCTCCGCTCCCTGGCTCCAAGCTACGATTGTCAGTTGATGGTCAAGAACCATTACGCCGTCGGCAAGGTAGCCGTAACCTCCTTCATCCCATTCATCGGCCGCCAATGCCTCGGCCGGCCTCTGCGATTCAGTTTCGCTCGCCATAACAAAGAACTCCTCTTTGACAACAACTCGCATCTGCTGCCGAAGCTCCCGGGCAGACCTTCGAGGTCAATCATACCGAAGAGATTTGACCTCTTGCTCCACGCCGTATGTGTGCGGCAGCACTTCCCTGTAAGCCGATGCCGGGAAAGCCTCTCCCCCTGACAACACGCTCACGCATCTTCTGCGGCGATAATTCTCTTGACGCGGTTTCATCGGCGATAGTAGCATGGCACCATGGTTCAAGCAACCTATGTCAGTGCCGGAGGCGCCCCGCAAGGACGGGCTGTCCACGAGCGCTTGACAGCATGGCAGGGGGTAAGTTTCCGAAACGAACGATCGCCGGGAGTTTTTATCTCGGGTTCGGGCAAAAAAGGAGGAGAAGAATGAGAATGAAAAGGACTGTCACCTTGATTGTCGGCGTTGTTTTGGCCGCCTGTGCGACGGTTCTGGCGCCGCGGGTTTCGCTCGCTCAGGAAAGCCTTGCGCGGCTCGTTCCGCAGGACGCAGTTTTCTTCAAGCACTCCGCGGACATCGAGAAGCTCTGGGCGAACGTAAGTGCTTCCAACTTCTGGAAACAGCTCATGTCTCTTAAAGTCTGGGATGATACGGGAGCCAGGGCTGGCATCCAGGAGTTCGCCCAGGAGTTCTTGGAGGAGATGGGGTTCGAGCTCAGCACCGAGAACATTATGTCGCTTTTCGGCAAAGAGCTGGCACTGGCGGTGTGCGTTGAGCCGGGAGAAGCTCCGAAAATCCGTGCATACCTCTTCTGCCGCGGCAACCCCAAATCAACAGCCGAGAAAATCGTCGAAAAGGGATGGGGCAACATCAAGGAAGAACTCGAGGAGGCCGAATCCAAGGAGTCGGTGCACAAAGGAACCAAGATAACCTCAATCAAGTCCGCTGAGGCGCCGGTGGAAGTAGAGTTTGGCTTCATTGACGACGTATTCGCGTTTGCCATCGGAAACACATCGCCGCAGCTCCAGAAAATCGTTGATCTTGCCGGAGGGACAGGAACCTCCCTCGCTGAGAACGCGAACTTCAAGAAGATTGTCGCAGCGACCAAGATGACCGCTGGCCGCTACGCAGGATGCATGTACGCGGACCTGCAAAAGTTAGGGGAGATCCTCGCCGCGATAGACGAGAGCCAATTTCCATTTCCGATGCAGGCGATGGTCGGCGCGATGAAACAATCCCTTTCGATGCCGATAGTGGTGGGAGGAACCGGTTATCTCGACCGTGGGTTGGTGATGAAGACAGTCAGCTTTCCCGTCGGAGACGTCTCCAACAAGCTGATTGACTTGAGCTTGAAGACCATTCCGGCGGCCGGGGTGAACATAAAATACATCCCCGAGAATGCAATAGCATACGCGGCAGCAAACAACACTCCGGACTGGGAGGTCATGTGGCCGCTATTGCTTGAGCAGTGGGAAAAGCAGGGCGCCATGCCGGGGATGAACATGATATTCGGCCACATTGAAACGGCGCTCGGCATCAAGATCGCCGATGACGTGGTCCCATGGTTGGGCAAGGAGTTCGCTGTCCTGCTCACAGACATAGACACCAAGCCGGGCTTTCCATATCCGCAGTTTGCCTTGATGCTGAAAGTCAAGGACAAGACAAAAGCGGGGACATTCGTGGACAAGCTCGGGTCTGTGATAAAGGAGTTCAGCGAGGAGAAGGGTTTCAAGTTCGAGAAGTCCGATTACGAGGGGAATTTGCTCAATTCGGTGACAATTGCGCTTCCGATGCCGCTTCCTCTTACCTTCACGCCGAGCTATGGGATAGTTGATGATTTTGTGGTGATTTCCAGCAGCTCCGAGTTGCTCAAGAGGATGATTGACACTTCCAAAGGCCGCGGGAACAACCTTGCGGCCAACGCGGCGTTCAAAGCTCTTAACATTCCCGCGGAGACCACCAGCACCGCCTTTTTCAACTGGGGTCAGTTCATGGAAGTCGTCAAAGCGGTGGGCGCCTGGGCGGTGCAGTTCACCCAGGCACAACCTGTCGGAGAATCGGTAAAGGCTGCGGTGGAGAACTACGTGGTGCCGATTGCCAATTGCCTGGCAGCCCTGGAATCAATCGGAGGCTACCAGACCAACGAGGGCGGGATGTCTATGGCAATCTACACCGTGCGTGTAAAAGACTTGCCAGCCAGATAGGCTGAAACGTTGAGGAGGGCGCGCGTTCGAGCAGAGAATTGGAGGCTTGCTCGCCATCTTGACAGACAACCGTCGTCGGATTGATACTGAAAAAGTGCTGGAATGGCGGAACTGGCAGACGCGCTAGCTTGAGGGGCTAGTGGGTGATATAAGCCCGTGGGGGTTCAAGTCCCCCTTCCAGCATTTTTTGTTTCCTCCGTTTCTGGCGGAGGTTGTGATGCTGTCCCCACGACCAGGACCCTGCGTCTCCAGTTGCTGCAAAAATCCCCTGAGAGACGACTGAACCGCGGAGCGCCAATAGGATGCGAAGTCAGTCGAGAAACAGACCATAAAAGGTGGCAGACTCTGCCCTCTCGGTACGCTCGGGGATTTCACTTCTGTTCGGCGGGCTTGAACGGTTCCGGCTCTGGCAAGGGCGAGCGTGCGACTATGTCCGGCTCGTACCTGCTCGGGCCGCCCTCCCCGCCATCGTCCGCAAGGTTTTCGCCGACGGAGTAAACGATGTAGCCGTCTTCCGTGCGCTTGTACTTCAGAGGCTCATTCGCGAACGGGTCTTTCGGAACCTCCTTGAGAATCCCGCCGAGCTGATCGAGCTTTTCCGGGTAGCTGCCATTCTTAACCTTGAAAATTTCGAGAGCGACCTGGGTGGTGAGAATGGCCTTCACAGCTTCCGCGCGAACGAAGGAAATCCTGGCGCGGCTCAGGGCGGGGAGAAGCATCCTTGCCAGGCTCCAGAAGGGCAGCTCGTCAATGATTTTGTCGCCGGATATGTTTTCGGGCCGAAAGGCGACGTGGGCGGGAAGCTCGTTCCATTTGTCCATTTCGTTCCAGTAACGACGGAAGTCAGATTTCATAATCGCGCGAAGGCCGAGGGACCTGTGGGTCGTAGCGAATAAAGCCTGCACTGCGCTCAGGGCTTTTCCCTCCGTGCCGCCGAACACGCCTGACATTTCCTTCGGCCGCTTGAATAGGTCGTCAACCATTGACAAGCCGAAAACCCGTTCGCCCGAAATGGAAATCTGGTAGTTCTGCGCTGCCTTGCCGAACGCATCCGATCTCTGAAGGAGGTAGTCGAGCGTTTTGGTATCGAGGCGATTCCTGAGAATGCAGCTCTCGATGGCCCTGGCCGCTATGCTATCGCAGGCAATCCCCACCAGGCCGGAGATGAGAATTGGCTCCTTCGAGACAAGGTATCCCATCTTCGCTATCAGAAGATACGTGTCCAGAGCCTCCCGATATTTCCCCTGGTGTTCGAGGTACTTTCCCTGAGTCGCGAGGAGCCTGGCCAGGTTCCTCATCTTGCTGAGGTGCGGCAGGAGGACATCCCAAAGGGGGGTTCCAGATTCTCCGAACACAGGAAACTTGCAGTCATCCTTCTTCGCAGCTTCCACAATGGCGGCAATCGCGGGGGCGTTCTGCTCGAGCCACGGAAGGAGCGCTTCAGCCTCGGGAATCCAGCCGTTTGTTCTAACGTAGTCGTAAAGGGAAGCAAGCCCCTCCGGCGGCTCTACGTAGAGGTTGATCGCTTTCGTGCACTCAATAGCGGCGTTCTGTTCATCCGCGACTTGCCTGACCGGAAAGCCCCGTTGGACCAGGTAGTCATCGGGGCAAACGGGGAACATCTTCTCACCGATTTTCATCTCCTTGACGGCGTCGAGCCAGCCCGAAAAGGCAGGCGCCGCCGGAGCCAGAATGAGCGAGCAAGCCGCGAGTGCCGGGAATAACCTCACCAAGATTCTCTGTGTGGTCACCATGATTTTTCCCTCCGTTTACCGGTTTGTATCCATTTATTGGCCTGCTTCCTTGAGGAGTTCGCGCAAGGTCTCAGGCTGAACCCACTTACAGTGGCTGTCCGCGAAGGCGACGTTCGCGCCATCTCCGTGGTTTTCCAGGCTTTCGTACAAAACGAGCTTTTTCGAGGCATCCTTTGCCTCCTTCAGGAGGAATCCGCCGATCAACCTGTAGCTCGACATAGAATCTATTTCCTCGGGCCGATGAATGACGACGCCTGTCGAGGGGCAAGAGAACAATTCCAGCGAAGGAGCGTAGGCCGGATAAAGCTCAGAGAGTTTGTCGGGGAATTTGCCTTTATGGTCCGCTGCGTATGTGTGGCACGCCACCATTATCTGCTTGAGATTACTGATACATCTTGCTCGGCGTGCGGATTCCCTTGCACGGGCGAGAGGCTCGGTCAGGAAAGAGACGACCCGCCCCATCATTCCAACCGGAATCTCGGCATGGGCCGATACGTGGTCTTTCCCACTGGCGACAGAGACGACCGCGCTTTGCATCCGCTCCGATTCGAGGTACAGTTGCTGCATCAGTTTGACAGACTCTGGAGAGAGCGTACCCTTTTCGCGCTCGGGATCAGGCTGATCCGATGGAGGGAACATGTGACTGAATGAGTACGCCATGGACCTCAGCCCATACACCGCAGGGACCGAGTGGGCGACGAAGCGGAGAACGTGCCGGATGTCCACATAGGCAAATAACAGATTCTCTCTCGGCGAGGCGGTGGTAAGGGACGCGAAATTCGGTTCCTGGGCGAGAGACTTTCCCGAGCTCGATGCTGCCAGCGCGGACCCGACACATGACGGCGAAAGACCAACGATCAGATACCCGTTCTTGGTCGCGTAAGACAGGAGAACGCCTGGAATGACAGCTGTTGTATAGATGGTGTCGCCGTGGGGGGTCTTGAAGGAGTGAGGCGCCGCGTTCGCCCGGCTCAGGAGGCCGGAAATGGCATCCAGCGCCTTTGCCTCATCCTTCACAGCGACGAAGGCAAGCACCGGCGGGATTCCGGCCAGGTCAGGAAATTTGATTGCGAGAGCGACCTCCCCGGCCAACTGCCCAAGAATATCCTCCAGGGAGAACCCTCGCTCCTTGTTGAGCTTTTCGAGGGCATCTTCATATTCCTTCCAGCTCACGTCGTCAACCATTCGCCGGACAATCGCCTGCCATTCACGGTAAGCATCAAGCGCTTCGGCTACGCTCATCCTCAAGAACAAAGAGTAATCCGACGGGACAAACTCCACGGCCTTGGTGGCGGTGTTAGGGCGCAGGAAGATGGCGGGCAAGCCGGTGAAATCGCCAGCGTTTGTCAGGGCGAAGCTAATTTTCAACGAGGAGTCGCCAATATCTGCGGAAAGGGCGAGCGCTTCGAGGCGCCCAAGTCCCAGGTCCGATAGGGCCTTGCGGGTTCCCGCGGAGAAACTCCCAAAGTGCAGCCGAGCAGCCCCCTTCAGGTCCACGAAGAGGAAAAGCCCTTTGGACGGGACGACAGCAGTGGCTTTCCGGAAAGGCTCCCACCCAGCGAGGGTGGATTCGGGAGGTAAGTTGCCCTGCTTCATGCGGAGAAGCGACGACAGGTCGTTTGATGCGAGGAACCGGGAATCCGATGTGATGAAGTACACCACCAACTCCCCAATCTGCATGCGGTCAACCCCCTGTTCCTTCGCGAAAGTCGGCTTGACGCCGAGAGAAGCGAGAAGAGGCGCGACCGACCGCGAGAGGTATTGTGGGAAATCCATCGCTTCCGGCTTCAGATTTGCCACGAAGAAAAATGTTGGCCGTTTCGGCGTTTCGCCCACGCCCAGGGAGAAGCTCCCCTGGAAGGCGCCGAGAAGCGTGTTGACAAACTTTGCTGCGGCCTCAAGGGGAGGCCGCGCTTTAGGCTCGGTCTCAGAGATGAGCGCAAGAATGCCTTCGAGGGACGGAAATTCTGCTTTCGAGGGATCGGGCGGGAAAAGAGTGGTCCGAAAGTTTTCCGCGCTGTCAACCGCGACGACCAAAGGCGTTTCCGCAGGCAGGATGGACGCCCACTCCGGAGAGTTCGAAGCTGTCTTCTCCGGCGCGTCAGCCGCGGATGCTCCCGCAAACGTTGGCGAGAAAACCGAACACGCGGTGAGAACCAGCATCAACCTGATGAGCTTCTTTCTCATGAGATCTCTCCTTCGTAGGCCCCGGCGGTCTTTTCCGGAGCCAGCTTTCCTTAGAAAGGATATTCCTGTCAAAACAGCCCATTACTGAGAATGCCCTCGGCGCCGGGCAGTTGAAGCGACGAAAACACAGGAGGCCATGGGCGACGGGCTGGGCCGGGGACTTCTTCGACGAGCCTATCGCCGCCCTTCCCCGCGGTGGAGGCGAGCTGGAGTTCCTTCTCAACGGCGGCAAGTCTCGCCTCGGCTATTGTCAATTGCGTTCGCGCCGCCCCGGAATCTGCCTTAGCCTGTGTAATCTCGTGCCTCTGTTCGGCGATCTTCCGACGTAAAGCCTCCCGCTCGGAACGAAAGCGCAACTCCTGACCGACTCCGACGAGAAACCCGCTGGCAAGGGCGATGACCACTGCGGCTGCTGCGAGCCTCGCAGCCGGGATCAGAACCGGGCGGCGCAGAGGCGCAGGCTCAGCGGCTCGCATGACCCGCTCCCGCAGGTCGTGCGGGGGAGCTTTCTCCGAGACAATCGTTCGCAGGGATGTTTTCGCCGTCTCGGCAACTTCCCGAAGGCTCGCCAGCTCCGCGGCACACTTCTCGCAGGCCGCGAGATGCGCCTCGAAATTTCGCCGAAGCCTCGAGCTCAGCTCACCGTCGGCATAAGCCGAAAGGTTGTTGCGCACTTTTCTGCACTTCATTTTTTTCAATGCCTCCTCACTACGGTCAGAGGAATTCAGGGAGCGCAGGCAGGATGCCCACGAGACAGCCAGCAAGATGCCAGCGGTACAACCGGACAGATCGCGGAGCAACACAGCTTCCTGGACGCGTCAGAACCATTGCGTTTGCGGGCTGTCTGCGTTCTCCGTTGTGTTTCATATTTCCCTTTCAGCGTGCTGCGGGGTCAACCCCGGATTCCCCAAGGAGCTGGCGCCTGAGAGAAAGCCTTGCGGCATGAATCCGCGACTTGACCGTCCCCAGGGAACACCCCATCGCCCGGGCGACCTCCGCGTACGTCATATCCTCCAGACAATGAAGGACCAAAGCCATCTTCTGCTCGTGCGGTAGAGAGGAAATCGCTCTGTAAACTCTGTCAGCCGTTTCGCGGCCGGAAGCGACTTCCGCGGAAGATGATGACCCGGCAGAGGTGTCTGAGCTCTCACTGGCCAACTCGCCGCTGACCACCTCCAGCACACCGCCCTTTTTCCTCAAGGAACTCCTGAAGCTATTGAGAAGAATCCGGTAGAGCCAGGTGAAGAAGGAGCTTTCTCCGCGAAAGCGAGCGATTGCCTTGTAAGCCCTCACGAAGGTCTCCTGCGAGAGGTCTCTGGCGTCCTCTTCGTTTCCGGTCAGCGCATAAGCTGCGCGGTAAACCCTCGATTCAAAGAGCGACACAAGCTCCGAGAACGCTTCTCTATCGCCGCTTCTGGCGAGCCAAACGAGACGTTGTTCGCTCTGGCCCACGGGCTGCTCCTCAGCGATTTCTGCGTTCCGAAAGGTTAGTTGCCAGAGGGACGCGGATTGTTCTTCAGTTGAGAATAGATGGGACAGATTGTCTCATGTCTACCTCGAAGGCGGGTGCGCGGAAGACCGGAGCAGTCTAAGCTCATTTGCCCAACACGTGAAGCCCCCCGCTATGCCCATGCCCTTCCCACGATGGCAGAGCAACTGAGTTCATCTCAGGTCGGCCTTGTCAATCAGGTTTCCAGCTAAGTCATAGACGCGCAGTCGGACTTTCTGGCCACCGACGGCGACAATGCAGTAATGTTGTCTCGATGAGAAGATTTTCACGCTTTCCCGCCAGGGCGGCCGTTCCTGGGGATGGAAGGGTGCGCCGCCGCCCCCAGTGATAATCTGCCATATCGGCTTTGAGAAACTCTTATCGAGGCTTTCGTCAACGAGCATGCGGCTGTAATTGTGCTCGTGGCCGTTGAAGACGGCGACAACGTTGTACCGACACAGCAACCGCCAGAACTCGTTTCTCGGTTGGACATAGGCTTCATCGCCCTTGTAAAACATGGAGTCATCAAGGTGCCCGCCGTTGGGAAAGGCAGGCTCGTGGAAAAAAACGAAGATGTTTTCCAGCCCGCGGGCCGAGGCCGATTCGAGGTCCTGCTGAAGCCATTCGAGCTGCCGCCCGACGATTTTGCCCTTCTCCCGCTCACCGGGAACGGCGCCGAGGGACTTGTAGTCGTTGTTGAGCATGACGAAATGGGAGTTGCCATAATCAAAGGAATAAACGTTCTCGCAATAGGTGGCATCTTTTGAATCGGCGGGAAGTTGCGGCCCGTTGGTCGGGTTGGACATCTCGCTCCGGAAAATTTCCTCTGCACTATGTCGTCCGATTCGGGGCAGACGTATGCTCTTTCCTTCGATTATTCGGAGGTCGTATATCTCCGCGTCGTGGTTTCCCATTCCGGTATAGAAGGGAATATAGTGAGCGACAGGGCCGACGGCCTTCTTCCATGACCTGAGTTCGATCTTTGCCTTACGGACGTTGGTAGTCACGCCGGAGATCAGGTCGCCCGGAACGATGGCGAACCGCGCTTTCCTGCGAAAAACCGCGATGGCGATCTGGCGCAGGACGTCAGCATTAGTTCCGTTGAGGGCCTGCACCGAAACTGGAGAATTCTCGTCGGCTCGTGTGTCCGAGAAGACCGCGAAAGTGAACCGCTCCGCGGAACCCGGCGGCGGGGCTGTGCGGAAGGTGTACGATCGCGTCCGCAAAAGGTCCTCGGGGGTCGTCGAAGATTGGACGCGATAAGAATAAGTGGTGCTCGGCCGCAGGCCGTCCACAACGACCTCATGTTCCCTTTCGGGCAATGGAGCCTTCCACGATTTCTCGCCGATGCAAACGCGGCCCGCGGCGGGGAAATCGGTCACCCACCGGATAAGGACAGAACTCGATGTGACATTGGCGACGATCGGCCCCTCGGTTATCGCTACACCCCTCCGGTAGGAATCCGCGGACTTCAAGTAACGAAAGACACAGTCGCCGGAATCAAGCCAGGATCCGGATTTCAGGTCAAAGCAGGTCGCGCGATAGAAGACGATGCCGTTGTGGGGCGTGCCCCCGGCGAGTTGTTCGATGTCCTTCAGAGAGGCCTCCGCGCTATGCGAGCGAGGAGTCCCAGTTCCGGAGACGCGGAGACGATAATACGGCAGACCAAAAGGGTCGTCCTCGAAACATAAGCCAAAGGAAACCACCGCTCCGACGCAATCGTGTCGGGTTTCCCATTTGACTATCGCCTTGCCCTCGGGGGCGACATCCACCTGCGGGGCAATGCCAATTCCTTCTGCAAGGCAGGTTCCCGATACAATGGCAGAGAAGACTGCCGCCAACGCACACCGCCGCACGAACGGCCGCTTTTTTAATACAGTTTTCAAGGCGCGTCTCCTTTTCAGTGAAGCACATGTCTCAGCATGAGACACCCCCGTCTCAGGGCCAATAAGGAGGAAGACTTACCCCGGAGGTTACCACGCTGCCTCGCGCTCAGCCAACCATAATGTGGTTGACGGGCGACTACGCATCGAGTAACGTTACGCGTGGGGGGGGCGAGCCCCATTCGACCGGCTTAGAGCTTTCGGAGAGGTGGATGATGAAGATAGGTCTGATCGGTCTGCCGAACTCAGGAAAGACAACCATCTTCAACCTGCTGACCGGGCTATCCCAGCCGACCGGGCCGTTCTTCACAGAATCATCCCTGGTGCATTTCGGAACAGCCAAGCTTGTTGATCCGCGTCTCGATTTCATCAACTCGCTCGATCCAAAGGAAGAGGTCAAGTACGCGGAGATTACCTTCGTGGATACGGCGGGCTTCATGGTGCAGCACCACGACAGGTCCGTTCGGACGCCCGCGGAGTTCTTCGCGCACCTGCATGACGTTGATTCGCTGATTTACGTGATAAGGGCTTTCGATAACCCGGAGGTCATGCAAATTTACGAAGGGATTGACACCGTACGGGACATCTCGGCCATAGAACTCGAGCTTGTTGTGGCCGATATGGAAGTCGCCGATAAAAGAATCCAGAAACTCGACAAGGAGTTACAGGCCAGGAAAGACAAACGGTCTGTCGAGCACGATGCCCTCTTGAAATGCAGGGAGTTCCTGAACAACGAGTTCCCCCTTCGGCAGCTTCAGCTCTCCGGTGAAGAGGAAAAGGACCTTCGGGGCTTTCGATTTCTCTCGCGCAAGCCTGTCCTGGTGGTGTTGAACATCGGGGAGGAAAGGATTGGCAAAGAGGTTCCGCGGGACCTCGCCGATTACTGTGATGGGAAGCGCATGTCCATTATCCAGCTTTGTGGCAAGCTCGAGGAGGAGATTTCGCGTTTGCCCCCGGAAGAGCAGGGCGATTTCCTGCGAGAGATGGGTCTTGAAGAGCCATCGAGACCGAGACTTCTCAAAGCCTCCTTCGACCTTCTTGGACTTGTATCGTTTTTCACAATCGGCGATAAGGAGGTGAAAGCATGGACGGTGCCTGAGGGGACTTCAGCAATAGAAGCCGCAGGGAAAATCCACACTGACATGCAGCGCGGGTTCATCCGGGCAGAAGTTATCGCTTTCGACGAATTGAGGAAAGCTGGCGACACCAAAACCGCCAGGGAAAAAGGCCTGTTTCGCCTTGAGTCGAAGGAATACGTTGTTCAGGACGGCGACATCATCAAGTTCCGATTCAGCGTATGATTCCGGTGGGGGTGCGACCGCGCCTCGCGAATGTCTGGGAAATTGGCGAGCGGAGCCGCAGAACAAACGGTCGCCGGGTTTGTTACTGAGGGAGACGGCTCAAGTTTGTCGTCCTGGGTCAGCGGGCGGGCGCGACAAGTCATAGGGACGGCGGACAGCTTCCCGGTCCAACAAGCGCACTCCACGGAGCTGCCCGAATGCGTCGTCGCGAAGCCCCCGCCAACGCTCGTTTCTCTGCCCAAAATGAAGATTTCTGTCGGAATAATTGGCAGCGGAAAATCTGCTCGTGAAAATCATATCCCTGCCTATCTGAAAGCGCCCGGAGCTCAGGTAGTCGCAATTGCAGACGCCGACACCGAGCGGGCGCGCTCAGTTGCGGAGGAGCTCCGGATAAAGAGCGTTTACGACGACTACTCGCTGATGTTAAAGAAATGCCGGCCCGACGCTGTCAGCGTTTGCACGGCTCCATCGGAGCACAAGGACGCAGTGCTGTCGGCGCTTTCGCGCGGCGCGCACGTCCTGTGCGACATGCCCATGGGGATGAACGCCGAGGAAGGAAAAGCCATGCTGGACGCAGCACAAGAAGCCCAGAGAGTCCTCGTGTTTGCGGCGCCGCGTCGCTTTGAAGCTCAGGCGACAATCCTGAAGGAGGCAATTGTGAACCATGACTTGGGTGAGGTCTGCTTCTGCCGTGCGTGGTTTCAGAGAAAAGCCATTCCCGGCGACGACCTCTGGCAGATAAAGACAGAAAAGGGCGGTGGCGTTTTGTCGGTCTCCGGGCACGAGATGCTCGACCTTGCCCTGTGGCTCACGGGCGAGGAGCCGGTGTCGGTCCGCGGCCGGCTATTCCACCGCTTCACTGACAGCCCCGATATCCCCAAATCGTGGTTCGGTTCGAGACGAGAACTCGACGCCGAAGACCTTGTTGTCGCGCTGGTGAATTGTCCAAAGAGCCTCCTTTTCTTAGAAATGGACTGGTTATCTTCCGCAGACGATTCCGGGATTCTGGTAATCGGGCCGAAAGGGAGAAGCTGCACTTCACCTTTCCGAATGGAGGTTGCGTCCGGGGGTCATTTCGTGGACATGACGCCGACTTTCTTTCCAGAAACCTCAGCGTGGTACGAGCAGGTTCGATCGTTCATTGACGATTCGCTCGGCCGCGGAAAGCCTTTCCCGGCGGGAGAGGAAGCCCTCAGCGTGCAGCGCATCGCCGATGCCATCAGGGAATCCTCGCGCCATGGACGAGAGATAACCCTTTTTCCGATATAGCCTATCTTTGGCGAGAGGTTGGCGGCCATGAAATCGAGCCACAGGCTGCAAAGACCGCAGGGACCTGGGCCGCCATTTCATGACCACGCCCGCCGGACCCCTGACCCCGAGTCGGGTCGCCCCAGGGTGCTTGGCCCGCAAACCTACTCGGTGAGGCTCTCGATGGGGAGGACAAAGGCCTTGACGCCCTCGTGCCCGAGTCTGGCTCTCAGTTTACCTATCTGCCGGAGAAGAGGCTCGACGCAATTATCCTCCGCGGCGACTGCCAGGACATTGTTCGCCTTGGGCCAGACATGGGTGGCCAGATGAGGCCCGCTTTTTGAACCTTTTCCGAGGACTCCTGTCCATTTCGTATAGTTCTCCAGTCCACACTCCTTCATGGCGTCCATGACCTCATCGTCGAGGGCCTGGTTGTAGGCGATAAGTACCATTCTCATCGTCAAGCCGCTTTCTCCTTGCGCTTTGGCGTGGATTTGGCCTCAAAAATCGTGTAGAGCGTGGGGACAATAACAAGAGTCACGAGGGTCGAAACCAAAAGCCCACCCATGACCGTAGCGCCGAGCGCATTCCACACCTCCGAGCCCTGGCCCCTGCTGAAGGTCATCGGCATAAGACCAACGATAGTCGTGATAGCCGTCATGAGGACGGGACGCAGCCTTGCCTTACCGGCCTCCAAGGCAGCTTCTTTGATAGGACGACCACGCGCTCTGAGAATGTTTGTGTAGTCCACAAGAACAATTGCGTTGTTGACGACGATGCCAATGAGAAGCAGGACTCCGATGAAGACGACGATGCTGATATAGAACCCTCCTAAGAAAACAGCCCACAGCACGCCCGTGAAAGCAAACGGAACCGAAAACATCACCACAAAAGGATGCAGGAAAGATTCAAACTGAGAGGCCATGACCATATAGACAAGAATGATGCCGATAAGGATCGCCAGCCTCAGCCAGAAGAAGGACTCTTCCTGTTCCTCTGCCTGGCCCGCCGCTTGTATATTCACGCCGGGAACCTCTGGCAGACGGGCAATCTTCCTTTCCGCCTCCGCGACGACCTCCCCGAGCGAACGCTTTCCAAGACCGGAGCCGACGTTCACGATGCGCTCGCGGTCTTTCCGCTCTATCTCCACCGGGCCGAGGCGGCGGACGATCCTGGCCAGATTTGCCAGTTGGGTGGATTGCCCGTTGGGGAGACGAATATCTATCTTTGCAATGTCGTCGGGAGACATGCGGTCCTTCTCATCGAGTCGCACGAAGATATCATACTCGTCACCGCCGACTCTGTATTTAGAAGCCTCACGACCGTAGAAGGAGGCTCGAACCGTGTCGGCGACCCCATACAGGTTCAACCCCATGTCCGAGGCCTTGTCGCGGTCTACTTCGATCGAGAGTTCGGGGTTCCCCTTGACCCGGGAAATTTCGACGTCTTTCGTTCCACGGACCGATTCGAGAACCTTCTGGACTTTCAGGGCAACTTCATCGGTCTTTTCCATGTCCTTTCCGAAGATGTTAAAGGTGACCGGCCGTTCCTCTCCGAGTAGCAATCCTGCCATCGGGTCCTGGGTCTCGACACGAAACTTCTCAACCTCGGGGACCATGGCAATCCTTCGGCGAAGCCTCTCGGCAATCTCCTTAAATCCCTCTCGGCGTTCCGTCTTGGGGACGATCCTGATCCCAAATTCTCCGATGTGCGCGCCTTCCTCGCCGAACACGCTCCCTATTCCCTCCTCGCTCTGACCGCACACATTCCAGAGGACTATCAACTCGTTGGGAGGAATCTCCCGCTGGATAATGTCCTCGATTTGACGCATTACGCGGTCTGTTTCCTCCACTTTGGTCCCGACGGGGAGGTGAACCGTCCCCTGGAGGAAGCCCTGGTCTTGCTCGGCCATGAATTCGCTGCCGATGAGGGGGATTAACATGAGACTCCCGCCAAAGATGATGACCGCTGATATGATTACGGTCTTGCGATGGCTAAGCGACCAGGACAGAAGCGAACCATAGCCTTTGTAGAGGCGGTCGAACCACCGTTCCGACCACCGGTAGAGCCTGTGCAAGAGGCGCTTCGATTCCTTCAGCTCCCATGTCGAGGGGAGGACCGTGGAAGAGAGCATCGGCGTGAAAGTGAGGGCGACGAATAGCGAGCTAAGAATGGCTACGCATAGGACAACCGCAAACTGAGTGAACAGAATCTTTATCACACCCTTGACGAAAATCAGCGGAAAGAAAATGGCGACGGTTGTGTACGTGGAGGCAGCGACTGCCAGCGCAACCTCGCTTGAACCGTAGACTGCGCCTTCCTTTTTGCTCTCGCCTTCTTCTCGATGGCGGGAGATGTTTTCGAGGATGACTATTGAGTTGTCCACGACCATTCCGACGGCGATGGTCAAGCCGAAAAGGGAAATCATGTTGATCGTGTAACCGAAAATGTAGGTGAAAATCAGAGCGCTGACCAGAGAGAACGGGATGGACAGGGCAATGATGAAAGTGGCGCGAATCTGCCGAAGGAAGAGAAGAACCACCAGAACGGTCAGCACACCGCCCCGCAACAGGGTGGTCGCAAGGTCGCGGGTCATCCTGACAATGTCTTCTGAGCTATCCCAGCCGACGATGACTCTGACGTCGGATGGGAGTCCCTCCTTGAGAGTCGCGAGTCGTTTGTGAACCGCTCTGGCGACCTGGACGGTATTGGCGCCCGATTGCCTCATGACCATCACCACGAGTCCCTTTTCGCCATTTATCCGGACGCGCTGCTTTTCCTCGGCGAAACCGTATTCGATGGAAGCGGCCACATCTTCCAGGCGAACTACCCGTCCTGCCTGATTCGAAATGACAATCCTCTTCATCGGTTCGACATCCTTGAACTCGCCTGGGACTCTCAGCGAATAGTCCCGCGGACCGACTTTCAGATTCCCCACGGGGTTGGTCTGGTTTTCGCTGTAGATGGCCTGGACGACATCCTGGGGTGTGACGCGGCGAGTTGCCAGAAGCTGCTGGTCGAGGTTGATGTTGACCTGTCGGCGGAGACCACCTCGAATGATGACTGCCCCGACTCCGGGGACTCGTTTCAAGGGATCGGCAATTTCTTCCTCGACTATTTTTGCGAGGTCAGGATAGCTCTCCTTAGCGGTAACGCCGAAGCCCATGATGGGGAAGTTCGAAATGTCGAACTTCAGAACAAGGGGCTTCTCGGCGTCCTCGGGGAGAACGATTTCGGTGAAGCCGATGGCGTCCCTGGCGTCGTTAGCCCGCGTGTCGAGGTCCGTCCCCCACTCAAAACTCAAGGTTATCACAGAGAGGTCCTGCTTGGACGTGGACATGATGTGCTTGAGGTCCGGAATCGTCGTCAGGCGGTCTTCAAGGTGCTCGGTGACGTTGGCTTCCACGTCCTCGGCACCGGCGCCCGGATACCTGGTTATAATGCTGAGGGCCGGAATGGTCATCTCAGGAAACATGTCCAGCGGAAGCCGAAACAACGATATGATTCCGACAAGGACAACCCCAAAGAAGACCATCAAGGTTGTTATGGGGCGTTCAACACAAATCCTTGGAAGGTTCATGGTAAGTCCTGCTCCGACGACAGATGTTGAAAAGCAGCCATTGAAATTCGGCCAGAAGGCGCTCCGACCCGACCCAGGGGGCAGTTCCGCTTAGTTTTGAATCTCAAGAGCTTTTCCTTCCGATAGTTTTTGCTGTCCGGCGACCACGAGCACGTCCCCGGGCCGCAATCCTTCTGCAACCTCAGCCCTGGGCCCCTCTTCGACGCCAAGCCTGATTTGGCGGCGTCGAGCCACGCCTTCCTCAACTACGAACACGTACTTTCCAGACTCATCCCTCAAGACAGCCGCCTCCTCGATCACGGGTACGCCTTCCCGCCTGATGATGTTCAGTGTCACTCGAGCGAACATCCCGGGCTTCAGCGCGTGGTCGGCATTGTCCACAGTAATTTCCAGCTTCGCCGTGCGATTGATTATGTTCACTGTGGGACTGACTCTCGTGACAGTGCCCTGAAAGTCAGAGTTCGGGAAGGTATCAACCCGAATACAAACCTCCGCCCCTGTTGAAACTTGGCCGATGTACCTCTCCGGGAGGTCGGTGGTGACTTTAACTTTATCCACGTCAATTATATCCATGATGGGCCGCGTCACCATGGCCATATCGCCTCTCTCGAGATATTCCTGAGAGACTATCCCTGAAATAGGAGCACCGATGAAGCACTCCGCGAGCATAATCTGAGCCTGGTTAAGGGCCGCCTGGCTCTGCTCAACCGTGGCTTTGGCCACGTCCCGCTGTGCGAGGAGGCTTTTGTACTCTGCCTCGATCTTGTCGAGAGTCTGCTTGGAGGTTGCTCCTTCGTTATAGAGGTTGCGGATTCTCTCGAGGTCGGTCTCTGTCTGGGCAAGGGTGACTTCGGCCTGCTTGAGCCGGGCGTCGGCCGTCGCCACGGCGGCTCTCGCCTGATTGACCTGGGCCTCAACATTATCATGGTCAATTACCGCGATGATCTGGTTCTTCAGGACGAAGTCACCTTCTTCCACGTCTTGAATTTTGTCCGGAGGTTCCTTCGAGACTGCCCCTTCTCTGAAAAGGCTGCGGACTTTCTCCAGTTCTTTTTCGGTAAGCTCCATGAGACGACCCTGGCATTTGGGGAAGACCTGAACGCTGGTCATAGCTTCGACATCGCCAACCAGGTTTATGTCCCGCCGGACAGTCCCGTTCTCGACGCGGGCGACTTTCACCACGATGGGCGACCCTTCTGAACTCTGAGGCGCTTTTCCTCTCTCACGCAGAGCGTGATGGACTCGATAGGCTAAAGCCGCTGCCAAAACGGCAACTGTCGGAATGACAATGATTCTGCTCGTACGCAATTTATTCTTCCTCTCGATGTTCAAGGGAGGGGGATGACTCCCATCGCTTTCTTCAGAGATAGCTTTGCAGCCATATGGCTATACACAGCCTGAGCGTAATTGTTGCGAGCCTGAGTCAGCGCAAGCCTCGCGTCAAGAACGTCAAGCTCCGTGGCGACGCCATTTTCATATCTGACGGTCGCCAGGCGCAGCCCTTCTTCGGCCTGTCCGACATTTTCCTTCTGTGACTCCACGAACTCAGTGGCATCCTCGAGGCTGAGGATCGCCTGCTTGACCTCCAGCTCTACCGTCTGGAGGAGGTCCTGCTTCTCCAACTCGTACTGGCGAAGCTTCGCCCTTTCCTGAGCGAGCCTTCCCCTTGTCTCTAATCCTTCGAAAATGGGGACAGAAACCATAACTCCCGCGTACCATCCCTCCTGCCAGCCGGTGCCCCCGAAGGAGAAACGGCTTGCATTGCCCCCTTCCCACGTCCCGACGAGCGCCGCGGTCGGATAAAGGTCAGCGGCTGTGGCCGTGATGCTCTCCTTTTGCATGGCTATCTTCAACTCGGCCTGTTTTATTTCTGGACGCTGAACGAAAGCCACCGCCTGACTCTGCTCCATTCCCGCCTCGAGGGGCCCATAGCGAAGGCTGTCAGTGAGCTCAAACTCGGTCGTCAGCGGCAGAGCAAGGGTCTTAAGAAGAGCGGTCTGTGCCAGGCGAAGAGCGTTTCGGGCTTGAATCATTTGAGCCCGGATGTTGGAAACCTCGATCTTCGCCCGAAGAAGGTCGTAGTCGGAGACAACCCCCTGAGCATGCCTTTTCTCGACATCGCGGAGGTGGCTCTCCGCGAGGCGAAGAGCGTCCTCGCTCACGACGTGAAACTCCCGTTTGAGAAGAACATCGTAGTAGGCTTTCTCGGCGCTGAAGGCAATCGTCTGCTCCATTCCCCGCAGCCCCTCGTCCGCGAGAGTCCGGTAGAACTTCGCAGCGCGTATCCCAGCGGCGGTCCGTCCCGCCCGGAACAACGTCTGCACCAGATTGACAGCCGTCAGGTACTGACCCTGCTCCCCTAACGTGAAGGTCTGATCCTGGAAACTGATGCTCGGAAGCCTCTCCAGCCACGTGTATGTCGCAGAAAAATTTAGCTTCGGGAGAGCGGCTGACCGGGCTTCCGTCATCTTGCCGCGAGCCGCTTTCTTTTCCTCTCTGGCTATCTGCACGAGAGGATTGTTCCTGACGGCAATCCTGACACTCTCCTCGATGGAAAGAGAAAGCTTCTGGCTCGGTTCCACTTCACCCGCCGCCACTCCGGGAGGGGAAAGAAGCAGAATACCGACTCCAGCGCTCAAAACTACCCTGACAGCCATCCAAACCTCACCTTCTGACTAAGCTCGCGTCGTGCCCGCCTGACTTGCGACACCTCGCAAAAATATCTCCAGAATGAGGGGAATGTCCCTGCTCAGCGGATATGGCTTCTCAGACATAAGCCACCGGAAAATAATCATATTGCACATCCCCACCAGCCCGAAAGCCGCTGTCCGGACATTCATCCTCTTTATCTTTCCACTTTTCATCCCCTTTCTCAGAACCTCTTCGAGAATCCGCAGATGGTAGAAGTATTTCGTCTTGAACCTCTCTCGGATCTCCCTGGCGAAGGAGCTTTCCTCATGCACCAGAAGGAGATAGAAGCTTCGGCGGCGGCTGTGAAACTGCATATAAGCAGAGATGGTTGTCCGGAGTCGAGCAAGGTCGTCTTCGATGCCGCTGACGGCATCCCCAACAGCCTGCCCGAGCTCCGAGGCAAAAGAATCCACAAGCCCAAGAAACAGTCCTTTCTTATCACTGAAGTGATGGTAGATGGTTCCCTTTCCCAGATTTGCCCGCCTGCATATTTCGTCAAGCGTGGCTTTGTGATACCCCTTTCGGGAGAAGACTTTCATGGCTGCGCTGAGGAGCCTCTTCCGGTTACGGTCAGCACGCTGCTGCCTTCTTGTGATTTTCCCGGTCAAAGGGAAGTTCCTCCCATCGGAATTCTGCAGGCGAGACGCACACTGATAGCCTTATGGGAAACTTCGAAGATAAGTGCAGGCCAGCCATGCGCCCAAACTGACTGGCCAGTCAGTTTTGTCATCTTAAGCATAGCCACATTTCCGCGCGTCTGTCAAGACACCTTTTTACGCGGGTCGCACTGACAGGAACGCCACGCCTACAAGTATTCTTCGGCAGACTCATCAAATCGGGCGGGACAGCAACCGGTCGGGAGAGCCGCAGGAGGAACCGCTATGCACAGCCCGCTGCTCAATCCTCGGCGATCCACCGGAAGTAAAGCACCCTGGCGGTTTCGGCTTTGGCCGTTTCGGCTGCGCTCGGTCGCGGCTCTTTCGGTCTACCGAGACTGCCGGGGGTATATCCGCGGTCAATCACCGCCTCCAGCTTGCGAGCGGCCACCACGTTTCCCCTCCTGTCGAAAGCCTCGGCAACAACCGTGACCTTGAAAACGCTCGATTTCGTGGTTATCAGGTTCGCATTGCATCTCAGAAAAGCTTCTTTTGCAGCTTCCGGGGCGCTTCGCAGAAGGGGGAACGCAGCCATAGCTCTCGCAACATCCGCAAGACTGTGAAAAGGCGCTCGCCTCCTCTCGCTCACGATGTAATCAATCATTGCAAAGCGAAGGGCGGAGCTCACCCGCACGCCATAGTAGCTCAACTCCTCGAACAGCCTGTCCCAGTTTAGACCCAGGAGGATTTCGGGAGGGGCCGTGTTGATGTTTATTCGCCCCGGGACGCTCTCTCGCGCCGGCAAAGCCTCCTCAATGGCCGTTGGCCCGCTGTACCTGTACTGGTAAGGAAGTGTCAGAAGGTCGAGAAGCTTGGCGTCCTCAGGGTAGTCGCGGTCGAGATCGCCGGTGAAATTCAGCGTCTGCCAGGCGTCCGCTCTGTGAACCATCCCCAGCTCGCCGATGCTCGATAGGGCTCCTGCGTGCGATAAGTCCTCAGCCTTCGGGGCGTCGGAGGACCATTGACGTGCACGGGACCTGACGCCGGGCGCGTAGAATTGGCCGTAAACCTCCCCCGGGGCAGTCAGTACCTCGTAATTCATCCGTCCCAACGAGGGGGAACCGACGTTCCACCTCGCTACCCTCGGATCGTCCATCTGAAGCGTCAGGTTCGGCTCGATGAACGGATAGGGAGAATACGTCTCCATGCGGCAGGTGCGCCCGCCGAGCCTTATCTCCATGACGTGGACGGTATGCGGGCCGTCGAGCTTCAGCGGGGCGTAGGCCTGGCAGTCCGGGGGCAGCGGCGGTATCCGGAACCGCCCTGGGATGTCCCAGTCGTCCTCCCGGCTCAGGCCCCGGTTGCTGGTGTCCTGCACCCTCCCCCGGGTGTCGCCGACGACGAAGAAACTGCGCGGGGCGACGACCGTGCGCCCGGTCATGTCTCCTATCCGCATCAGCGTACCTGAAAGATTCTCAATGGTGATGTAATAGTCCGCGACATCGAGAGCGACATCGTAGGGGTTCCACAGCTCGACCCACTCGCCGAAGTCACGCACCCAGAGTTCCGGCCCGATCCGAACTTCCGGGGGCTCGCCGTAAATCTCGTTGAGGTAGACAGCCGGCTCCGTTCCCCAGACGTCCCGGTAGGGCGTAGGGAACCAATCCGGGTCAATGAAATCGTAGATGTTGACGGCTATCTGGCGCATGGCGCGGTCGTGGGTCTGTTCGCCCGAATATGAGATACCCACATCCTCAAGGAAGTTCTCGATTTCACGGGGCCCGGCCAGCCAGCGGCCGGTATTCTCGCGCACCATCCACTCCACGTCTCCCATGCTGATGCCGAGGTCTCTGTTGCTGAAGCGATTGAGGTCGTGGGAATGGACGGTGATATACGGAACGAGGGCGCGATACAGCCTGTCCCTCGGATAAGGCGCCTTGGGTTTGTCGGTCTCCTTGATGGAAAAGGAAGGGGGCCGCGAGACGCTCTTTGCCATCTTGATGTGAGAGACTGTCAGGTAAGGCGTGTCGTCCCCCATAATGCCGGTTGCTCCCGCGGAAGGAATTGCGTTCAGAAGCTTCCCCGGGGGGCCTATCTCCATCGGCCCGTATGGGTCAAACTCGCCCGGCTCGTCCATTTCCTCGTCGTTTTCATCTATTATCCCGTCGCCGTCGTCGTCTATGCCGTTCGTGTCCTGCCGCAAAAGAGGGGGCATCTGAGAGGTGAAGTTGTCATCCCCTT
>Ga0315312_1000709_pt1 | contig 33444 bp, 35 predicted proteins | sample TDP7_MG_FD_203629 | JGI IMG/M metagenome (GOLD analysis project Ga0315312, IMG submission 203629) | Freshwater sediment microbial communities from Lake Towuti, South Sulawesi, Indonesia - TDP7 | ecosystem: Environmental > Aquatic > Freshwater > Lake > Sediment | place: Indonesia: South Sulawesi... | reverse complement strand
GGCCCAAGACCTCCCTTGCGCCCAGAGCGTTTGCTGCGATAGAAAACATGCCGCTGCCACAGCCAACATCCAAAAATGTTTTGCCGTGCAAATCCGGCAATAGTTTTCTTAGTGATTCTTTAGCCGCGAGGTAGTCCTCATATTGTAGGCGTTTGCAAAAATCAATCCAGTTTTTCCCGAATGCAAATCTTTCCATATAATTGGCGAAATATTTTTTTGTATTCTTCAACCGTTCTTTTTATATCGTGATTTTGCTCTGAGTATTTTCTTGCGTTTTTGCCCATCTCAATGAATCTGCCCTCAGCAAGAATAAAGCTAAGTGAATCAGTAAAACGCTTGAAATCACCTTCGCAGCAGATTCCGCAGCCATACTCATCCAGAAATCCATCTGGATTGACGTTGAGCGACAGAATCGGCACAGCAAACTCACACGCCTGAATGAATGTGTTGGGAAATCCTTCGGCGTCACTTGTATTGACAAAGACTTTTGCACGTTGAAAAAAGCTGCCAATCTCGCTGAAAGGCACTCGCTGAATAAATTGCAGATTTTCGATTTCTCTTGTTCGAGCCACCAGCTCTTCATAACTCTGGTCACCTGTTGCACGCTGGCAAACAATAGTAAAGTGCTCGCTGGGCATTTTTTTAGCAAGGTCTATAAAAAGTTCCGGCCTTTTAACCGGCGCACTTCTGCCAACCCAAAGTATGGTGTCCCTCTCGGCACTGCTTAGCATGGGTAATCGATGTGCATTGGGTATTACTATTGAATGGATGCTTATTGTTTGCTCAAGACCTTTCTGGTCGATTTTGTTCTGCGCTACAACCTGCGCTGCGCTACGCAGCGACCAGCGAAATGCGCATCCTGTGAAAAAGTGCTGCTTTAGATACGTTCCATCACATTCGATTTGTTGAGCGGTACGATAGATAAATATTCTTTTATGCAATTTGCAGAATAAAGCTACTAAAAATGTCCCCCAGGATGCCACTTTCTGAAAATATATGTCAGAAGCAGCAGCCTTCATAGCACGCCAAACTCTGATTGCACCAATTAGGAAATTTTTCTGAAAATTCAAGCTTTTAATAATCCTGACGCCGGCAATTGTCTCGATTTCTTGCTGCCCATAATCAGCTGTGATAAAAGTGACTATAAAATTCTCATCTTTTGCCAGCTCTGTGGCCAGAAAGTACAAGTCCACCTCTGCTCCGCCGAATACAGCCTTTATATTGGGATTAAATAAAGTATACGCCTTAGGTGCGATAAAACATACGCGAATAGGTGGATTGTTAATTATTGTGTTCATTGAGAACCTTTGTCAAGGGTTTACAAACATCCAATAATTAAACACGAAAACCAGCCATAGTTGTCTTGCATTATCCTCTTTTCTGTCGATATGAGCATTAAACATTTGCTGAACATAATCATAATTTAACAGGCTATGTTCATAGAACCTACGACCTGTCAAAAATTCCTGGATAAAATCGCTTTTTTTTATCCATTTTGTAATCGGAACGGTAAATCCCCTTTTGGGCCTATGGACAATCTTCTTAGGCAGATAATTGGCAGCAACTTTTTTCAAAAGCCATTTTGTTATAAGGTTTCTGATTTTATATTCCTCCGGCAAAGAAAGAACCAAAGGAACAAGCCGATAGTCAAGATAAGGAACCCTCGCTTCAAGTGAGTTGAGCATAGAAGCAAGGTCAACCTTTTTAAGAATGTCTTCGGCCAGATAATTATGAATGTCGTTTAGCTGGATGGAGAGCAGACTGTTTTCCGAACCACAAGGCAGAAGCTCTTGAGCGCTTATGAAACCGTCACTCAATAGTTTCTTTCTTTCTGGATCGGTAAAAGTAGCCATCCAGTTTAAGTGCCTTCGATTTATATTAGTGTCGAGGTCGCTTACAAATCTTTTCATCTTAAAACTGGCCGCCAATTTTTTGTCAGATGGTGGCAACAGATCGACCAAATACCTGGATAACTTCGTCACATTCCTTGGCAGGTATTTGGCGATTTTGTATGCCTTATAAGTATCATAGCCGCCAAAAACTTCGTCACCACCATCTCCGGATAAAGATACCGTGACAAGCCGCCTGGTTATTTTCGATAAAAGATATGTCGGCAATATAGATGCATCCCCGAACGGCTCATCCATATTCTCAATGATAAATCTAACAAGGTCCTCATCAACCTCCAGATAATCATAATGATGGTCTGTGTGGATATACTCTGACACGAATTTTGAGAATTTTAGCTCATCGTAAGATTTGTCCGTAAAGCCAATTGAAAACGTATCGAAGTTCTTATGCTTTCTGCTGATAATGGCAGAAATCAAGGATGAATCAATTCCGCCGGATAGAAAGCTCCCTACAGGCACATCTGCAACAAGTCTATCTTCAACTGCACTGACGATTATGTCTTCAATTGACTCAAGCCTTTGCTCTAACGGAGCATCCTGGCATTTGGATATTTCCTCCTCCAGATTATAATATTTTGTTAGAGTAATTTTTTTTCTACTGAGATCAAACATCAGGTTTTCAGAAGGTCGTAGCTTGTAACAATTGTTAAATATAGTCAGCTCGTTACCGATATATTTTTGATAAAAAAAGAAGTTTAGGCCTGGAATGTTGATGCTAAAATCCAGCTTGTGTTTTTTGATTGCCTTTAGCTCCGATGCGAAAATAAATTGTTCGCCGTCAAAATAGTAATAAAGGGGTTTTTTCCCGAATCGGTCTCTTGATAAAAAAAGGACATTTTCCTTTTTATCGTAGATGCAAAAGGCCCACATCCCATTAAATCTCTCTACGCAAGATGGCCCCCATAAATGGAAACTTTTAAGCACGACCTCTGTGTCGGTATCGGAAATAAAATTGTATCCTTTGGACATCAGCTGCTCTCGTAGCTGCTTGAAGTTATATACTTCACCATTATAGACGATAATAAGGTGCTCGAACTCCATCGGCTGATGGCCTCTCTCAGAAAGATCAATGATGGCCAGCCGCTCATGTCCCAGAGATACATTGTCATCGATATAGAATCCTTCATCATCAGGCCCTCTGTGTTTCATAGTCCGTGACATCGTTGCTATAAGAGATTTATTTTGCCAGTTGAAACCTGCAATGCCACACATACTTAAAATTTGAAATTTGAAATTTGGGATTTAAAACTTTTGGTAGTTAGAACTTTTTTATAACACTCGATATATTGATTGGCCACAGAAGACCAGCTAAATAGTGCCGCCCTTTTTCGAGATGCACAAGACATCTGCCGATAGCTCTGCTGGTCTGTGGCTAATTTTCTTATCGCTTCGGCGATTTCTTCTGCCTGTGCCCGCTCGACGACGATACCATTATCTGCTACCAGTTCCTGGACGCCTTCGCAACGAGTGGTTACAATTGGTAAACCGCAGGCCATCGCTTCCAGCATAGCATTGCTCATGCCTTCTTGCATACTGGCGCTGATGAAAATATCGTTTTGACGGTAAACTTGCGGCATTTTTTCCGAGTCGAGCCTGCCGGCTATCTCGATAATGTCACCGAGGTTTCTATCGGCCACAATTTGTTTAAGCATCTGCTCAAATTGTCCGCCGCCGACAACAGTAAAATGAACCTTACAACCTTCCTTATGTAGAATCTCGACCGCATCTATTAGTATTTCCACCCGTTTAGTAAAAGATAATCTGCCGACGGTCAAAAGCCTCAACACATCCGAGCTTTTGGGATTTTCATCTGGGCTGAATCGAGCCAAGTCAACACCATTTGGGATAACATCGATCGAGACGTCCGGCAGAAAACGCAAAGCCCGCTGTTTTAATCCCTCACTACAGGCCACTAAAAAAGCAGCATTTCTCCAAATCGGCGCAAATATTGTCGGGGCAAGAATTTTATAATCGAGCTTTAACCTTGCATGTTGGCCCGGCACATCCGAGCCGCGGAGCGAAATGATATAAGGCAGTTTTTTTGCGCTTTTATAGCAAAGCCAAGCCGTTGGAAAAGCAAAAAAAGCATGGACTAAATCATAATTGTTTTCCCGCAACAATCTTCGGTAATAGAATTGAGCCTTGACCAGCCATTCGATTACCTCGCTCTTTCGCCAGAAGTGCAGGTCCTTTTTGTGCAGGCCGACTTTGTAAATAGTAATATTTTTGGAAAATTTTTCGCAGAATGTGCCTGGCTTCGGAGCCGAGGTCAAAACATCAACTTTCATATCGTTACGGCTGGCATATTGCTTTAACAGACAAAGATGTGCGTTAGCTGCTCCGCCGCCAATAGGCGGAAATTCGTAGTTGAGCATAAGCAGGTTCAATTTCGACACAACTTTCGTCCTTCGTCATGCGTTGGGCGTTAAACGCAATACGCATTACGAAATTCGCTCAAACACAACGAACCGGTCAAACGACCGAACAATTTTGTAGTTACTCATAACGTATTGCCTGAAAGGTTTCATTGCTCTGAAACGTCCAGCCTCGTCAGCGTCAACATTTTTGGTAAGCCAGTCTGCGTAGGCTTCATCCGGGTCGGCAGCCTGAGCCTTTTCCTTTTTCAAAATCTGCTGCTGCCAAAGTGGCCAAAGTTCCAGAGGCGGCCTGCCATCATAAGGAAAATGTATGTTATGGGTATCGACAAAAAATTTCGGCGGGGCTTTCTGGAATTCAGCCAATAAGCCGGTAACCATCTCTGCTAATTGCTCTGGCGTTTTTACGTGCATTGTGCTGCAAAAAGCAACGGCAGCGGGTGAAAATCGCTGCGCTTTGGCATATATGCCCGGAACCCAGCCCCAAACGTAAATCTTATCTGTAGGCTTTGAATGTGTGCGGATATATTCGCCGACCGTCTCCCAGGTATATACCGGATTTGATGAGATTTCTCTGAATTTTTGTAAGTACCCTCTTGCTTTTCCGCCGTATCTTCTTCCCGTATCAGGACTTGTTTCTATACCGAAGAATATATGCCACGACATAATTATCATTAACAAAAACCCGATTAGACCTATTACCACCCACTTAGTCTTGTAGACAGCAGTTTTTATTTTGTCGCAGTAAATCGCTATTAAATATCCTGCTAACATTGCTGCCGAGGCATTGAGCGGCAGGTAATACTGCTCATAAGAATGTGGGCTAATCCAGACAAAGGCCATATCCAGTATCCACCAGACTACAAGTAGCAGCACGAAGTGATCACACCGATTCTGTCTTCTGTCTTCTGTCTTCTGTCTTCTGGATATCATACGCACAATTCGAGCAGCAATTGCACCGGCAGCCAGGGCAATGGGTAGGATGAGCTTACTGTAATATCGTAATACTTTAGGCCATTGCTTTGAAAGGGGTACAAGTTTTCGGCTTCCACTTACATAATCCGGCGCTGGTTTGGTCTGCTGGGCAGTTGCACCGCTCGGCAGCATTTTTCCCAGTGTCTGCCACACAAACGAATAAGGTAAATCCGTCTGCACGTTCCAGCCTAAAATCCATATATACAATGGTGCAATAGCTATTACCACACCTGCCAAAAGTAACAAAATGTCAATGCCTGTTTGTTTGAAGGTTCTGTTTTTCAGTATCGGCTGAAGGATGACAAATAAGCCGACTGCTCCGATAGCTGAGACGCCTGTCGGCTTAAATAACGGCGCCCAACTTAGAAAAGCTCCCGTCAAGAGCGCATACCACCATTTTCCACCAAGCTGATATAAAGCAAAACAGCTCACGCCCATCACCATGCAGGCAATCATATATTGTTCTTTGACGTTGCCGTATTTGGCGATCAGCGGCGCAGAAAGATAAACCGAGGCGACGATGACACCTATAGCCGCAGGTAATATTCCAAATAATTTCTTCATCGCCATAAACATCAAGACCAATGCCCCAACCTGCATGAGGGTCTGAATTATCTCGGCACCTGTCTCATTAAAGCCGAACAGCCGGACGCCCAGAATATTTACCAATAGCGTCCCGATATGGGCACTGGGTAATTCATCAACGCCGATCTTTGCACCGGAAAGTATGTGTTGTGCTGAATAGGCATAACATCCGCCATCAAATGGGTCATCCTGGCTAAATTCAAAATATTTGCCTAAAGAAAAGGGTATCGCAGCCAGAATTACGATTATGATAAAAATGAATGGGATTTTCGATTTTCGATTTTCAATTTTCAATTTTTGATGTCCCCTGCGTCTTGAGTCCCCTCGACTACGCTCCGCCATAAGGCGTCCTGCGGAGGGGCAGGCTTGTGTCTTGTGTCTTGCGTCTTTAGTCATCTCTGCTCCCCCTTTTCGGCAGATGATTCGACAATCTCTTTGATGACGTAAGTTGGGCGATTTTGCGATTCGTGATAGGTTCGCACTTGTAGCTCAGCGAGTAAACCCATCAGGATGAACTGAACGCCGATAACCAAAAGCAGAATGGTTAAATATAACAGAGGGTTGCCGGTCATGTCTCTACCTTGTAAGATTTTCATTAAAATAACCACAAGGCCCGAAACACTGCCAAGAAATAATGCTAAAAATCCCCAGCCTCCAAATAACTGAATCGGCTTAGTAGAGAAGCTAAGAAGAAACTTAACGGTAATAAGGTCTAATAGCACTTTCATTGTACGCTGAAGGCCGTATTTGGCTGTGCCGGCAGTTCTTGGTCTGTGGTTGACTACCATCTCTGCGATTTTAGCTCCACTCCAACTGGCCAAAGCCGGGATAAAGCGGTGCATTTCACCATACAGTTTTGTCTCAGCTAGGATTTCTTTGCGGTACGCTTTAAGTGTGCAGCCAAAATCGTGCAATTTTACACCTGTAATTGCGGAGATTAACCAGTTGGCGATCTTAGAAGGAATCAGACGCGTAATAATATTATCGTGTCTTTTTTTTCTCCAGCCACTTACGACGTCAAATCCTTCCCGAAGCTTGTCAATCATCTTTGGTATATCCGCGGGGTCGTTTTGCAAGTCGGCGTCAATGGCAGCGATAATTTTACCTCGTGCGTGTGTAAATCCAGCACTAAGTGCCGCAGTTTGGCCAAAGTTTTTTCGAAAGCGGATGACGCGGATTCTGTCATCGGCCTTTTGCAGCCGACTTAGTACGACGAAGCTATTGTCGCTGCTGCCGTCGTCGACAAATATTATTTCGTAATCGTATTTGTCCGTTAAGGCTTGTGTGATTTGCTCATAAAGTGGACCAATGTTATCCTGCTCGTTCAGCAGCGGCACTACTACCGAAACCTGGGTACTTTGTCTGTCCATATTATGCTTCCTACAAGTTAATTTTCTCACACTATAGTAATGGTTAGCGCCCTGTTTTGCAATAAGTTACAGATGGGGATCCTCCTAAAAATATCGGCTGGAAAGCGATATATAAGCAGCTATTCTTGATATATTTGCTTCGGTGCGATATATTAAAGGGCTGTTATCCACACATCGGGATTTCTACGATGTGAAAGTGCTCTGTAGAAAAGACTCCTTGTCATTTCGACCGAAGCGTCCACTAAGGGACGCGAAGTGGAGAAATCTACTTACAAAGCAGATTTCCCTTCGGGGCTCTTCGCTTCGCTACGTGTCTCGACTCACCTTCGGCTCGCTCGAAATGACAAATACTGTGTTTTCTACAAAGCAATGTGAAAGGGGAAAATATGACAAAGCAGACAAGAAGAGAATTCATTAAGACGATGGGTTTGGCGGCGGCTTCGGCAGGAACGCTATCGATATTACCGGGCTTGGCCAGTAAAGAAAAGAGAAAACAGACAGGGAAAAAACCGCCGAACATCATCATTATCATTAGCGATGACCAGGGATACGCTGACATTGGCGTCCAGGGCTGTCAGGACATTAAGACACCCAACATAGATTCCATTGCGAAAAATGGGATCCGATTTACCGATGGACATGTTTCATGTCCTGTATGCAGTCCGACGCGTGCCGGGCTGGCGACGGGGCGCTATCAGCAGCGGTTTGGCCATGAGTTCAATACAGGTCCGCCGCCCGGAGGCTTACAAGAGCACGTCGGTCTGCCACTGACAGAGGTGACAATTGCCAACGTTCTAAAGTCAGCAGGCTATATCACCGGCGCAGTTGGTAAATGGCACTTAGGGATGGCGCCGCATTTTCATCCGTTCAAACGCGGGTACGATGAGTTCTTCGGCTTTCTGCATGGGGGACACTCGTATATTGATCCGGGCATAGGGACGTTCAATCCGATTTTGCGAGGGACCGAGCCGGTGGACGAAAAGGAGTACCTGACCGATGCCTTCTCACGCGAGGCAGTTGCTTTTATCGAGCGCCACCACGATAAGCCTTTCTTTCTCTATCTTGCTTACAACGCGGTGCACACTCCGCTGCAAACGCCGCCACGTTACCAAAATAGTTTCAGACACATCACTGATAAAAAGCGTCGCGTGTACGCAGGCATGTTGACTGCCATGGACGAAGGCATCGGCAAAGTGCTGGCTAAATTGACCGAGCTGGGCCTTGAACAAGATACGCTGCTATTTTTCCTCAGCGACAATGGCGGACCAACTTCAGCGAATGGCTCTCGTAACGACCCACTACGAGCCACCAAGGGCACCATGTATGAAGGAGGCATCCGGGTTCCCTTCATAGTTCGGTGGCCTCGGCGATTAAAAGGTGGTCAGCTCTATGAGCATCCGGTCATTGCGCTGGATATTCTTCCGACTGCTGCCGCTGCGGCGGGGGCAGATTTACCTACAGACCGTAAAATAGATGGGGTGAACCTGCTGCCATACCTGACCGGCGAAAAGAATACGCCGCCCCACGATAGCCTTTTCTGGCGGATGGGGCAGAACCATGCCGTCAGAAAAGGGAACTGGAAGCTGGTCAAATCTGGTAACCAGACCGGATTGTACGATTTGTCGTCGGATATAAGTGAGAGCAAGGACCTGTCACAAGAACGGCCGGACATCCTGAAAGAGATGCAACAGGCCTTCCAGCAATGGAGCGCCCAGATGATTGAGCCGCTCTGGACCAGATAACAACGCAGCAAGTAAGCAAAGAGGCCTGATTCTACCCCTCATTTAGCTCGGGACAAAGGGATAGTTTGTTTAATATTTCATTTCTATTTGCTGATGATATGTGATAAACTTTTTCTCCTGCTTGTTTATATTTTTCATATAAATCCTTCCAGGCCTGCTCATATTTTTCATAAAAGTTTCTTTTATATCCCGGCTGCTGGAGCAAAGCCTGTATTTCTTCTGGGTTCCAGTATTTAATAATCAAGTTTTTGTCTCTAAGCACAAAGTTGACACTTACTGTTTTGTTATTCACGCTAAAGATCCTATCTACTTCAAAATCACTTATATTTTTGCTTTTAAGATAGTTGGAAATTATTTCCTTCCCGTCCGCTTCTCTGACAATATTTGTTCTATTTTCATAGTTAGTCAATCTTGCGGTTCTATATCTCTGGGAGTTTAACCTTTTTTCATAATTGTCTTTACTTTCGGTAGGGCAGTCGGAGTTCCCAACCAAACCAAAATATCTGCAACTATAAGGGAAGTAAAAATAGGAACCATAATCGGAAATCAAGCCAGAAGGATGTTCGTGGCTAAAGGCATAGGGAGAATAACGAAACCAGTAAGGAATCAAACCGCCAGGGTAGTAGCCAACGGCATAGGGAGAGTACCGCAGATCACCATCAATCAAACCAACAGGATATTTATGGCTAAAGGCGTAAGGCGAGTAACGAATACGAAAACTGGCAGGGTAATAATGTGCGGTCGCTATACTTGGCACTAATGCCAACACTATTACTGTGAACATTGAAATCCTTTTCATTTTTCGACTCCTTTCTTTTCAAAAACCTTGTCGAGAGATTGGCATTCAATTTTTCTTTATCTGATCACCTCCTCAATGCAAGAATTGTGCATCAAAACATTGTTCGATAGAAAAAATAGGGAAAGAAATTGATCTGTAACGACTACTTTGGCCCGCGATTGCAGAAATACTGCTGTGGATAAGTGGCTTATTGCCTTGCTCTTTACCGCTTTTCTCCATAAAAGCAGCATACGCATCCTTTCGTATGTATAGGTGGCTGCTTCATACAGCCTTACGAGTGGGAAGACACAAAAAGTGCGATAGTCCTCACCACCCTCCTTTTTAGCATTGTTTGAGATATTATTATAGGACGATTCGCATTTGTCAAGAGAATTATTGCTATTTTTGAAAACTTCTGTAATTTTTGCTTTGGAACCTGATAGCTTCAGCCGCCGTCCTTCTTCGTAATTCCTATTCGTATTGATACTTAAGATAACAAAGTAATACTACGAAGGATAAATACCGGCGACGGCTGAACGCTTTTTATTTTTGATTTATTGTGGGGTTCTTTTAATATATCACTATGCTGGAAAAAGGGCTTGTCCAGATTTATACCGGCGATGGCAAGGGTAAAACCACCGCTGCATTCGGCCTGGCCCTGCGTGCAGCCGGACAGGGAAACAAGGTCTTGATTTATCAATTCTTAAAGCCGGCATCTGCTGATATCGGGGAGCGTTTCGCCCTGCAGTTGGGGGCCGTCAGAATCAGGGTTGAAAGTCTTGATGTGACCTGGGATATGGCCAAGTCCTTTGACGACGAAAAGTCTGTGGCTGATATGCGGGCTGCAATTAGCCAGGTTCTGGAAAGAATAGCTCAAACCGCTGAAAAAAGATTCTATGATGTAATTATCCTTGATGAGATTGTGTTTTGCCTTTCAAAAGGCTTGGCTAAATTGGAAGATATCAAAAATATCATTGACAAGAAAGACCCCGCAGTCGAAATTGTTCTAACCGGGCGAGGTGCAACCGATGAATTGATAGCAATGGCTGATTTGGTAACAGAGATGAAAAACGTAAAACATCCTTTTGATAAAGGGATAAAAGCCAGGCGAGGAATTGAGTTTTAATTGATTTTGGGCTGTTTGCGATTGCAGACGGCTGATTTTTCAAACAAATGATAACAAGAATTGGATAACCTCTTATGGAGGGTCTAAATTATGTTTTCAAGAAACCTATTATTTTCACAGGTTAAGAGGGTATGCGTCCTTATTGGGTTGGTCCTTTGGATTACATTGATTATCAAAAATGTTCAGGGAAATGATGGCCAAAAATCGAATGTCGATACGGCAAAACCAAAGACAAATCAGATTGTTTTGAAAGTCATCGGTCCCGACGGCGAAAAACTCGGCAATGCTAAAGTTTATCAACACTATCGGATAGACAAAAGCCGGCAGAGAGGCAGAGAATATACCTGCGATAAAGATGGTCTGGTTAATCTGGCTGAGAACGAGGTATTTCAATACCAGTGGGAGCGAAAAGGCATCGTGCTGTATGGTCTTTACGAGGACAAATTGGCAGGTTTTGTAAATGTAAGCGCCGATGACCTGAGCAAAGAAGTGATACTTAAGCTGACCCCGTCCTGCAGGGTCTTTGGCAAAATAAACAGCACTGATTTGAATAACCTCGGACAAAAACTGCAATGGACAAACGTCTATGTCTATCGTGGTAACGACCGGACGCTGTCGTATATGGGCGAACAAGGTGCTTTCCAGTTCCTGCTGCCAAGTGGCAAATACAGACTCAATGCCTATGGGGAAAGATTATATGGGAAGATAGAGCAAATAGAGGTCATAGAGGGGCAAAGGGAGTTGGAGAAGAATTTTGACCTCCCGGCTGACCAGCTGGCACATTTGATTGGAAAAGAAGCGCCCGAACCACAAAAGATAAAAGGGTGGATAAACAGCGGGAAAATAAAATTGGCAGACCTTCGCGGCAAGGTTGTCCTGCTTGATTTTTGGGGGACATGGTGCGGCCCCTGCATTGCAGCAATACCAAAGTTGATTGAACTGCACAAAAAATATCACAATAAAGGATTGGTCATTATCGGCATCCATGATGATTCGATGAAATCGGTAAGGGAGCTGCAGAAGAAAATTGCACAATTGAGCGAAGAACGCTGGAATGGCAGAAAAATACCCTTTGCCATTGCACTGGATGGCGGGGGCGACACACCTATTAAGGGCACAGAACGCACAGCTCGCGGAGCAACAACTGCAGCATACGGAATACAGAGTTGGCCAACAGTGGTTTTAATTGATAAATATGGAAAAGTTGTCAAAGAGTATAACCACTATGAGGATATCCAACTGCTGGAGAAACTTCTGGTCACTGATATTAACAAACAGCCCTGACTGTTTATCCTGTCGTAGTTTGGGCCGACAAGATAATTGGAGCATTTAAAAAATGTCTGCAAAAGTAGGTGTGATAATTTGTGCAGCGGGGCCGAGCAGCCGATTCGGCGGAAAAAGAAAGAAGCAATTCGTCGATGTAGCCGGCAGAGCGGTCTTTCTGCGAAGCATCGAGCTTTTCGCCAACCGTGACGACGTAAAGCAAATATTGTTAGCGATCCCACCAGAAGACCAAGAACTTGTAAATATCAAATGGGGAGCTAACCTAAAGTTCTTCAATGTAAAACTTTGTATCGGCGGCGCAGAGCGCTTCGAGACCGTAGAGCGGGCGCTCGAACTTGTAAAAGATGGCATCGACCTTATTGCTGTCCACGATGCTGTGCGATGTTGCGTAACAGAGAAATTAATTGACGATAGTTTCGCGGCTGCTGCCAAAAGCGGAGCAGCTATACCAGCCTGCCCTGTTACGGCAACAATAAAAGAGGTTAAGGACAGGACGATAATCAGGACAGTCGAAAGAACAGGTCTCTACGAAGCACAAACGCCACAGGTCTTTGAGGCCTCTCTGCTAAAAAAAGCATACGAAAACCTCAAAAACCTGGATGAAAGCAAGATCAGTGATGATTCTCAGCTTGTGGAAGCTTTGGGTCACAAGGTTACAATTGTACAAGCTGATTCTTCGAATATCAAAATCACTCGCCAAAGTGACATTGCAATTGCAGAAGCCATTCTGAAGTCTCGACCTAAACCGATGCCAAAAGGCCCAATCGGCCCGTACATCGAGGCGCAATGGTGAAATATATAAGGACGTAAAGGACAAAACGCAGAATGTAAATGTTGTAGTTCAACAGCCAATTCCACTGGGTTCCTTGAAGCCGTCGGTTAGTCAAGTTGTTCCCATTTCTTACGTGAGATTCCTGCTTGTTGTAGAATGCGTGCCAATAGTTCACGTCCGATGTCGCCTTTGTGTGGATTTGGTATAGTCAACGTCAAATCACCTTTGATCATAAACTGATGTTTGCCGCCTGAGTACGGCCCATCGAAACCCATCTTGCGAAGATAGCGTACCAAATCTTTCCGTGAAATGGGGCCAAATACGGGCATCAGGCCGCGACCTCTTTCTTTATGGTAAGTTTTATCCCGTCTATTTTGGGTATTGGCAGGTTCTTGTGAATTCGAAAGAGCAGCCAGTCCTCAAGCACTTGTTCCAGTTCGCTTCGGCAATCCTCTAATGTTGGGGCATTCGCGTACACGCCCCGACATTTTGGAATTTCTCCGTAGTATGTACCGTCATCAGTGAGGATTTCGTAATGAGCATGTCTCATCGCGGCTTCGAGGTATTTTGTGAGCATATACAAGCCTCCTTTTTGCTGGATTAACACATATTCGATAGTAATTTCGATGTCTTTCAACTCAATATTATAACTAAACTACCGCTCACCATCAAGCTTTATCCACATAACGTCACGGGGCTAAGAGTATTGACCAAGATTTCTTAAGGTCATCAATCCAGAAGGAAATAAGTGTCTTTCCCTACAAGATTGCTTTTGCCACCAAAACCGAGTAAAAAATATTTTTTAAAAATTCATTTTCTTGTTGACAAGTTAACGATAATCGTTGATAATCAAATGAAAGACATTAAAAAATAGCTAAAAATAAGGAGGTCGAACTATGAATGATTTTATTGAGAAAAACAGAAGGTTGTTGCATTTTTATTGTGAAGCTCTTCGAACCATAGGATCGGTGATTCTGATTTTAGGATTGTTTGGTTGGTGTGGAATGATCACGTTAGCACTTCTATCCAAAATCGGGGTTCGGCATATTCCCAAGTCTCTTGACATGATCGCTTGGTCACCAGCTTTCCTCAAGGGTATATTTTTCTGGATAGGAATATTGGGGCTGGCACAATTTATCAGGTACCTGGTCGAAAGAAATTATAAACCAGGCTGGATACTCCGTCATGGGGAAATGATTTTCTACCTGTATGCACTCCTGACCATCTTAGAGGCCGTTTGGGTATATATGACGAATTACTATTCTCCGTCTTTTAATATACGAGTGGATATGGGATTTATTACAGTTCTTTCTATTGTGGTAAAAGTAATGGTTATAGTCGGACTGGGGCAGATTTTGCGGCACCTTATGCCCGTTATTGAAGAGTCAAAAACGCTGGTCTGAAAGGAGGAGCGAAAAATGATTAACATTCGTCTGGATTATGTGCTTTTGGATCGGCGGATGAAGCTAAAAGATTTAGCAGATGCGACAGGATTAGCGGTTAATAACCTCTCCATCCTAAAGACCAATAAAGCACGGGCGATTCGCTTTTCTACACTGAACAGCTTATGTAAAGTATTGAGCTGTACACCAGGAGATTTGATTGAGTATATTCCGGACGAAGAGGATGCAACCCCCAGTAAAACTGGGGGTTAAATACACGCTTTTTTCTTTTCTTTGTCTCTTTTCTGTGCTACACTGGCTGCGAATTTAGCGATAAGGTGTGCTGTGCACATCATCAAGCTAAGCTGCTATCAATGGAGCCAAATCGGCCCGCTTCAACGGAGGAAAACCAATCTCCCGAAGCACTCGGTTGAACGCAGTTAAAGTGAGCTTATCCGGCGCTAAAATCTCAATCCCCATAGGTTTTCCATCGCGGGTAAAATCGATAACAAGTCCCGGCTCAACCCGCCTGGTTCGACGGCTCTTGTCTTTCGGATGACGCGGCAAATAAAAGTACGCAGCTATCGGCCGACCATGTCGAAACGTCACTTCCAAATATGAGTCATTCATTTCAAGATTCCCAATATGAATAGGCTGTTATTACTAACAAACGCTTGGCATCGTAATCAGGCTCCACAATTACTTCCCATGTTCGTCTGTGATGCGAAGTAATGATGACCCAACGCCCTTCAACTATATCGGGCCGATAGCCTCTTGAATGTTCAAGCATCGTTCGCAGGTCCAATTCTGAAAAGCTACGATCAATCATGCGCTTGAATAAGTGGGGGCTAAGCTCTAATTCCCAATCCCACCATTCTGGCCATCGACGATGTATCATAGCACCAAAAGCATTTTATCACAAAATCAGAATTATGCGAAACGCCTTTCTAACTATTGATTATCTGGGTTTGCATAATACCCCAAAATTGCAAGTCTATTGGCATAACACGCATACGAGCTTTGAAGAATTTGATTATTCCGTTAGTTTATTCCTTCGACTACGCTCGGGGGAAGGCACAACGCTATTTATCGAAAATATCAAATAACGTCTATTATATTACGAGCCTTTTACATGTTGCGTCAAGTCCATTTTTCACAAATACTTAACTATGTTTAGCTGAACACACGCTTTTTTCTTTTTTTTACTGCCTTTCTGTGCTACACTTACCCTAAATTTACACAGGATTAATCTGTACAGAAAGGATGATATGGAACAGCATAATATGAAAACGGATTACAGCGGTAAATCGATCCGAACCACAGTGCTATATGGAACAGATAATCCTGGTGTAAAAGCTGCTCATAGATTCGAAGTAGTAGATGCCCACCGTGGGCTTAGCCTGGCGGGCAAGAAATTTCATTTTATCGGCGCAGGCGGCATCGGAATGAGCGGCCTGGCGCAACTTTTAATGAAAAATAACGCCAGTATCAGCGGCTCAGACCAAACTGCAAGCAGCGTTATAGATCGGCTCTGTCAAATGGGGGCTGATATAAAAATCGGCCATAGTCCTGACAACCTTAGCAGGGGAACAAATGCTGTTGTCATCTCGGCAGCAATAAAACAAGATAATCCTGAATTGCAACTGGCACAAAAAAGAAGATATAAAATCTATAAATACGCCCAAATGCTGGGGCAGCTAATGGACCGCTATGATGGTATAGCCGTGGCCGGCACCCACGGCAAAAGCACCACCAGCGGCTGGCTTAGCTGGCTGCTAAAACAGGCCGGCATCGACGCAAATTTCATCGTCGGAGCACAAGTCACTCAGCTTGGCAGCTCTTCCAGCGTAGGCGACAGCACATACTTTGTCGCCGAGGCCTGCGAATATGACCGTAGCTTCTTGAACATGAACCCTAAAATCGCTTGCATACTCAATATCGAGCAGGACCATCTGGATTACTATAAAAATGAAGATGAAATAGTCGAAGCCTTCGGCCAATTCGCCCTCAAGGTAAAACCAGGGGGGCTGCTAATAGCTAACGGCCAGGACCTAAATGTGGCAAAGATTATCAAACAGCTATCAGACCATATTCAATATGAAACCTTCGGGCTGGATGAAAAATGCAACTTCTCAGCGAAGAATCTCGTGTTAAATAATGGGCTATATGAGTTTGAGGTTTATCATAATGGCAAATTGTTAGGCCGGACGAGGATTTCCTTGCCGGGCAAGCACAACGTCTTAAATGCACTGGCGGTAGTGGCAATGGCGGTCGGCGCCGGTCTGCCTTATCAGCAGATACTACAGTTGCTACCCGCTTTTACCGGTATCGATCGTCGATTGATGCTAAAAGGTCGGTTCAACCAGGTTACCATCCTTGACGACTACGCACATCATCCGACCGAAATCAGAGCCACACTTGAGGCGGTACGACAAAGATACCAGCCGAAACGAATCTGGTGCGTTTTTCAGCCGCATCAATATAGCAGAACCAGATTTTTACTTGATGATTTCGCGGAAAGTTTTAAGCTTGCCGATATAACAATAGTGCCGGAAATATATTTTGTGCGGGATTCAGAGGCGAGCAAAAAAGAAGTGAACTCGCAAATACTGGTCGAAAAAATGAGAGCTAATAAGACAGATGCGGTGTTTATTGACAGCTTCGTAGGTATTTGTGACTATCTACAAAAAAATGTAACTGCCGGCGATTTAGTAATTACTATGGGCGCAGGCGATATTTGGAAGGTAGCTGATGAATATATTCAGCGGCTTAGAAAAGATAGTTGAGGCCGACCATCTGCTGGCCAAGCACACCTGGTACGGTTTGGGTGGGCCGGCTGACTACTTTATTAGGCCGAAAACAACCAAGCAGCTCAAAGAAGTGGTCCAGCGGTGCAATGAAAATAAGATTCCGATTTACGTAATGGGCTTTGGGTCGAATCTCTTAGTCGGTGATGAAGGTGTGCGGGCAGCGGTGATAAAGCTCGAAGCAGACCAGTTTGCACAGATTAGTTTTAATGGCGAGCAGGTTACCTGCTGGGCAGGTGTAGAGTTGAGCAGGCTGGTTTTAATGTGTGTACAAAAGGGCCTATCAGGCATAGAAGCCCTGACAGGAATACCCGGCTCGATCGGCGGAGCGGTAAAGATGAATGCCGGGGGCAACTTCGGAGATATCGGCTCAGCCGTAGAATCCGTCACGCTGATGGATAGCCAGGGCCGCACCTTTGAAAAGAAAAAGCCGGAGCTTATATTTGATTATCGCAGTACAAACATCACCGCAAAGTTCATTCTCAATGCTCATCTAAGACTATCCAGCGCCGACCCAGAGCAAATTATGCGAACGGTAAAAGAAACGTGGATTTATAAGAAAAATAATCAGCCGTTAAATACAAGGAATTGCGGCTGCATATTCAAAAATCCAAGAGGCGTCTCGGCTGGTGCTTTGATTGATAGAGCCGGTCTTAAGGGATTGCAAATCGGTGGCGCCACCGTCAGCGAAAAGCACGCCAATTTCATAATCGCAGAAGAAGGCTGCACAAGCCGTGACGTTATGAGGCTGATAGATGCTGTAAAGCAAAGGGTCAAAGAACAATTCGACATCGAGCTGGAACTCGAAATCGAAATCTGGAAGTGAATTCGTCGCTCGTGACTCGTCGCTCGCGACTAAGCATAAGAGCTCGCACATCTGGGAGCGGTAAATTGAAAATAGGAAATAGTAAATTGAAGGTAGCCGTGCTTATGGGCGGCATCGGCGAGGAGCGTGACATCAGTATCCAAAGCGGTACTTGCGTCGCCCAGGCATTAAAACAAGCCGGTTTGGACGTGGTGACTTCTGATATTCGGCCTGACAACTTGGACATACTCGAAGATAATAGCATAGATGTATTCTTTATCGCACTGCACGGCAAATTCGGTGAAGATGGCCAGCTTCAACAAATGCTGGAGGATAAATCCCTTTGCTATACAGGCAGCGGCCCAACCGCCAGCAGATTAGCTTTTGATAAATTAGCCGCTAAAGAGCGTTTTGCCAAGGCAGGTATTGCCACACCCAAGGTAATTAAGTTTGATAGCCAGGCGCAGACAGAGCAGATCGAGAAGCAACTCTCGCAGCTCGGCCAGAGATTTGTAGTTAAGCCCGTCAGGCAGGGAAGCACTATCGGCGTTAGTATTGTCGATGACCCAAAGTCGGCAATAGCCGCTGCACGCGAATGTGCAAGAAAATTCGGCGATTGCATGATCGAACAATACATTGCCGGCAGAGAAATAACCGTCGGCATATTAGAGCATCAGACGCTTCCAATCATTGAGATTAGAAGCAGAACCGGTTTTTATGACTATCATGCAAAATACATCGATGATAAAACGGAATTTCTCTTCGATACAATTGATGACCCGAAACTTTCGGCAAAGATCGAAGCCGCTGCGCTGGATTGTTTTGATGCGCTCGGCTGCCGGCACTTCGCCAGGGTCGATTTTATCCTGGGCAGTGACAGGATTCCTTACGCTCTGGAGGTTAACACTATTCCAGGCCTGACAACACATTCGCTGGTCCCCAAAGCGGCAGCAAAGATGGGACTTTCAATGAGCCAGTTGTGCGTAAGAATCGTTAAGGTAGCATATTCGTCTCCCTGCCTTTGCGAAGCCCGCTTCGGCGGGCGGAGGAAGGTCGCAAAACACCGGACGTGAAGCAAAAAGTGAAGAAAAAACGTAAAACAAATTGGCACAGTCGGAGCTTGACAGGTTTTCTGAAAATATTGGCTGTGATTTGTGTTTTTGCTGCATTAGGAGTCGGGTTTGTATTCTTAGACAAGTATGTAAAAAAAGTTGCTCCTGCCTGGGGGAAAACTGTCGATGTTGAATTGATAGAGCCGCCTGCCTGGGTTAATCAACCGCTCAGAGATAAAATTATCGCGGCTGCCACTGTGGACGGCGAAGATGTAAAACTCGATGAAGATGCTATCCGTTTAATTGCGAGTAATCTTGCGCGAAAAGTGGCTTGGCTGCAAAAAGTGAAGGTGCAAGCCACCCACGACAAGATTCTTATCGAGGCCGATTATCGAAAGCCAATCGCTCTGGTCAAGTCGGGTCTACGGAAATTCTATGTTGATGCTGAGCTGGTGGTGCTCGATTTTGTGCCGATGCCGAATCTGCCCGTTGTAGTGGTAAAGGGTCTATCGCCAATAACGAAAATACCGCCGGTGGGCGAAGCCTGGCAGCGAGAGGACTTAGCTGCAGCGGTAGCCATATTGGCTCGGCTCGACCGCATGGATAAACTCGTCACGCCTGACAAGCCGTTGCTTTACGAAATCGACAGCATCGATGTAAGCAATTTCAAAGGCCGAGAAAACAGCCGCACTGCCCATATCATTCTGTACACAAAGGACAATACCGAGATTATCTGGGGGGCTGAAATTGATGCCTGGTCTCAGCATTTAGAAGCAAAAGACGAGGAGAAGCTGGCCAAGCTTTACAACTATTATAAAGAATTCGGTAAACTTTCAGGCGGTGCAAAATACATCGACCTGCGCACCCCACAGGATACCATTCCTTTGCCGATTGACAAATATTAGTTAGCCTCGGCACCTGTGGCCGAGGCAGCCCCCGCCACAGGTGCGGGGGCTAATCGCGGTTTTACCGCAGGTTTTTATTTTGTTCAACGCCGTCGCAAGGTCAGCATATCGGTAAGGGATATCGAACTGCGTACAGAGGGATTTAAACATCTTAAGAACTGACTCACTCAATTCACTTTGGAAGTCTCGGTTTGCGTTGCAGCAAAAGATTCTGCAGCCGGCAAAGCGATATTCGTAAATGCTGCATTTACCACTAATATTATAAGGACATCGGCTGGTGCGCATGGACCTAATATTTTCTGTGCCCAGATTTGTAGCCAAATACACTAATTCCGGCGGAGTGACAAACAAACGGTGGTCGAAACCTTCAAAATCACAGCACCTTCCACAGGCATTGCACTTTCCAGCTAAATCAGCCGATTCACGGATTTGCAAATCGAGCCAGTCGTAGATTTCAGCTACTTTTGACAAGATTTGATTGCCGGTTTTGGATTTTGCCACCATTTTTTCTCTTTTTTAATGGTTTCAATTTCTTCGCAACTATAGAGCCTTCCGCGATTGATGCCGGGACATTTTTGAGCTGCTTTGCTCCAGGAATCAGGGCTTTCTAAATTGTTTGGCCAGAATGGCCAGCTTCTGCACTGGCTTGGCCGAACAGGATAAATCGTACACGTTTTTTGGCTGCCGCTTTCTTGCAGGAATATACAATCTTTAGTGAAATGGTCTTCAATAATCGTTGTTCGCAGGCCTACTCGCCGCAAGAACTTTCGCCGGACCTGGCCGGTTGTCTCTTTAAGATAATTTGCGATAAGTTCGATTTCCGGCCTACTGACCCAGATATAGCCTTCAGCCGGCCCAGCGCAGCACCTTCCGCACTGCATACATTCAAAATGCAGACCGTTAGCGTACCAACATGATTTCATCTTTATGAAGCTGCTAATCTAAAATGCTTAGGTTTGAGCTTTTAACCAATCCGCAACCGCATCGACGAACTCTTTTGCAGTTTGTAACAGTTGTTCTGCTGTTTGGCTGGAGATGGCAAAGGCATGACCATAGTCGCCAATCTGTCGTTTTTCGAAGGCACGGCTCAGCTCTCGGCCCATTTGTTTGCTAAAGATACCTGCCTTTACAAAATGCTTACCAAAGCCGGATATAACACCTTTGTGTGATGAAAATGAAAGTCCTTTCTTCAAAAGTGCAGCTTCTGCTGCATAGAACATAGCATAATAAGAGCGTGATACTGATGACTCATAATCATCGTCTGTTATGAGCGTTTTGGCACTTTTCAGATACCGCCTGGCCTTTTCAATCAGACTGGCTGTCTCGTTCATACGGGCTTTCCCTCCTTGCGCAGGTTGAGCAGCAGAGGACTGTTCAAATGCCTGAAATCAGTAACGGAAATAGGATAAACTGATAGCAGGGTTTCAAAATCAAGATTGATGTCAGTTATCAGGTCTATCATTGCATCAATCTCTCGGCATGGGTCAACCTCGCCTTCCAGTATAACAGCCAGGTCGATGTCCGAATCCTCTGTGGCCTGGCCTCTCGCCCAGGAGCCGTAGAGGATTATGCTCTTTAGCCGGCTGCCGTATAATTTTTCGGCCTTCTCCCTAAACTCTTTGAGTATCAGCTCTATTTGCATAATGCGCACCCAACTATTGTGTTTGGAACATTAAATTCATTATACAAAAATTGGCACGACATAACAACCGTCACACCGCATACACTAAAAATGAAGACCTGCAATATACCAGGGAAATATGTTCTTTGCTTTCCTATTTATTATCGTCTATATATTATTATCGACTCCTCTATGTATAATACTAAACTTCCAAATCTTGTGATAATTTTTTGACTTGATTCTAAGCCTCCATAATGTATAAAATTTAGCAGAATTGTTGAACTTAATGGTTTTTCTATGATTCTATATAATATTTCTGAAAGGTACAGGAGTTAATAATGGAAATAGAGAAAGACCAGAAGATAAATATCTTAATTGCTTTACATCGCCAGTTTTTCGCTGAGACAAGAAGGTATAGAGATATGGAATGGAAAATACTTATATGGACAATTGGGCTCATGGGCGGAATTGTGGCAGCTACACAGATTGTTCCAGTTCAGCCATCTCATAAACCATATATTCAGATTTTGCTGATCTTGTTTACACTTTTAGTAGGAGGATATGGAACATGGCACCTTTGGTTTGTTCATTGTCAATTCATCTGGAACCGCAATATGATAAGAAAATGTGATAGAATATTTGGATTTTTCAAAGAGAACTTCTATGACACAAAATCTATTCTTCCAGAAGAGTGGAAAAACAAAGATGTACCGCGTTCTCATTCTTTGCCGCATCTCGTCTCGTGGTTTTTACTGATCCTTTTAGTTACGATATACACGATCTATTTAGTTATTTACATGGGGTAGCTCAACCAAAATAGGATTAAGTGAACTACATATCCATATAGAATATTGACGAGGGTGTTTATCTTGTAACCATAAGAACCTAACGATATTTCTTACTATTTTGATAAAGTTATCTTGACCCCATTTTAATAAGGATTAGTTTGACCATTTCTTCCTGCTTGGACACTTCACTTATAATCTCTTCAGGTATAAAAGCGAAAAAGGGTTCAATCCACTTGCTATTGGTATACACAATTTTTTGCGCCGACTCATAAGATGCTTACCATTTCAGCACCGCACCGGTGTCGGCGGAGGTGGCCATTGAGGCGTATTTGGCTAAGCAGCCTAACGTCATTTGGAGGTTTGGCGCCAAGTACTCATAGTTCTGTCACGCATCACAACTAACAGACTCGGCCATTGCTCGACAGAAAACAGCTTCGTTGCATCAAGAACACGTTTATTGATTTTATGACGGTTGGGCCTGCGCAAAGAGACAATCAAGATACCATAATGCTTTCTGTCACGATAATGGGCAAAGCCCCTGTCTGTTGTGAGTAGCAATCGCTTCTCTTGATAAGCCTTGTTCCAAAGAAGCTCATCCGATATACCTTGGTCGGCTGTGCCGCGAATATCAAGCACATCGTGGCCCAAACGGCGTAGCTGCTCTACAGTTACCAGAGGGATGTTTTCATCTACAAGTATTCGCATCGCTCGTTTAGCTATCCCTCAATGGGTGTGACCTGCTCTTCTGCTAAGGACGCAGCATAAGTAAGACAGGCGAGAATATCTTCACGCTCCAAAGAAGGATACTCAGCCAGAAGCCCTTCAATTGTGTCGCCGTTAGCGAGCATACCAATAATCTGGTGAACAGGTATGCGCGTACCTTTAATGCAGGCTTGGCCATGACAAATATTCGGATCGATTGAGATTCGTTCATTCATCGTATGTACTCCCTTGCGTAACTATCTATTCTATATTATATACAAATTTATGCAGACAATTCCAGCGGGAATTTTACTTCCGATTAAATCTGGAATTTTAGTACAGCACCGGTATCAGCGGAGGTGGCCATAGAGGCGTATTTGGCTAAGCAGCCTTTCGTGATTCTCGGCTTGGGCGGCTTCCAGGCCTTTATACGCTCGGCAAGCTCCTTTTCAGATAGCTTTACATTTATCTTATTATTGGGAATGTCAATCTCAATTATGTCACCTTCTTTCAATAATCCAATTGTCCCGCCTACTGCTGCTTCGGGACTTATATGGCCGATACATGCGCCTCTTGTTCCGCCGCTAAAACGCCCATCTGTAATCAGAGCAACCGACTCGCCGAGCCCGGCGCCCACAATAGAGCTTGTAGGTGAAAGCATCTCCTGCATTCCTGGCCCGCCTTTAGGTCCCTCATAGCGAATCACAACCACGCTGCCTTTCTTGACTTTGCCAGCTAAAATTCCCTCGCAGGCTTCTTCCTGACTCTCGAAGATAACCGCAGGGCCACTATGTTTTAGCATTTTTTCTGCAACGCCAGCGGTTTTTACTACGCAGCCATTCGGGGCGAGGTTACCTCGCAGAATTGCCAGTCCGCCGGTCTTGGAATACGCTTTATCTAATAGACGAATAACTTCCTTATTTTTAATTTTGGCATTTGCAATATTTTCGCCAAGCGTTTTGCCGGTTACGGTAAGACAATCGATGTTTAAGAGATTGGGGACCTTGCTTATTTCCTTTAGAATCGCGCTTATGCCGCCGGCGGCAGCAACATCTTCTACGTGAAAATCACTCGATGGTGATACCTTGCAGATATTTGGACACTTAGCTGAAATCGCATTTATGCGGTCAAGATCGTATTCAATACCCGCCTCGCTGGCTACCGCCAAGGTGTGTAGAATGGTATTTGTTGAGCCGCCCATCGCCATATCCAGAGCAAGTGCGTTATCCAGCGATTTTTGATTGATTATATCTAACGGCTTGATGTCCTTTTCAATAAGTGTCATAATCTGCCTGCCTGCGGTTTTATAAAGTTGCTGCCGTTTTGGATCTATAGCTAAAATCGTTCCATTACCTGGCAGAGCCATTCCAATGGCCTCGCATAGACAGTTCATCGAATTGGCTGTGAACATTCCTGCGCAACTTCCTTGTCCCGGACAGCCCGTGCATTCAATCTCTTTGAACTGTTCTTGGTTGATTTTGCCGGCGTTGAAAGCGGCTACGGCTTCATATATGCTAATATAGTCGATGGTCTTGCCATTTTTTGTTTTGCCAGCTTTCATAGGTCCGCCGGAGACAAAAATCGCTGGGATATTCAGCCTTACCGCTGCCATCAACATTCCTGGTGTCACCTTGTCGCAGTTAGGGATGCAAATCAGCCCATCAAAGCAGTGCGCCCGCACCATTGTCTCGACCGAATCGGCGATAATTTCACGAGAGGCCAGAGAATATTTCATGCCGGTATGGCCCATAGCAATGCCGTCGCAGACCGCTATGGTGTTGAATTCAAAAGCGGTGCCGCCTGCTTGCCGAACAGCCTGCTTGACCACCCGGCCAACTTGGTTCAGATGCACATGCCCCGGCACTATCTCACAAAAACTGTTGGCGATGCCGACGAAGGGCTTGTCGATATCGGCGTCGCTAAGGCCACATGCGCGAAGTAAGCCCCTATGTGGAGAACGCTGAAAGCCCTTCTTAATTGTATCGCTTCTCATAATCTGGCTTCTCCTAAAACGATTCATACATTAATATGAAAGCCTAAACTGCTAAGTTTAGCCAATAGTTGAAAACAAATAAAGAAAAATCAGTTGCCTTTGGGCACGGCGAATGTATAATTACAGTTTGAATTTGCCATAAAATCGAAACTTGCAGGAAGACCAATAGTGATGTCGGATAAAATCACCAGTTTCATAGCAGGTGGTGTAATTTGCTTGCTGCTTTTGACGGTGGGCTGCATCCATATAACTGAAGAAACTACCAAATCTAAGCTTGTGGTGAGCTTGTCGAATCCAGCCGAATCTAAAGAAAAAATCTCTACTGGCGTGGCACCTGCTGCTGAGGAAACCGCCAAGCTCGAGGGCAAACCCAAAGAGCAATTGCCAACCGTCGAGTTGGCGTTGAAATTCGTCCCACAGGACTGGACAACTTACCGCATAATAACCGAAGCAGAAAAGAGCGTTACGTGGGAAGGTCCTTTGCCGGAAAAGCCCGGCGATTTCAAAGGTGGCCATACCTCAAGCAGAATCGAGATGGCCTTCAACCAGCGAATACAAAGTATCAACGATAAAGGTGATGCGGTTGCAGAGATTACAATCAAACAGTTAAAGTACTTAGCCAGAGTCAAGGACAATGTGGTCCTGGACTTCGACAGTTCAACAGAAAAAGATCGAGACAATCTTTTAAGCAAGTTAATAGGCCAAAGTTATACCATAGAAATTTCGCCTGCAGGTCGCGTCCTAAGGATTTTAGATGTTAACGAGGCCCGAGCCGCGGTCAAGGGCGATTCGTCCGCTCACCAAACCGCTTCGGCGTTGCTTTCAGACGACACAGTTAAGCAGCGCCATACGATTTTGGCCCTGCCTGTTATCGAAAAAAAACAATTGCACAAGGCAGATACTTGGAGTGATATAGAGTCCTTTTCTTTCGGCATGATGGGCTCGAAATCGTACGAAAAGATTTATACGCTAAAAGAAATCCAAGAAACAGACAATCAGCAGATTGTCATCATTGAGATGAATGCCGTTCCATCTTCAGAAATGGCACAAGAGCTGCATAAAAAACAAGCAACAGGCTTATTTTCAAAATTGTTCGATAACGCCGAAACATATACAGGCGAGCTAAAGCTTGATCTGACTGCGGGCAAAATCGAAAAATATATCGAGAAACTATGGACTGAGTGGGTTGCGGTCGACCCCTTCGCTGGGCAACAAGACGACAAAGAACCTGCTGCGCTGAAAATGGCTGCCACCCGTCTCTACCACATCGAGAAAATTGATCAAATCAATTAAAAGGGGAAAAATGAAGGCTGCATCAATAGTGTCTGTCGCCATCGTCCTGAGCGTTTTTGCAGGATGCAAGGGCCCAGCCGGGGCAAAAGGCCCTATAGGCGAGAAAAAGGAGCCATTAAGCGGAGAGAAAGCACTATTAACGGTAGATTTCCGAGAGGGTCAGACCTTGGAATACAAGTTTGTCTCTAATAGAACGACAACAATTGACTGGGACCCGACAAAAAGCGAATCCAAATCAGATAGCAGCGCTGCCAGTGAATATCCTGAGTCAATGGAAATGGTTGTCGCCTATACGCCTATCCAAGTAGTTCCCTATGGCCTTACAACCATCAAGGCAACCTGTAAATCGGTGAAAGTGACGCGGAGCAAAAGCCCGGGCGGACGAGCTGGCAGAAAAGATGCTGCAGAAGGTCTGGCTGGCAAAACCTTCACCTTCACCGTTGGGTCCGCAGGCAAAATACAGGACCATTCACAGTTAGAGCAGTTAATCCAGGAGATCGGCAAAGAGGCCTTCCGAGAAGACAAAAGACAAGGAAGAGTTAAAGAACCCGATATGATCGATGATTTTATAGCCACCCAGTGGTTTCTCTGGGATTCGGTTTCCAGCATAGAAGACCCAGCTGAGGGTGTCTCGGTGGGCCGAACTTGGAGGTCTAAGCTGTCCATACCTACCTCGATGGTGCTAAGAGAAGCAAGGGACGTCACATATAGGCTTGATGAAATTCGCCAGAGTGAGAAAGGTCGGCTGGCCGTGATACGCAGCTCATACAAGCACGCTGAATCGGTACCGCCTGGCTGGCCTATAGCATATTCCGGCAAATTTCAGTTGAGCGGGCCGTTGGGCTTTATCAGAATGCTCGCCAGAGAGCTTAACGTCCTGGATTTGCAAGGTCAGGGCGAAGAATTATTCAATATCGATAAAGGCCGAATAGAGCAGCACAATCAGAAGTACCAGATGCAGTTAGAGGCCTCTATACCGCTTCCAGGCGCAAAACCTCGAATAACTATCAATCAAAGTTTGACAATGCAACTTCTTGAATAAAAAGTGCCTAAAGTGAGCTAAAGTGACACTTGTGTGTCATCCTGAGGCGAAGCCGAAGGATCTGGCCAATGAAAAGGAGATTCTTCGCTTCGCTCAGAATGACAGCTTTGCTGTCACTTTAGGCACTTTATTCGAGCGAGATACAAATTATGGAACGCAAAAATCTATGGGCACCGTGGCGAATTAAGTATATCCAGGGCTTAAGTGACATGCCAAAGGGCGGTTGCTTTATCTGCCACAATCTGGAAACTCCACAGGATGACGACAAAAACCTGGTGCTGTGGCGAACAAAGCGTAGCATCGTGATACTCAATCGCTTCCCCTACAATAATGGCCATTTACTGATAGCACCAGTTCGACACATCCGCGACCTGGACCAAGCAACCAACGAAGAACTATTGGAAATGGTCAAGCTGGTCAGAGAATCACAAAAGGCGTTGTCTCTGGCGATAAAACCCCACGGCTTTAATGTCGGAATGAACTTCGGCCGATGCGCTGGAGCAGGATTACCTGAGCATTTGCACATCCATATTGTGCCCCGATGGGACGGGGACACAAATTTTATGAGTGTATGCAGTGACACCGATGTCATCAGTCAGAGTTTGACTGAGCTTCTTGAGCAGTTAAAACAAGTAAGCGCAGAACATCGCCTTCCAGCCCCCGACTGAATCGGGGGTTTGTCCTGAGCGAAGCCTGCACTGAGCGAGGTCGAAGTGTCGATGGATATGTCTGGTGAGCTTGCCGATTATGCTGTCGCAGAAAATGTAAGTCGCGGCCGACAATTTGTGGAAAAGCCGCACCCATATCGCTCGGACTTCGAGCGTGACCGTGACCGTATCATCCACTGCTCGGCCTTTCGCCGACTGGAAGGCAAAACCCAGGTCTTTACTCCGGGCCTGGACGACTATTACCGCACCCGGCTGACCCACAGCATCGAAGTATCGCAGATAGGAAGAACCATCGCCAGAGCACTTCGGCTCAATGAAAGCCTCACCGAGGCGATATGTCTGGCACACGACCTGGGCCATCCGCCGTTTGGACATGCCGGCGAAAAAATCCTCGATGATTTGATGGCCGACTTCGGCGGATTTGAGCATAATCAACAAACACTGCGAATCGTCGATTTGCTCGAACATCCATATCCGGACTTTTTCGGCCTGAATTTAATGTATGAAACCCGCCTGGGCTTAGCTAAACATCGAAGTAGCTATGACAAGCCAAAAGATGAACGCTTCTGCGAGGCAAACTGCTCGCTTGAGGGACAAGTTGCTAATATTGCTGACCGCATCGCTTATAACTGTCACGATCTTGAAGACGCCATGCGGGCTGGGCTGATTGACAGCGAGCAATTAAAAGGTATAGAAATCTTCGCAGAGGTAGAAAGCCGAATAAACGCAAAAGCTATCGAGGACCGAACCATACGTAGAACCAGAACTGCAAAAGCGATAATCGATAAACTGGTTGGTGATTGCATCGACACAAGCAAAAAAACTATGGCTCAAGCCAATATAAAAACCGTAGATGATGTTTACGATAGGACTGAAGATTTGATTGTGCTCACCCCGGCGAGTGACGCCGAGCTTGCTGAATTGGAAGAGTTTTTGTTAGAGAACTTTTATCGCCATAGGCTGCTGTTGCAGACGCTGGAAAAAGTCGAAGATTGGCTCAAGCAGCTTTTTGAAAGACTCTGCCAAAAGCCGCAGCTTATGCCGGGTTACTTCCAGCGGTTTATTGAGCAGCAGGGCTTACAGAGAACTGTGTGTGACTATATCGCCGGCATGACCGATAGATTCTGCCTGAAGATGATCAATGAGTTTTAGCCACAGAGGACTCAGAGATATTTAGCCTGCCGTTTGCCGTCAGGCATGGCCAAGTCCATCACGGCAGGTTTTTTCTGGCCGCGAAAAGACACGAAAAAATACCGGACAACTTTAATTTCCCTTTAATTTTCAGAAAAAAGCTCATACGTAAAGCGCGTACGCGCTTTACGTATGCCATATCACTATGTTGAAAGATTATAAAAATTGTCATTTTAATTGTAAATAGGTGTGAATAGGGCCGTTTACCTATTTATCTCACATTATTCAGTTCTTCTACTTTTGTTTATTTTCAGCTTCGGCCTGCCCGCCGTCGCTTTCGCTAAGCCGGGCCTGCTTTTTCTTCGCACAGCTTACTGATCATCAACGAAGTCTAAAATATTAAACGGCCCTAATTATTCCTACAAAGAGACGACCACACGAAACTGGCCCTCGATCAGTACTTGGGGGATTTGAATGGGACCATCGTATGTTATCGTCTGAGTGAATGTCCCCAAAATAGTGCCACCTTGTTCAACGCAAGACACACTAGTTATTGTCATGCCACTAACAGTGAACGGCATTTTGATGCGAGCCCCGGTACTGATGTCCGGAACAATCTCACCGGCCGGAATCGTAATGCGTCTTCTCCCTGAGAATACTGTTGGTGACGACTGACTAGTCGAGATGCAGTAATCACTGCTGGTCAGTGTTAAGTGGTCTAGGCCGAGTCTTTCGTTCAATTCCTGCAATGAGCGGTGAGATGCAACTATTTGCACATGTGCGCGTAGACCGTTTTTCACACGCTCGAAGCATCCAGCCCTGATGGTTGAAATCAGATCCTTCAGGATTGGTATGTCTGGTACGATGCGGTCATAGACGATCTGACCAGACTCGATGCGCGCCCCACCAGAAACGACTTTTTCATCGCCCACGTGTTGGCGGATGGATGCTATCAAATCCTGAAGCCCATGGGGATAGTCACTTCTGATATCAGCGTACTTCTTATCACGCAATAGACGCGGGATCTCACAATCTTCAGCAAGTACTGGTAGGATGTGAATGCTCTGTGAATTTGCCTCGTCTGCGATTCGACTTCTCCATTCTTTCTGAACCCATCCAGAGGTCACACTGTGTTCCGTGAGTAGTACGACGACAAAATCAGCATCATAAAGGCCTTTCTCGACGCGCTGGGTGATGGACTGACCAACACAGATATCCCATTCATCGAACCATACGTTGATTCCAGACATAAGGAGGTCAACAGCCATGCGTTGGGCAATAGCTTTGTCTCGACTACTATGCGATAGAAAAACTAATGGCATAAGCTCTAACTACTTCATTTAAGTAACAGTCACCGTTTTCTTTACACTATCTCAAAGCCATTATTGAGGAGCTTAAATCCACGATGTCTCGCTTTGTTGCTCGCTGATCAAAGAATCTACACTATTGAAGCGGGGTTTTCAAGAGAAAAAGTGCACAAGTGCATAAGAGCAAATTGCCCGTCGCCGCTGCGGCGACGGCTAAACAATAATCCACCACGTCCGTGTCAGTTAGTGTAGTAGTCCGTGATATTCCGTGTTTTTCAATCAAAATAGCAGAGGGTTTAAAACAAAAATCCGAAATTTGAAAAATTTTTTTATTCCTTTGCTGCCGGTCGCTTACGCTCCCGGCTCTGTTTATTTTTTCACGAATTTTCGCATCAAACGCGCAGGTCCCGCTAATTATAGAAAGGCCGAACGTCGGCCTGCATATAAAAATTGGCGGGAAATACTAATATCTAAATCCTAAATCCTAAACAAATTCAAATGACCAAAATTCAAAACTCAAAACGTTTGGGGCATCTGCCAATTTGAATTTTGATATTGTTTCAGATTTCGCGCTTAGAGTTTAGAATTTTCTTCTGTCTTCCGTCATCTGTCGTCCGTCGTCACTCGTCAATCATAAATGTTGGATAGAGGCAGGGTCATCAAAGTTAATTTACCTATAGCAATTCTTGGTTGGCTGGAATGTGTGCTCGTCTGGCCGGTGCTTCTGTATCGTCGGCTACGCTATGGGTACACGTTTCGGCGGATTCGCATGGCGCAGCCCAGATACGCTAAGGTTGACCCGGCTGATTATAAATGGCTGCGAGAATACGAATGGATTGCAGTAAAAGTTGCGCACAATTTCTATGCGGTAAGACAAGTAAGAGGCACAAAAGGAACAAGGCTCTCTATGATGTATATGCACCGTGAACTAATAGAGGTTGCCGATGGACTGCGAGTCGATCATATCAATCACAATGGTATGGATAATAGAAGGACAAACCTACGAGCTGTGACACATTCGCAGAATATGTGCCACAGAAGAAAATGTTCAGATGCAAAGACTTCGAAATATAAAGGAGTTCACAGGAAAAAGAAGAATCGCAAATGGGTGGCCAGGATAGGATTTGAGAAAAAGGAAATACATCTGGGCTATTTCAAAAACGAAATTGAAGCAGCGAAGGCCTACGACCAGGCGGCGAGGAAGTATCACGGCGAGTTCGCCAGCCTGAATTTCCCGCAATCCAGAGGGATTGATGAAATTGAATAAAGAATATCGAACCCTGTCCCGAGCGAAGTCGAGGGAAAGGAATTTCGAGGGACCCCGCTCCGCGGGAACCCAAATTCGAAGTTCATAATTGGTTATTCGATATTCTTTGACTTAACCATCGGAGTTAGTTACCCTTATAGAATTATGAAAAGATTGCTTGCAACTTGTTTTGGTCTTGGCTGGCTGCCGCTTGCGCCAGGGTCGTGGGGGTCACTGCCGCCGACAATAATCTTTACTGTGATGTGCTACTTCGGCACATCGGCAATATCTTTATCAATAGTAATGGCTGCGCTGGTATTAGCTGGTTCTATTGTTTGTGTAAGATTTGCCCCTGCCGTAATCGCCGCAACTGGCAAAAACGACCCCGAAGAGATTGTTGCTGATGAAATCGCTGGCCAATCGGTTACGTTTTTGGCAACTGGTTTTCTCGTCTCTGCGAAACGCTTCGCCGAAGCGGGATTGGCTATAGAAACATTCTCGACCAAACAAATCTTGGGCATCGCTGCACTTGGCTTCTTGCTGTATAGGGCTTTTGATTCTGTCAAGCCCTGGCCAATCCGCAAGCTCGAAAAGCTGCCAGCCGGCTGGGGAATCCTGGCAGACGATTTAATGGCAGGTGTGTATGCTGCAGTAGCTTTGCCGCTCTGTTTGAGATGTTATGCTCATTGGTTAGTGGGATGAGTGAACTAAAGTGAGCTAAAGTGCCTGCAACCGTATTTCGTTTAGCGGTTGCGCTGCTCGTTTCGTCAAACGTCTTACGTTAAACGCAACCGATACGAGTTGCGCAACCGCAACCGTGTAACGAACCTTAGGCACTAAACTTGTGGTGAGCCTGTTGAATCCATAGGAAACAATCGTGGCAGCAGAATATTCTGTTGAAATCTGTAACGAACTGCAGGAGAAATTTCAGCAAGCGCGATTGCATCGGCCGATGCGGGTCAGCCGTTATGAGCCAGGTAGCAAACTTACTTATAATGTGACAGCAGTTACCAAAGCAAATAACGGCCGGGTACATCTGATTGTCCAGAAGTTTGTAGGCGGAGGTTTTGCCGGGCAGGTTTACAAAGTAAAAGTTTTGGCTATCGAGACCAATGACGGACAGATTGACGGGCTTAAAGTGGGACAGGTATATGCGATGAAGATTCTTGTTCCGCCTTCGGCCTTTTCTCGGCTCTTTCGCGATATGCTGTATTGGATTGGCTTCCAGGGACCGTTCCAGCTTCAGGTCAATCCAATAGCGGCCAAGGCTTCGGCGCTGTGGCAGAAATTTATCCGCCGGGGTGCAAAAATTCAATTCGGCAATGAAAATAGCGTTGTAGATATTTACGCAACGTTTGTAGATAGCACCCTCGGCAGTTGTGGAGAACTGAGTGAGTGGATCGACGGACGCACCTGGCGGCTGGAGGTCGATGACCGTCTGGACCTGCTTTCGCGCTGGCGAAGGGGCAAAAAAAAATTCGAAATTCAGGCTGAAGGCCGGCTTGGTTCGCCGGAATATCGGGCTAAATACGAGTTTATGCATAAATTTGTCGAGCTTCTGCATGATATGGGAGCGTATGAATTAGCCAGGCAATACGAGTGGTCGACCGCCAAGAGTCAGCCGAACTGCTTAAAACGCCGGGGTACTGAGAACGATCCTTCTGCGGGTTTGGTGGCTGTCGATTTCAAGGCAGGGCTTGCACTATTGCCATTTTTGCCGATGAGTCCGGGTGACTTCAAGCTGATAGCAAAAGGCGTTATGCGTGGCTCTCTGGTACAGTTTGA
>Ga0315312_1000708_pt1 | contig 33460 bp, 32 predicted proteins | sample TDP7_MG_FD_203629 | JGI IMG/M metagenome (GOLD analysis project Ga0315312, IMG submission 203629) | Freshwater sediment microbial communities from Lake Towuti, South Sulawesi, Indonesia - TDP7 | ecosystem: Environmental > Aquatic > Freshwater > Lake > Sediment | place: Indonesia: South Sulawesi... | reverse complement strand
AGTTATTTTCTTCGTAGGAACAATTTCTATCTCCAAGCTTTTTTACTCCTTGTACGGCGTGTTCAAGACTTGTTTGACTTTTTCAGTGATTTTTGGTCCTAAACCATATGCTTCTTTAGCCCATTCGTCTACGCTTATTATAGCGTTTAAGGGAGTTTGATAAGACTTTAGTAAAGATATTGCTTTTTCTCTTCCGATAATTGGCAAACTGGCTAAGAAGAAGATTTGTGCTTCAGCTAGGGTTTCATGCTTCTTCATTGGATGAATGACAGGTGTTCTTTTCTCAATTATTTGTTCTTGTCTTGCAGCGGTATAAAGGAAGTCAACTGTTTCCTTGTAACTGTTTGTATGAATCATGAAGATTCCCTGTTTTGCCAAAGAGAACATGGCACCCCAAACTGCAGTTGGCTGAATCTTGCTGAACTTGTAAATGATCGGTAAATAGCCTTCTATAAGAATGAAGGGTTTAAGGTAAACCTCTTTCAGCCTAAATGTTTGTTCAAAAAGATATCGTCTGGTTAGTGTGTAAACAAAATCGTGTACAGTTTTTCTTTCTATGGCGCATAGGTCGGAGATTATGTAGTCGCCTTTTTCTAGGGCTTCTACTTTCACTTCAGCGCCTAATTCTTTCAGTCCTTTCAAGATTTTAGGTGCTGCAGTGGCCTCGCGACTATCCATGATGATTGTGATTGGCTTTTCCTCTTTGCTTTGCTCCTTCATGTATGGTAATAATGTTTCAGTTCCAGACATGGCTTTCACTTCTACTTATGTTTGAGAGTTCTTAAGTTGCTTAAACAAATAAACCTTCATTATGCTCTCTTCGCCTATAAACTGGAAACTTAATAAGCAAAAAACATCTGTAAACTTTAAGCCAAATAAGAGGGCCGGTCGTCTAGCTTGGTTAGGACGTCTGCCTGACACGCAGAAGGTCGCCGGTCCAAGTCCGGCCCGGCCCACCAAAAAACTAAGCGAATAATTCAAATAATAGTGTTGCAAAATCCTATTGGTCTATAAGAGGTATATCAAATGCATAAGAATCTACTTGAAAAACTTCTGTTTGAGTTAGTTAAAAATTCAAAGAGAAGTGACAGAGAACTTGCAAAAGTTCTAGGAGTTTCACAGCCCACCATAACTAGAGCCAGAGCAAGACTTGAAAAGGAAAAATTCATAAGACAATACACGGTTTTTCCAGACTTTGCGAAAATTGGATTTGAATTAATTGCCTTCAATTTTATCACAATGAAGCTCTCCCAATCAATTGACCTAGAAAAAATGCAAAAAATGAGAAGCGAATGGGCAAAAGACAACTCAAACATCATTCTTGAGATAGGTGGCGAAGGATTAGGAGCAAACAGCTTAATGGTATCCATCCATAGAAATTACACAGACTTTGCTAGCTTCATAGCCAAATATAGAACTGACTGGGCAAACAATCTTCAAGATTTGAGATCATTTATCATTAGCATACCGGATAAGAGTCTTGTAGTCAAAGACTTGTCTTTCAATGATTTAGGGAAAATGAAAAAGTTTTAAAAAAGCTGGCTTAATTCTCTTACCTTATCTGTATCTGATAACCTAGTTGAAACTATGGATCAGAACATATCAAAATTTTCATAAAGCGGTCATTGAACGTACCTTAAGGAGAATTAGTTTGAAATTCATCACGTTAGGTAGTGAAAGCGGTTTTGCCCGCGGCTTCGCATTGGGAAAAATGATAAAAGATGTTTGCATTCACAACCTCTCGTTCTTTAAACGAAGATTAGCTGAAGAAGGCTTAACTCTGGAATATGGGCTCAGATTGGCATTAGAAAATGAAAAAGTTATGGCAGAACATTTTCCAGAGTTGCTGGAAGAAATTCAAGGTCTTGCGGAAGGAGCACAATTGCCATACAACCATATACTTCTTGAGACCGCTTTTCCATTTACTGCTAACGCTTCTCCCAAATGTACAATTATTTCCGCCATTGGCACCACGACAACTGATGGGATACCTATTGTTGGCAGAAACTATGACTTTCTGTTAGATTTTAAAAAATGCAACCAACTTCGAATTGTGACGAGGAAAAACAAGAAATTCTCTTTCGTAGGCGGCACCATCACAATATTGGGAGTTGAAGAAGGGTTGAATAACGCAGGCTTGTTTATTGGCGATGCTGGATGGGAGCCAGAAGAACTGCCATCCTCTAGAGGTTTGTCTTCGAGGCAAATTATGCAGTTGGTTTTAGAGAACTGTATCTCTGTTGACACAGCAATCGATTTCATCCGTCAGACCCCAAAATTCGCTAACAACGCCGGAACTTGCTATTTGCTTGCTGACAAGAAAGAAGCGGTCATAATGGAAATGGGTTTGACCAAATGCTGCTTGAGAAAACCTGAGGAAGACATACTGATTGCGTCTAACGCTTTCTTAACCCCAATCGCAGAAGAGATGAAGCCCTCTGAACTAACAGCATTCACTAGGCACGACTTTGCTAAAAAATATCTTCAAGAAAGAAAGGGCAAAGTAGACATCAAGTCTATGCAAGAACTTCTTTCAGACCACAGCATTCCCACATGCACTCATAACGAAATCAACACACTACGTTCCGTAATCGTAAAGACGAACGAAAGGAAGATGCTGGTAGCCGACGGGAATCCTTGCATCTCAAAATTTGAGAAAATTTTGATTCCAACATAATTTGAAAAATTGACAGAGGCTTTGCTACCTATTTTTGTCCATATAATTTTTCTTTGTATGCAGGCAAGTCCAAGAAACCGTGCCCACTTATGTTCATGCATATGACTTTTTCTTCCCCTTTCTTCTCATATTCAAGCGCTTTGTCGATTGTTGCTCTTACAGCATAACTTGATTCTGGAGCGATTAGCCATCCTTCGCTTTGCAGAAAAATCTTTGCTGCTTCAAATATTGCCCTCTCATCTATCGGATATGCTACTGCGTTAACTATACCACGATGCCTAAGAAGACTTATTATTGGAGCCGCTGCATGATACCTCAACCCATCAGCCTTAATCGGTGACATCTCAGTTTTATGCCCTAAAGTGTACATCTTCATAAGCGGCGTATGCTCCGCCACATCACCAAAATCATAACGATACTCACCTTTTAATAGGCTGGGGGAAGCCATAGTTTGCGAAGCCAAAAACTCGCATTCTCGCTTCTTCTTCAGAACCTCACCGATAAATGGTAGGGCTATGCCACCAAAGTTTGAGCCGCCACCTAAGCATCCTACAATCAAGTTAGGCTGCTCATCGATTAATTCAAACTGTTTAATCGCCTCCAACCCAATGACAGATTGATGTATAAGAACGTGATTTAGAACAGAGCCAAGACAGTAAACGCTTCCCTCACGCTCCTCAGTATATTCCAAACCTTCAGAAACTGCAAGCCCTAACGAGCCATGATGACCTGAATTTGTGGCGAGGGTTTCTCTTCCGATTTTGGTTTTCTTGCTTGGCGACGCATTCACTTCTGCCCCAAACAATTCCATAAAAGCTCTGCGATCAATTTTCCAGTCATAAACTGACTTGACCCAGAAAACCACACATTTCAAATCCATCAGCTTGGCAGCATAAGAAAGCGCAGTTCCCCACTGTCCAGCGCCAGTTTCAGTGACCAGCGTGTCTTTTCCTTCCTTTGTCGCAAAATATGCTTGAGCTAAAGCTGTATTGGTTTTATGTGAGCCAGTAGGCGACAAATCTTCGCGTTTGTAAAAAATTCTTGTCTTCTTCAAACCCAAACGTTTTTCGAATCTTCTGGCACGATATAATGGTCTTGGTCTTCCAGCTTGAATGAAGAGCTCTTGTACTTCTTCGGGTATTGGAATCCAGCGTTCATTTGAACTCTCTTGTCTGAGACATTCGTTTATCATTGTTCTTGACAAAAATTCAAGGCGAGAGGGACCATTTTCAGGTTCTTTTGGCGGTGGAAAGGGTTCTGGCAAGTCTGGAATTATGTTATACCATTTTTTAGGTAACTCGTCAACAGGAAGTGATATTTGATTTTGATTCATTCTGCTTCACCTGTTTGTAAGGAGAGCATTAGTATGCCAAGTGTCTGAAGATAAGAATTCCGCTTACACTGTTTCTGGCTTTGTCAAAACCTCTATTGACGTAGCAGAGCGCGAAGTGAGTTCTAACTGATCTCCAAATCCCTTCCTAACATATGCGTTCCTAATTCTAATTTTTGTTCCAACATTGAAATCTTTTACGGTGTCTGCTGATTTTCTCCACAGAGAAACCCTAATTTTTCCAGTTTTATCGCTTAAATCGAATGAAGTAACTGCAATCTTTTCATTTCGCACTGTTACTTCCCTTCTGTCTGGTGCTGTGATAATGGTTCCTTCCACAGTAATGGGTCCGCCTTCTGTTTTTATTTCAAATACTTTTACTTTCTCTTCTTCTGGAGACAAGACTTGGAAGTCGCCTCGTTCGCTAAGATGAAGTTCAAGTTTTCCATTTCGACCTTCTCGAGTATATCCATGTAAAACTCTAACTGTCTGCCCTTCCTCAACCTTTTCATTCTCTACAATACTTGCTTTGTCATTCCACAGAACCACTTTCAACTCGCCTGTTTTATCAGAAATTAGTAAATGTGCTACTTTTCCTTCAGTCATGTCAGAGCGAACAAAGGTTTGACTAGGATAAATGCGGGTTACGCGTCCGAATATTGTGACATTGTTTAAGCCGGAAATGAGGCCCTTAATCAAAACCTCATGTCGAAACGACTCTTGAAGTATTTCTACTCCAAGTTCCGAAGCAACCATGCGCACAGCAGCTTCGTCTGTCAAAAATCCTTCTGCCATCTTCTTTTTTTCTTTGATTCTGTTTAGGACTTCTTCTCGTGTAAGGTTTTGTCGAAACTGCAGAATTTTTTCAATAACTGCTTCTATTGACATTGTAGTTCACGGTATGACTGTTAGGGAACCTAGCTATTTTGCCGGCGTTTCTTCTTCTTCCTTGTGGTAAATCATGTAGAGGAAAAATAGAATTAATGCAATGAAGGTCAGCACCATTAAGACGTTTATTATCAATATGAAGTATGTGGCGGCATCCATGTGAAACGCCTCTTTTCCTTTCCCATATTTGATGAGGATAGGCTATTTAAACTGTAACCCTTTTCCACTCCTCCATCAAGAAATCGTAAAGCTCGTCATCTTCTTCAAATAGGTCGTACCATTTTAGGGCTTCTGCCATCTTCTGCGCAATAAGATGATAACACAAGTGTACTTCCTTGTCCATAACACGAAAATAAAAATCATCACATGAACAAAAGTCGGCGGCAGGCATAACCAGATAATCTCGTTCTTTTCCGACCACTATCCAAACAATTCTGTTGCTTGGCATAAACACATATTTCTTAATTCTTTTTGCCTTCAACGCTTCCCAAGCTTTTAAGAATCTTTGCCCAAAAGCCTTTGAAAGAATAGTCAAATGTGTTCCAGTAACTCTTCCTTCTACTTCAATCTCTTTGCAAATGTTTTTTATGACAACTGTTTCTGGAGGCTTCTCCATTTAGATTCCAAGCCATAAAGGTTTCAAGTGATTTAATGTTTAGTTTTGATAGATAAAAAAATATTTGATGTTTGAGGTTGGCAAACTCGAATTGCTGAAAAAAGAAGAATACTGCTGATTGTTACTCGATTTTTATTGGTTCTCCTTTAGGCTTTTCTTTCTTTTCAGTTTTAGGCACCGTAACCTCTAAGACCCCATTTTTGTAAACTGTTTTTGCCCCTTTAGGATTTATTCTCGCTGGCATCGATATTTCTTTGAAGTATTTACGTTTAGGCGTATCTACCGAGATTGTTAGACTGTCTTCCGTTCCATGCAGTTTTATGTCTTCTTTTTCCACTCCAGGCAATTCCACTATGACTTTGATTTCTCCGTTCGTGGTAATTACGTCAACTAGTGGTTCGCGTTCCTCTTTCACGTCAAGGCTAGGTTTGGTAAGTCCGAAAGCTTCTGGCTTAAGGGACGGCTTCACGTTGCCAAATTCTCTTATCTTAGGTTTTCCATCTGGACCAATAGTCATGGAGTAGCCATAAACAAATGGTCCCAACTCGCGCATAGTTGAGCCGTCTGGCAATTTGCGTTCTCTCACTAAATCTTTCGGAATGCGAGAAGTAAACTCTTTGTACTCTTTTTCCATCATTTCTTCCATTTCCCTAATTATTTCGTCAATGTCTCCGAAGAACGGACTTCTGACATATGGAGAACGACGCATTCTTCTCCTAAACCATTCTGGAAAATACTCCCATGACATGCTTTCACCCCTTAGCTAAATGCTTTTGTTTTCCGTTTTCTATAAAATTTTCGGAAACATCCAGCAAGGAAAAACTTTCTTATGTCATTGCCTTCAGCTGATTCACTGTCCCTAGAAATGTTCCATCAAGCATGTAGACTTCTGAGTCATCGATGTTTACGCTCTTGGAGCGTAAAATTGGGCCGATGAATGCGCTTGACTTTTGATGTTTTCCCAAGTTTTTCTCATTGATAGGTCTTCCTCCCAAAAAATCGTTGAAAGACGGCATTATGAAAAGATTCAGTGTCTTCAATTTTATCTTGAAATATTTCTGCAACGCATTTATTGGGTCTTTAGCAGGCTTGATGTTTAGGCTTTTGAGAAGGGATTTTGCAAGATGTGGACCATTACATTTGGCTTTTACCCAAATTTGTCTCGTTATTCTGAAGCCAATAGGATCGCGAAAAGCAACTGTTGGATGAACATGCCCTGTGACGAGGTCTCGACACTTTAGCAGTTCAGGTGCTGGCCAAGTATGCCCATGAAAAAGTCCAACATGGCCAAAAACAATTCCTGTTGGAGGCAAAACTTTCACTGCCTCTGGCAAAAGCGCTTCAAGGTTTCCATCGTGATTTCCTGGAATGATTTGGATATTTGACACTCTTTTAGCGACTGCCTCAAAAAAGTCCGGAATATCGCGCCATTCTTCAATTTCCACTTTTGCTATCGCGTGTTTTACGTCGCCTAAAAAAATTATGCCAGTTGGTTTGGAGTTTTCGATTAGTTGAATCATTTTTTCAAGAATTTTTGGTGTTTGTGATGGAACATGGATGCCTTGTTCTGCTAGTTTCACTTCCCATCCTATATGTAAGTCTGCAACTACTAGTATGCGTTCTTTCTGTCTTTGTATTAGAAGTGCAGGAAAATTTTGAACTGGAGTTATCAACGTGTCTATGATGCCTCTTTACTTTATCTGTTCCATAATTATTGCATGCAGCCTCTTATTGCCAGCGGCTATGAATGATACCCGCTGCGTTGGTGCCAATTCAGCGTTTAGTTCCTTTCCTTCCAGCGTTGTTATTATGCCTCCTGCTTCCCTTAGGATTAGATAGGCTGCAGCAATGTCTGTCACACGCAGTTTACCACGCAGATCTATGAAACCATCCGTGGTGCCATCTGCTACGTAGCAAAGTTCTAGCGCGTTTGCGCCAAGATGACGCAGATGCCTAGTTTTCTCTAGCATCAATTTTAGACGGCTGGCTGTCTCCCACGCTTTTTGAGTAAAGTCAACACCTATTATTGTCTCATTTAACGACTGGAGTTCAGATGGCTTTATTCTTGATCCATTTCTGTAGGCGCCTTTGCCTCGTTTGGCTGTGTAAGTGACAGTATGGTACAAGTCTGTTACCAATGCGGTTTCAATTTGGTTAAGATATGGCTTTTTTGATACCGCTATTGAGGTTGCTATGAATGGTATTCCTCTTGTAGCATTTGTTGTGCCATCTAATGGGTCTGTTGTGACATAGAAGTTTGTTGGGTTATCTCCAATTTCTCTAACACCCGTTTCTTCACTGATGAATGTGCATGAAAAACCTTCTTTCTCTATCGTTTCTATCAGCGCCTTCTCAGCTATTAAGTCGATTCTCTTCATTGTGTCTCCGCCTGCGCCTATGCCGAATCCAAAATTGGCTTCTGGAGATTTAAAGAAGGGCATTACTTCCTTTCGTATCTTTTTTGAGCATGTTCCGAGGAGGGTTAGCCACTCTTTCAAATGATTTGCCCCTTGTTGAGTTATTGCCCATTATGTGTGATGTTACTATTAAGGCGGAGGCGGAGGCAAAGGAGGTGGAGGCAAATACATTGGCGGTTTTTCACCTTCCTCAATTTCATGTCTTCTTCTCTTTCTAGCTTGATGAAAGGTTACTATGCCAGCAGCTATGATACAAATTCCTACAATAAGTAATGGAAGAGCAATTGATCGATATACGGAAACTATCCAGTAACGTTGTTGAAAATATGCGAAAGCGATTAAGCCTGATATGGATAATCCGCTTCCAACTCCTGCTAGTACATATCCCAAGTATTGCCAATGCGAGGAACGCGTGGTTTATGCCTCCTGCAAAACCCGTCTTTCTATTTCAGTTTACTAAGGCATAAGTGGGTTTTATTATGTTTGCGGCATGCCTGAAAACAGGCTGAACTTTCGGGTAAGGGCAGAGTAAACGATTTAGAGTTCTCTTGCATGTACGTAAAAGGCTAGAGCGAATAACAGATAGCCCCAGAGAAAAAGCAGTTCCTGCGGGTGCCCATTGTAGTAAGTGTTGGTTATAGTGGTGTAACTGAAAATCATGTCTCCAAACACGTTCAGTAGAATGGCGGCGTTCATGAGAAGCCAAGCCTTCCCAATGCGCCCCTTAAGCCTTGTAGTTGTGAACACTAAGAACCCAAGGATAGCTGCAAGAAGCAAGAGGAGATCTAAGCTTGGATAAGCGAAACTTACGCTTGCTGTGATGAAATCTTGTTGATATGCTTCGGTAAGAATTGGAATCATGAGTGGAGAAATAACCATTGCACTCATGCCTGCAACGATGACCCAGGCTCCCAAAAACATCTTTCCAGATATTGCGGGCTTGAGGAGTTGCATATAAAGTAATAGGGCGATAAACAAGGGCAAGTAGCCACTAAGCCAAAAAACATCTGCGATCGAAGGGTAGGGAATCTCAACGTTTAAAACCATCGTGTAAACAGCCCATCTAAGCTCGCCTAAAAACCAAAGCAGCATCCCAAGAGTGAAGCCAAGCCAAATCTTAGACAGCCGACTTCCGATATTGCTCCAATACTTTCGCAGTGCAAAAAAGGACGAAAACACAGCCACACTAGCGACAATAGGTGCAAATACGTTGGAAAAGGTGTACATGAAATCGGGATAGAAACTCTGGAAGATATAGACTATGGCGAGCCCTATAGCAGTAATTAGGCACAGCCAGTAGGCAATTTTAAAGTCACTTGTAGCCATCCGTGTATGTGCATCGGTTTCTTGGCTTAGTTTGCTCATATAAGCCCAACAACGAGAAATGAAACCGCTACAGTTTTTACGGTTTATGAATGTAGATTCATTATGCAACATTTTGATTTTGAATCATTAACCCTCTTTAAAAAACAGGCTACCTGGAAGTCATGTCATAGAAGTAGTAAGCAAAGTGCGTAGAGAGCAAAGCTTGCTATGAATAATATGAGCCACAGAACTTTGCTCCAGTCATAAATGTCCTTGCCATTCATTGGCGGTATAGGAATAGTGTCGAAAAAAGCCGCTGTGAGACAGATTACTAGACCCATATTACCTATCAAAGTGAAACCATTGACAAAGAGTACATAGAAAATGGCGGCAAAAGCTAAGGGAACGATAACTGCAGTAAGCGAGATCAAGCCAATCGAACGCTTAGTGAACTTAGGCGAATGATGTCTAATCCGATTTGGCGACGAAAACGGAGCCTTAAAGGCTATGGATGAAATCAGAAACATGGCAAGCCCGAAATACCATAAGCGATATTCAGACCATATTCCTTGGCTTCTGGCTACTACTTCTCTCACAAGATCTTTAACTAATTCTACGATTGCGGCTGCCACAAGAACAATGGGTATGAGCGACAAAATTTGGTTCAGAGTCTCTGCCTTAGCATAAGAAAAAGCAAATGTTAAGACTGACAGAGATACAACAAGAGAGAATATTTCTTGGGGGGTTAACATAAATTGAACCCCAACTCGGTGTTCAATAACTTCCTCAGTCCTTGAAGATATGAAGGACTCAAGCCATTTTTTGAAAGAATCAGGAACAGCATCATTAATTTTCTGCGCTAAGCTATTGCTTGGAAAGCTTTCAGGGTTGCTCACAGCAGATGCAACTGCCGAAACCCCACTTGTTATGCCTACTGTTAAAGCGCTTGCTACTAAAGCTCCTTCAGCAGGAGGCGCCCAAACGATTTTTTCTTCTTGCGGAACGATTATTACCTGCAATTTCTCGCCTATCGTGTTGGCGAACTCGGTGACGTCTGCAACAACTCGAATCCATCCTGGCTTGGAGAAAGGTGGAGCTGATATACCTGGTTGGGGACGTACAGCCCAGTTTTGGAACCAGTCGCGGGATGCATTGGATATGGCGATTCCTTCGATGTCGAACTCGTCAAGTCCTTGGCCTGCTGCGTTGTCCACGACAGATATCACATCGTCCCAATAGCTAATCCATTCGTCTCCGTCTAGGTCGCTTGTTGCGTTGTAGTTTCTTTCGTTGGGTTCTCCGTCGGTGGCTAGGTTGATGACTTGCTTTATCGCAGCTGCAAAGTTCGGTGAATTGCTGATTTCTTTCCATCCTAAGTATAGCCCGTCTGCCATTGGGGTGCCGAAACCGCTTTGGTTCATTGCCGTAACTTGGTTTGCTATCGTATTGTAGTTGGTGCCGTCTACAATTGTGGGTGGTATTTCTGTCTTTGCTGGTTCCGAGATATATCCGAATTGGACTATTGTAAGTTCGACAGAACCGTCGTGTGGCATGGTCTCGTTTATTGCTTTCGCTATCCCTTGTTTCATGACCTCCCAATCGCTGCTATATATGCTTCCCGAGCCATCCAAGACCATACACAGCTGTGTCCTAACACTAGTTCCTAATTGTGGTGATTTATCTATAGACACCGAATAAGAGGCTTGAATGGTAAGGATTACAACAACAAATGAAAAGGCAACGAGGGCACTTGCGATAGCTTTTCTTTTCATCCTCATCTTTTCGCACTCAGTATAGGGTAGATTTAAACGGTTGGTGGGGCCGGTCGGAATTGAACCGACGACCTATACCCGAAATGGCCTTGTTATGCCACTCCTACGGGTTTCTCTATTTTGTCGCGCTCCAGAATTTCGTCATCCTAAAGCGCTAGTCAGCAAACCCGTTCTATTTGGTTTCTGGAGCCCGTCGTCATACCTGGCTAGACTACGACCCCACAGCGTCTAGCCACAGTCAAATCATTGTATGCTTAAAATATAACCATTATTCTTTGGGCTTTAGTGTAGCGAAAAGTATATTTATCTATCTTAGTCGATTTTAGTGGGGTTGCCGGCCATAGGGCGTGGGACCCACCTGATCCCATTCCGAACTCAGAAGTTAAACCATGCTCCGTTTCCGGCTTTAGTGTGGTCTTCGGCCATGCGAACCCGGGAAAGCTGGCTGCCCCACTTATTTGAGTTTGAGAATTCTCTATGTTTCATCGAGGCTAATTTTTTCGCCACATTCAGGGCACATCGTTTCTATATGAGGGTAGTCGTCTTTGAGCCATTCACCTTTTTGATAGCTCATTAAGCCTGATTCGTAGTAGTGGACTGAATCTATTTCGGCTTTGCACTTTGGACACTTTGGCATTATGACCACTCCTGAGCTTTGCTTCTACGGTTGAGCGTGTTTGCCTTTTTGATAGAGCCCAAAAGTGTTTCCATCAGGGTCTGCAAAAAGCGCCATAAAGTTTTCTCCTTCCCTTGCTTTAGGCATCACTACTTTTCCACCTGCTTTCACAACCTTCTCTAAAGTCTTGTCGATGTCTTCTACAAGAATGTAAACTATAACACCTATAGGCTTCGTCTTCGGAAACCGCCACATCCCGCCCCCAGGCTTTTCACCAGTGTCAATAAGCCAGTAAGCAAAGTCCTTATTCTCTTCTCCACTAATTTTCCAGTCAAAAAGACTCCCATAAAACTTCTTAGACTTATCCAAGTCTCTGACACGGATTTCAACCCAATTAAAAACATTCTTCACCATGTAAACCCCTCCCATTTCAATAACACATACTGTTGACAGGCAATATCTGTCTTTCCAAAAAAATAGCTGCCTAAGCCAACCAAAATAAAGCCTATTATGAGACTATATATAAGGGGGGTAGGTCACCTTTTGCTAGACAGACACCACACTAAATAAAATGTAGGAGAAATCCTCAAACTTTATCTATTACCTTTTTATCCCTTCATGAAAGGGAAGCAGAAACAATGCTCACACAACTAGTAAACCAACTGACTGGCGGAGACAACATAATCGGATACATACTCCAAATAGCATGGATACTATTCTTCGTAGTATTCATGTTCTACGGTCAACGCATACAACTATACGTAATGCTAAGAGAAATAGAAGGATCCCTAAGCCGACTCAAACTATTACGCGACGAAGGAAGAAAAAACGCTATACAAACCATAAAGGAGTTAGGCAAATCAGAAGGCGATCCCACAGCAAGAGTAGACCAATTCCTCGAATATTTGACGTTGCAACCACAAAGCATGGACCCAGCAGGCATAGTATGGAAACTGGAACATCTACTAGATGTAAGAGACACAAGATTCGAAGATGAAGTAAAAATAATGGCACCAGCAGCAGACCTAACACAGACAAGAGACCTCGAAAACACTTTAGAAGCAGCTTTAGCTCTAAACTTCATCTTCAAAGTTATTAGACACTTCTATATACTCGGAAAAAAAACCCTAAGCCTATACATCATAATGCAACTTCAAATGGTCTTACCACTCATAATGCGAGAAGCAGAAGCATTCGCAAGCGCATTAAAAGCCTTCACTTTCGGTCAACCCATCGGCGACGGAGCAGGCGCACTAGTCGCAGCCAAACTAATGCAAGGACATGAAAAAAGAAAAATCCCAAAAGACTGTGTAGTAGCCACGATTCCGTTTGAAGGACGAACCGCACATATCATAAAAGCTGAAGGTCCAGGCGGAAACGTGGGCAAGCCTGGAGACGCAGTAAAACAGATAATAGAAGAGAATGAAGGAAAAATTGCCAACATCATTATGATAGATGCTGCACAAAAACTTGAAGGAGAAGAACCAGGCGAAGTTGCTGAAGGAGTAGGAGTGGCAATAGGCGGTCCAGGAGTCGACCAGTTCAAAGTAGAAGAAACAGTGTTGAAATATAAAATTCCAGTGAATGCGGTTGTAATAAAAGAAGATGTTGGAGACGCGGTTTCGCCAATGCGGAAAGAAATATTTGACGCCGTGAGCGTTGCAATTGATAGAATCAGGAGGGTAGTCCGCGAAAGATCAAAAGAAGGCGACGCAATCATAATTGCAGGAGTAGGTAATTCTATAGGAATCGGGCAATAGAAGGTGTTATAGAAATGTCAAATGAGGTTGAGACGCCAAGAAAAAGAATATCCTACTTGTTTCTCGCCATAATTCTCGTAACATTAGCTTTGTCTGCAGTTGCTCTTTACCAAGCCCTCATAGAATTTGACAATGCTCGGGATGGAACCTCACTTCTATTAATCGGTGGTTCAGGATTCGTTCTTTCCGCTTACATGCTACTCCAAACAAGAAGGAGGACGATGCGACTGGAAATTAAGGAGCAGCCGGTGATCACAACCATATTATGCCAAAAGTGTGGATTCAAAAATGTCCGCGACTTTCAACGTGGAGACTACATATTTAAACAGATAGATCCTTGCCCTAAATGCAACGAAAAAATGTCTGTTGCCTCAATCTATCGCGAAGTTGAACAGAAGCATTAGGTCAATACGCTGCAACCGTCTTTCTCAATCAAAACCGTATGCTCAGCTTGTGCTATTAGTTTTCTGCTTGCCTCGATGAAAACAGGATATGACATTAAACTTTTTGACGAAATAAGCTCTGAGAACGCCTCTCTAAAATGTTCGGAAGGCACAGCGCCATGAAGCCAACGCTCAGCAAAAGGAAGAGTGAAAAAATTTTCTTTGATAAAATCTAGAAGTTGCTTAGCATAAGGGTCCTTCAAGGTTTTCTGCTTCAAAAACCTGAAAATATATGCATCAGAGCCGCTTCCAACCCTGCCAGCTGCGTCCGCAACTGTTACGAACGGTTCTGCCGCATAGATTTCTCCCTCACTTATTCTAGATATAGAAAGGTGAGAAACGTTGGGCAGAGATTTTCCAGCGTGAATTAAATATCGCCCAACCTGATGCCCAGTAAGATTTGACACAGGTTTGAACCCGTTATCTCTAATTACTCTCTCAATTGTAGAGCCAAAACGTGAAAAAGATAATCCAGGACGAAGTATTTTAACTGCAGTTTCAAGAGCTTTTTCAGCTGTGTCCACAAGATTTTTTTGTTCTTGACTGAAGCAAAGGGTTACTGCCGTGTCCGCGATGTAGCCGTCTATATGAACGCCGATGTCTACCTTAACAATTGAATCACTTGGGACGACTTGTCTATCAAATGGAGGAGAAGTATAATGTGCAGCAATTTCGTTGACTGATACGTTACAAGGGAAAGCGGGTTTTCCTCCCTTCTTGCGAATAAGAGATTCCACTCTTTCGCATACATCTATCAATAGCATGTCTTCATGAACGAAATTTTTTGTTTCTTTTCTGACTTCACGAGCTATTTTTCCTGCTTTCTCGTACTTTTGCAAAACTTCACTGGGGATAGACATGTCTTTTGCACGTAGATTCTTTAAATGACTTGTAGTTAAAAAAAGTTTAGAAAGGAAGGATAAAGCGGTAATGGTTGTTGTGTGGTGTTGAAAACTGGCGAGTCATACAAGTTCTAGGCGTTGTGGGCGCCATAATTTAGGGGTTGTAACTTTCGGTGCAAGCGTTGCGAAGTCGTCTCCTCCCATATGGTAAATGGGCTTGACTTTTTTAAGATTGTATGTTCCATCGAAAACTCCTTCGTTAACGTACGCTGTAAGGATTTCACCGACAAATATAGTGTGGTCGCCAGTGGTTACTTGCTGACTCAATTTGCATTCTAAATGGGCTACGCATTCTTTTATGATAGGAGGCTTCACCATCTTAGCCCTTAATGGAGTTAAGCCAGTTTCCTTAAACTTATCTAACCGTCTCCCAGTCCTTCTGCCACAAAACAATGTCTCTTTAACAATATCCATCGTTGGAACATTGACCACAAACTCCTTGGTCTTCACAATCATTTCATGAGACAGTCTTTTTGGGGCAACACTTATTGCAAGCATGGGCGGGCGACGGGATGTGGGCATGCACCAAGCTAAGGTTATGATGTTTGTTTTGCCCTTTTTGCCCATGCAGCTTACTAGCACAACGTGTTCTGGGTGGATAAGCCTATAGGCTGATGATAAATCAACTTTAACCTTCTTGACTCTCATTTTTAGTCACCTTGAAATTTTAACATGATGAATTTCATCTTATTAATTTAAGCTCCAGAACCCTTAAGTATCCCACTTTAGCATTCTCTTTAACAAGGTGTCCCTATTGGACTGGCGTTAACTGCACGTAACCTATTCATTTTTGTTTTGTTAGTTAGCAAATTTTATCAAAGAAGAAACCCCAATTCTGTCAGATCAACTCTCACAATGAAGGAGGCTAAAACAATTGTCAACTGCTAATGACAAGAAAACGGTTCTTGACCCATTTGGAACAACAGTAATCGAAGACTATGATAAGTTGTATGCGGAGTTCGGAATTCAACCATTCAAACCTCTGCTAAATCAAGTGCCAAACCCAAGCATGTATATGAGGCGAAACGTAATTTTTGGGCACAGAGACTTTGAACCTGTCTTAAACGCTATGAAAAATCATGAAGAATTTGCTGTAATGAGCGGCATAAAACCCACTGGAGAATTTCACTTAGGAACCTTAATGACTGCTCGCGAAGTTATCTACTTTCAAAACCAAGGCGCCAAAGCCTTCTACTGCATTGCAGATGTGGAAGCCTATGAAGACAACAAGATTCCATTTGAGAAAAGCGAAAAATATGCTGCAGGCAATATTGCAGATTTGCTTGCGTTAGGTTTCAACCCAAAAGAAGGTTACATTTATCAACAGTCTAAAGAGCAGCGAGTCAAAGACTTGGCCATAATTTTTGGCAGAGCAGCAACATTGGCCACAATGAAAGCAATCTACGGCGAACGCCACATAGGACTTTATTTAGCCGCACTCATCCAAGCTGGGGACATCCTAATGCCTCAACTGAAAGATTTTGACGGACCAAAACCAACCGTAGTGCCAGTCGGTGTAGATCAAGACCCTCATTTGCGGTTCACAAGAGATTTGGCAGCTAGATTTCGTCGAAAATATAGTTTTGTGCTTCCATCTTCTACAGTGCACAAGATAATGAAAGGCTTGGACGGTTCACCAAAAATGAGTAAAAGAAATCAAATGAGCTACTTCACATTGCATGAAAAACCAGAAACAATAGCTAGAAAAATTTCAAACGCCTTCACTGGCGGAAAGCCTACTGTTAAAGAACAGCGAGAATCCGGTGGAATTCCAGAAATCTGCCCAGTATACGAGCTAGACATGTATCAATTTGAAGAAGACGACAAGGAAATTATTAATGTCTACGGCGACTGCAAAACTGGAAAACTTCTTTGCGGAGAGCATAAGCAAAGAGCCATTGAAAACGTCGTAAACTTTGTGAAAGAGCATCAGCAGAAACGGAAAAAATACGTTGATAAAGCTAAAGAACTATTGCAAGCGAATAGTTAACTATATATCAGACTTTATTGTATGGTGTGGCGGTGAAGGGATGTCCTACCAATTTCCCTAACTACGCATCTGATTCTCTTTTTGTTCAGCAAACGGCATAGTCAAGTCTTAAAATCTTTAAGGACTTCTTATCAAACTGCTAAAGCAAATCACAATGTTACTTGGTTCTAACTACAGAGGAAAAAATAATGACCGAACTAAGAGAAAATGAACAAAAAACTTTGCTAGCATTGCAGAAACTTGAAGGAAAAGGAAGCATAGAGAAAATAGTGGAGGCCAGCGGTTTAGCCCATGCAGCAGTCATGCGAGCAACCTTAACTCTTTCTACCAAGAAATTGATACAGGTTCATGAACAGATACAGACCATTATCGAATTGAATGAAGAAGGAAAATATCATGCCGAGAAGGGATTACCTGAACGCCGCTTAGTTAATGCCCTAATCATGCTAGGTTGTGAGGCTTCAGTCAAGGAAGTTTCTGAAAAATCAGGTTTGGAGAACAAGTTTTTAACAATAGCCTTAGGATGGCTACACCGGAAAGAGTGGGCATCAGTAAAAGGTAGTGTGCTTGTTCTAAATCCAAAATGGAAAGCAGATGTAACTAAGTGGAAGCAGAGACCTCCATTAGGAGCAAATGAAATATTGCTATCTCTTTTACTTCAGAAAGGACCTCGTGTTGTAGAAGACCTCGACAAAGAGCTGAAAGAAGTTGTTCCTGCTTTGAGCAGTAGAAATCTTGTGGAAATTGAGAAACAGACGCTTAGAGTATTAGAGCTAACTGAAACTGGGTGGCAACTAGTAAAGCGAGGCATCAAATTGGTTGAAGAAGTCAGCCAACTGTCTCCAGAACTTATCGTAAGCGGAAAATGGCGCGAGGTTAAACTACGGAAGTACAACATTGAAGCTCCAGTTGCCGAAGTGTGGTCTGGGAAAAAGCATCCATACTTGAAATTCTTGGATGAGTTAATATCAAAACTTGTCGCGTTAGGCTTTAAAGAAATGACTGGCCCAATTGTTGAATTAATGTTCTTCAACTTCGACAGCCTCTACACACCACAAGACCATCCAGCACGCGAAATACACGACGTTTATTTGATAAAATCGCCAAAATACGGTCAATTAAACGCTTACAAGTCTTCCCTTGAAAACGTGAAAGCAACTCATGAACATGGATGGAAAACAGGCTCCAAAGGTTGGGAATACAAGTTCTCTATAAAAGAGGCTAAACGCTTAATGTTGCGATCTCATGGAACAGCAGAAAGCGCCAGAACCTTGCTAAGTAAAGATTTGGAGATTCCGGGAAAATATTTCTCAATAGCCCGCTGTTATAGGCCAGATGTAGTTGATAAGATTCACTTGTCTGAGTTCAATCAGGTTGAGGGCATAGTAGTAGATGAAAGCCTGACTTTACGCGATTTGTTGGGGGTTTTGGAAAAATTTGCCATAGAGGTTGCTGGCGCAGACAAAGTCAAATTTAGACCAGACTATTTCCCTTTCACAGAGCCAAGCGTTGAGTTGGTCGCTTACAAAGAAGGTTATGGGTGGCTTGAGTTTGGTGGTTCAGGAATCTTTCGACCAGAAGTCACGTTGCCGTTGGGCATAAAGGTTCCAGTAATTGCTTGGGGACTCGGCGTGGATAGATTGTTTATGATGAAAGCCGATGTCGATGACATTCGCTACTTGTTTTCACAAGACTTGGACTGGATAAGGCACAAGGAGTTGATATGAAATGCCAACGATTCAAATTGATTTTGAAGATTTCCAGAAATTACTTGGAATCAAGTTGCCAAAAGAAGCTGATGAACTCAATGAAATACTTTCTTACGTGAAAGGAGCAACTACTTTATTTGATGGACAAGAAGTGCACATAGAAATCAAAGATAGCAATCGGCCAGATTTGTGGCATGTTGAAGGCTTAGCAAGAACGTTACGTGGATTTCTAGGCTTTGAAAAGGGACTGAAAGAATATTCAGTCACTGGCGATTCGGGTGCGAAAGTTAATGTTGATTCTAGATTGAAGAATATACGTCCATACATCGCATGTGCCGTAATCAAAAATGTCAAGCTAAACGACACGATTATTCGCCAAGCAATGCATCTGCAAGATAAACTTGACCAAACTTATGGAAGAAGAAGACAAAGAGCCTCAATAGGACTATACAATTTCAATCTAATCGCCCCTCCTCTGCATTACGGAGTTGCAAAACCAAATGAAGCAAGCTTTGCGCCTCTTGGCTTTGAAGAGAAGATGAGTTTAAAGGAAATTCTTGAAAAACACCCAAAAGGCATAGAATACGGCGACATCATTCGCAGACACGCAGTTTGGCCCATACTAGCGGATTCGGAAGGAAAAATCCTCTCGTTTCCGCCAGTCATAAACTCAAACAACTTGGGAAAAATAACCGAAAATGTTAGTGAAGTATTAATTGAAATTACTGGCACGGTTCCCGAAACTGTTCTAAACACCTTAACTGCAGTTGCGGTTTCTTTGGCTGACCGTGGAGGACAAATCTATTCGACAACTATTCAATATCCATATGCAGAACTGAAGAAAACTGTGACCCCTCAATTGAAAACACAAACTATGCAATTGGAATTCGAGTTTGTGAATAAGGCTCTAGGTTTTGACTTGAAGCCAAAAGAAATTGTAGATTTGCTACAAAAGGCGCGCTTTGGTATTGGCAAGGTTTTAGAAGACACAGTCACAGTGGAGATTTCATGTTACAGAATGGACATCATGCATCCTATAGACATAGTGGAAGACATTGCGATTGCGTATGGGTACAATAATATCAAGCCTCGATGGCCACAACTACCAACGATTGGGTCTGCATCTTCTCAAAAACATTTCAACGATTTAATTCGAGAAATTATGATAGGTCTTGGATTCCAGGAAATTTTGACGTTTTCAATGTCTAACCCAGAAACATTGTTTAATAAAATGAACTTGAAAGCAGAAAAGGTTGTGGAAATCTCTAATCCAAAGATGCTGACTTTCACCTGTCTACGAAACTGGCTTCTACCAAGCCTCATGGAGTTTCTAAGTCACAATACACATGTTGACTATCCTCAAAAAATATTCGAAACAGGCTATGCTACGATTTTTGATGAAAAGAAAGAAAATAGAACAAAAGATATTCAAAAACTCGCATGCGCCATTATACATGCGAACGCAAACTTTACAGAAGTCAAAGCAGTTTTAGATTCACTCGTCTTGAACTTGGGATTGAAATATAGTATAAGAGAAGGCAAGCATGAGAGTTTTATTGAGGGCAGAATCGGAAAAATTTTAGTTAAAAATAAGGAAGTTGGAGTCATGGGTGAAATTCATCCAAAAGTTCTGGAAGCGTGGAAACTAGAAAATCCAGTAAGCGTCTTCGAAATAGACCTTGATAAGGTCTAAATATCCTTGATATAAACCCAAATTTTGACTAAAGCCTTATCTTTATGCTCTCACGATTTTTATTCTAGCGATGACATGAGCAACAGAGAATCCCACCGGAAACCTCTTTACATGAGGACTCATGCAGACGGACTCAACAGAGGCCGGCGACAAGCCTTACACCAGTGATAGCGAGTTTACCCAGGCATGGGACAGGTGGGCGCGGGCGCCAATCCCAAACCCGCGTCAGAGAGAGCTTAACCAAGATGAGCGAAATGGCTCTGACAATGAAGTTAAGTGTTAGTTACGCGGGAAACAAGCGCCCGCGACATCCCATTTAATGATAACTTTTAAGTCATTGCTTCTCAAAGAAATGAGGAAAAGGAGTAGGCTGACTTGGACATAGAAACAAAGATTAACCTCACATCTCGATTGCCAACCGAAGAAGTACTCACTGTAAAGGATTTGAGGCATCTCTTAGAAAATGAGGAGCATCCGATTGCGTACAACGGTTGGGAACCTTCAGGACTCGTCCACTTAGGAACAGGTAACATCTGCGCTTACAAGATGAAGGACTTCATAGCTGCAGGAATAAAGTTCAAGGCTTACCTTTCAACTTGGCACGCATGGATAAATCGAAAACTCGGCGGCGACCTAGAACTCATAAAAAAATCCGCAGACCATTTTAAGCATTCTTGGATAGCATTAGGCGTCCCAGAAGACAAAGTCGACTTCATTTACTCAGACGAGCTCTATCAAGACATCGACTATTGGGCAAAAACAATCGCAGTTGCAAAAAACTTGACGGTAGCTAGAGCAAGAAGAACCCTAGAGATCGCTGGCAGAACAGGAACAGAGGCAAAACTTGTTTCAGACTTTATGTACACTCCAATGCAGGTTGCCGACATATTTCATCTTGAAGTTAAAATTTGCCAATTAGGGTTAGATCAAAGAAAAGCAAACGTCGTGGCAAGGGAGATAGGAGAAAAATTAGGCTTTTGGAAGCCAGTATGCGTGCATCATCATATGCTTCAAGGCTTACAGAAGCCAGCCATTTGGCCAGTCGCAAAAGGCAAAGAAAAAGAGGCCAGAATGTCAGCGAAAATGTCAAAGAGCAAACCAGAAACATGCATATTCATCTATGACTCTCCAGGAGACATAAAACGGAAAGTATCAAACGCCTTCTGCCCAGAAAAAACCATAGAACTTAATCCAATACTTGAATACTGCAAATACATCATATTCAGAGAAGTAAAAACATTCGAAATCGAAAGACCAGCGAAATTCGGTGGAAACATCGAATTCACCAGTTATGAAAAATTAGAGAAGGTTTACCGAGAAGGCAAGTTACATCCAATGGACTTAAAAAATGCGCTTACAAGAGAATTAATTAGAATTTTGGAGCCTGTCAGACGCTATTTCGAAAGAAACAAAGAGGCGAAAGAATGTCTAGAAACAATAAAGAAAACTGAGATTACAAGGTAAGACTTTGTCAACAAACATCAAGGAAAAACTGGAAAAGATTCAAAAACTTCTTGAAAGATTGGCAACAGAATCAGAAAAAGGCATATCCATCATTGTAGAAGGCCCAAACGATGAGAAAGCCTTACGCGAACTATCCATAAACGGCGAAATCATTTCAGCTAAGACTTTCAAATCCTTTATTGATATGATAAGCGCATTAGAAGAGCGTGGACAAAAAGAAGTTATTCTTCTTATGGATTTTGACAGACGCGGCAAAGAATGGACAAAACGCCTAATGCACAATCTGGAGAGTATGAGAATGAGAGCAAATGTGATTTTTTGGAATGGTCTTCTAAACCTTGCTGGAAGAGAAATTAAAGACATCGAAGGCTTAGCCAGTTACATGAAAACATTAGAGAAAAAGAGTGGATTAGGAGATAGTAAAGTATAATAGATACAAGTTGATTAAAGCGTAAAAGCCTCTATTTTAGACGTGTATGAGGTTGAAAATCATTGATTGAGGTGAAATTTAATGGGTTCATCACAAGCACTTACTGCAAAGTATGTAGTAAAAGCTTCCTTCGAAGTGGAGGGAGTGGTTGAAAAACCAGACGTGATTGGAGCAGTTTTTGGACAAACAGAAGGATTGTTCGGACCAGAACTCGATTTACGTGAACTCCAAAAGTCTGGAAGAATTGGAAGAATAGAAATCGACCTAAAATCCGAAAGAGACAAAACTATAGGCTCAATAACTATTCCATCAAGCCTTGACCGAGTTTCAACAGCGATTCTAGCCGCTAGTATTGAAAGCATAAACCGCGTAGGACCTTGCGCAGCGAAACTCATTTTGGAAAAGGTAGAAGACATAAGAGATGCAAGAAGAAGAGCAATTATAGAAAGAGCAAAGACCATATTGAAAGAATGGACCATAGAAGCCGCTCCAGGCACTGAAGAAGTTTTCAAAGAAGTCTCACAAACATTAAGGCTCGCAAGAGTTGAAACTTATGGACCAGACCAGCTAACAGCAGGACCAGAAATCGACAGCGCGAAAGAAATCATAATAGCAGAAGGCAGAGCAGACGTGATCCACTTAATGAAATATGGAATACAAAACACAATAGCCCTTGAAGGTGCCAAAGTCCCAGACACAATCATTAAGCTAAGTCGAGAAAAGGAATGCACGGCCTTTCTTGACGGAGACAGAGGCGGAGACCTGATACTGAAAGAACTAATGCAAGTGACTGATGTCAAATACGTTGCGAGAGCGCCGCCAGGAAAGGAAGTGGAAGAGTTAAGTTCAAAGGAAATTGATGAAGCACTGAAAAACAAAGTTCCTATGAGAGAAGTCAAAGGAGCAAAAAAAGAACGCAGAAAAATACTTGTTCCAAAACAAATTGTTAAGGCGTCAAAAGAATTAGAAGGAACTTTAGAAGCGATTTTACTTAATGAAAAGATGAAGCAAATAGAGCGCATACCAGTCAGCGAACTTGCGGAGAAACTTCAGCAAGCCAAGGCTGTGGATACCGTCGTCTTCGACGGCGTAATAACACAAAGACTCATAGACATCGCATCTGAAAGAAACATAAAATACCTTGTCGCAGCTCGCGTTTCGGATGTAGTGAAACAACCGCTAAATGTACACTTGATGACATTTACGGATATTCAAAGTTAGTTTTCTGTAAATTCTAAGAGACTTTTCGCTCCTTTCGAAGGCACAAGTGCATCTTCGCCGATGCCAAAAAGAGTTAATATTCTGGATGCCGCTGGCATTATTTGATTTGTAACATAGTATTCCGTATCAATTTCCTCATAAGATGACAGAACATAGGGCTTTGCTTTCTCGTATAGGCGACCAACACCAGTAGCGATGACATAGCCGATTTTGTCTCCCAACGCCAAATCCCAGCCCTCTTTCATAAGTTTCTTCGCAGCTTCCACATGAGGGGCTTTAACTTCATATTCCTCAACAGGCTTAGTTAACGTCTTCCATATAACAAGGTCTTTGTAGGACACTTTTTTCTCTCTCAAATCAGAAATATATTGGCGCACAAATTTCGTAGCCTTTTCAGGCGACTTCTCTTTCAAGACGATTTCTAAGACTTTTTCTTGCACATTCTTTGCCACAGCTGCCCAGTCGCCTCGCACAACTTCTAAACCCGCTATGTCTAATCTTCCGTCTGAGAGTAGCCCACAATATCGTTTTTTAGCCTCTGTGAATAATATACGGACATATATTTTGTCAGGCTTTATCTCCAATCTAAGTTTCTGGTAGATTTCTTGGCATAGTTTTTCGACTTTTTGTGGGTCATATTTTATGAAGATGCTGTCAGTGTCGCCATAAATCACTTCTAACCCATTTTTCTTTGCTAGATCAATAGAGTTGAGAATTATGTGTCTGCCCCAAGCTGTAGACGCTTCAGCAACTGGCTTGATATACCAGCGTGCGCCTATCCAACCTGTATAGCCATAAGAAGCATTGGCGATTACTTTTACTGCTTTTTGGCGAGCATCCAAGACTCGGTATTCAGCACTTTTGGAGTCGAGTTTCTTAAGTTTCGGTTTTATTTCATCTCGAACAGCAACAAGACTTGACAAGACTTCTTTATAGAAACCATCAGGTTCTTTACGAAATCTATGTTTCACTTCTGGAGCCACATTCACTCCACCTAAAGGCTCAGGATCAGATGGTGGAACGAAAGTGTCGGGGGAGAGATTTTCTGTAATCATTATGTTTGGATACATTGCCTTAAAATCGAGAACAGCAACGTTTTCGTGAAGTCCTGGTTTTGGCTCAAGAACTATAGAACCAACATAGGGAATGTAGGGGCGCTCAATCCTTTTCGGGACAAGTTCTCCGATTTTGTACGCCTCTTTAATTAGGTGCCATTCAACTCGAAAGCCGACAGATGCTGTTCCAACATGGTCGAGAGGCAAGCCGACGAGGCTTGATAATTGTATGGCAAAGTCTAACATAGCTTCAGTAACGCCTATAACGCTTTGTGCATTTTCTCTGGAAAACTTGAGCAATGTAGAACGCTTTTTTGGGTCGTCCCAATAAGTGGCAAAGTCAACATCTTCGATTAATGTGCGTTTCTCAATTTCCATAACTTCAAGGAAGTCAGCCACATTCTCCAATGTCTTCACTTTGACTTCAGGCAACTCATCTGCAAAATCGAAAAAGTCTATGTTTGCTCTTCCAGTAAGCGACACATGTCCATATACGCTTGTGTGGGGCTCAGTATTCGCTCTATCTACAGATAATTTTATGCCTAATTTCTTGCAACGTGCCAAAAGGTATGGCCAATCTTGCCGATTAGTGCCATAACCTGCAATTATATCTGGGTCAAAATCTCGAACGTATTTTACAAACGAATCTAAGACAGCCTTGTCATCAAAATCTTTTGTCACAAACTGTTTCTCTTCACCAGTGTTTGTAATCGTGGATATGACAACGACTGGGTTTTTCTCTGGTCTTGGTGAACCTTGAGGACTATAAAAAATGGTTGAGACAGCTAAAATCCTTAGTTGCGGCAGCTCAGTTTTTTCAATGGTGTTTGGAAACGATTTTGCCAAATATACTCTATCAGATCTTAATCCAAACTTGTTTTCTGTTTCAGTTACTTCTATTTCATGCCAACCGCCTGGAACAACATTGTTATCGATGATATAACGCATGGAATAGCGAATGTCATCTTCGAGGCAGTCTTTGACGACTTCAAGTTTTTTGAAATCCTTAGAATATTTTGATATCACGTCGGGGTTTTGGACGACAAGTTTTATGGCTTTCACGGGTTTTCCAAAAAATCGCTTGTCTACTATTTCAAATTTGACGAGAAATGGATAATTTGCCTTTTGTGACTGAATCGCTTCTATAACAGTTTTGGGATTTCCTTTTTCTTCCAATACTAAGTAGAAATATGACATGAAGTTGCGGTCGATGATTAGAATGCGTTTTCCTTCGTTGTCTATGCCCCAAATCCACAGTTCTGGCCTATTTTCCTTCACCTCATAGTTGACATCTAGAAGCCAAAAGATTTTTTTCATGTACTGACCCCTCTATAGCCTCTTTAAAGTGACAACTTAGATAGATTTAATCTCTTTCCATTTCCACGCTGATTTCTCGGTTAGCCATTAGTCTTCCTATGGCTTTCGCCTTTTGAACGACCTCTTTCTCCACATATTTTTCGGGTTGCCGGAAGAAGTGTAGCTTTATTGGTCCTTTACCTTCTTCGATATTTCGGTTCCACATTCCCACAATTTTACCATTTAGAAGTATGGTTGGTTGCACGCCTCCTCCCACGTATACTGCTTCCTCGAGTTTTTTGTCAATGAGCCTATCTCTCATTTTGTAGCCTTTAGTGTAGGGATCTTCATATGGAAGTAAAGATATGGAGTGCGTTTCCAAAGGCTTGAAATTGACGAGCCGCTTGTAATCCGTTTCTAGCATCAAATAATCTCCTCGAAAATCATTCAGCTTGACCCACAGCAGTTCCTTCTCTATCGCCTTAAAAGCCTCTTTCATTTCAGTTTTGCCGAAACCAGTCCACCATGTAATGTCTTCTTCTGTGACTGGACCAAAAGCTTTGGCATACCGTTTAATCAACGTTGCCTTGGCTTCTTCACTTCTAATCGATTCAAGATTTATTTTGGGATAGATTTCTTGAAAGAGTACATACCTGTTGGCTTTGGTGAGGCGAAGAGTCCCTGCGTCTTTCTCGCTTATGACCGTTCCTTGTCGCATTATTATTGTTAAGGCTACTTTCACATTGGTCCATTTGTAAATGGTCTTGCCATCTTTAAACTCAACTGTTCTAACTAACTCTTTTGGTAGAGCTTTCCTAATTTCAGAGAGGGTTTTTCCATCCCCTTTTAGAAAGTTGTGTAGTTTTTCAGAGAGTTCGTGATATTCAGATGGTGATATCCCCCATTTGTGGATTATGTTTAAGAGTTGGGATTCAGGCAGTTTTGTCGCTTGATAGAGCATGGGCACAGACTCTATGGAAGTTATAAAGAGAGTGCCTCTCATAGCTCTTAGGCGCATCAATTTTCTTTTCGCATAGAATTCTTCGTCTAAGTTTTTTCTCTGGAAATTTCTCATTCTTGCAAACAATGAAAGGTAAGGGGTTCCTGTGCTGGTAGCATGCAAAGCAATAATGTCGTTAACAACTTGCAAAGCATCTTTTGCCTCAGAACCTTCTAAGAGATGATGCTTACGAAGAACATACTGATTGACAACGTGTTCATCAAAAGTTTCCATAATCGTTAATGAACACGCCAGCGATTTATTACTTTTCTCGATTATCTTAGAACTTTAAAAACAAGAGTGTGCGAGTATATAATCTGACCATGAGGGAAACAGTCTTTGAAGATTATTGAAATGCGACTTAAGAAAGGCATTGTAAAGGTTGTGCCCGAAAACTTGGACGACTTGTGGCATCTTTACAATATTATCTATAAAAATGATGATGTGTACGCTCAGACTACTCGTGAAGTGAAAGTTGAAGAGGAGTATGCTCGCCCGAAGAAGGGGAAGAGAGTCTCAGTTTTTATGGGCATAAGAGTAGAAAACGTGACTTGGGACAAGAGTCTAAATAGACTGCGAGTGCATGGAGTCGTTTTTGATGTGCCTGAAGATGTAAGTAGCAGAGGCTCATACCACACAATAAATGTAATGGTGAACAAGCCATTAACGATAGTGAAGTCAAAGTGGCAGAAACACCAGATAGACCGATTGGAGAGAGCAAAAAAAGTTGAAACAACACCATTAATCATACTATCCATAGACGACGAAGGCTACTGCATAGGAATGTTTAGGCAGTATGGCATTGACGTAAAAGTTGAAGAAAAAGTCAGTTTGCCAGGAAAGTTAGAAGCAGAGAAAAGAGAACAGGCAAAACATGAGTTTTTCAAAAATGCATCGAATACCCTAAGAAACATTTGGACAACAACTCATAATCCAATAGTAATTGTTGGAGTTGGCTTTGTCAAAAACGATTTTGTTAAATATCTGCAAAGAAACGCTGAAGCAATCGCGCAAGCAGTCATCGATGTGAAAAGCGTAAATAATACAGGTATGGCTGGCATCACAGAAGTTTTACGTTCAGGCGTCTTGGCAAAAGCATTGCAGCATGTTCGAATTGTTGAAGAAACTCGAGTAGTTGAGGAAGTGCTTGAACGGCTTGGCAAAAGTCGCAGAGATGTCACTTACGGATTTGATGAAGTGCAGAAGGCAAGTAGTTTTGGAGCTGTTGAAACTCTCGCTTTGGCAGATACAACTCTTCGTGAAGCATCGGATGAAAACAGAATAACACTGGAAAAGTTAATGACGGAAGTTGAAACGAAAGATGGAAAAATAATTGTCATCAGTACAGAACATGAGGCAGGAGCAAAACTGCTCTCATTAGGCGGAATAGCTGCACTTCTGCGTTTCCCGATAGACTAACAAGAATACAACTATTTTCCATAAAGCCTAAGGCGTCTGCGCACTGCAGGATTCTTCTCTGCAAGTTTCTTCAAAGCCATTTCAAAAGTTTCATCAGTTGACATCTCTTTTTCTATGAAGACCCCTGTTCTGCCAATCTTGTCACGACGCAAAAGAGTATGAACACGTTCCCGCACAGTGTCCACTGAAATGCCCAAAAGTCTAGCAACCTTTTCTTCTCGCCCTACTACGGTGCTTTCAACGTGACCTTCTTGTGTTGGCTCTATCAGCATTAGGCGTTTGTCAACACCAGGAACACGAACATTGTCTCTAAGCATCTCAAGTGTCGCTTCGCCGCCAAATTTGTAGAAGAATCTTTCTGAAGGTCGAAGTTTCAATAGTGAAAACGAGACATACTGCTGCTCATCTATTTCAATATATCCTTTTACAGCGTAAAGTGGAGTAGCTTGCACAATGACTCGTCGACTGACTGAGATGCCAGCTTTTTCTAGAGCAGATTCTATCATAAAGGATGAAGATGCGTCTGGAAGAAAAACATCTATATCACTTTTTTCCGAAACGTCGCCTCTGGCAATGCTTCCATGAACAATAGAGCACAAGTGAAAATTGCTTAAAGCCTCCATTATTTGAGTTGCCTTTAACCTCAACTCCTTCAGTAAATCCCAACGCTTCCTGTCATAGGCAATTTCTATGCGTTCGGCACGGGTTACGGGTTTTTTAGCCATTGTCATTCACCAGTTTGAAGAATGGTGTCAATCCAACTTAGGTAAGTAGGCAAGTCTTTCTCTATGCTTAAGGTGATTAATTCTGGCACCTCATAGCTGTGCATCTCTCTTACTCTTTTTGAGATCTTGCTGAAGAGTTTGTTATGAGAATTCATAAGGACTAGGAATTCACTAGCCTCATCGACTTTTCCTTTCCACCAAAAAAGAGAATTGATTGGGCCGACAATGTTTGCACATGCGATTAATTTTTCTTCTAACATAAAACGCACAATTTTCATTGCTTCTTCTTTCATTGAGGCAGTCATAAAGATTAGAATATGCGTTAACATGTATTCTCCCATAAAGACTATAACGAAGCATTATTTAGTTAGCTTTTCCTAATCAACCGGAAGGAAATAGACATAATGACTCCTGAACTATGGTTTCTACTAGGAATAACCGTTTTCTGGACTCTACTCTATGCTATTAGCCGTATTTTTCATCTAGAAAAATATGGATTAGAGGTGCGTCCAGCATATTTTATGTACAAGTCCAGATGGATGAAGAATGTTCTGGACAGAATTTCGAAAAGTAGGCAAGTTTTCTGGAAGACATTAGCCAGTATAGGCATAGTGTTAGCCTTCGGAATGATGATTTTCAGCATTTACCTTCTCGCAAACAATCTTGTAAGATTCTTTATTCCAGCTGGGGAAGCCGCCCCAGTGGTTCCAATTCTTCCAGGAATCACATTGCCATTGTATTGGTTGCCATACTTTTTTGCAGCAGCAACAATAATTATTTTAACCCACGAATTTGCGCACGGAATCGCAGCAGGAATCGAAAAAGTTCCTATAAAATCTGCTGGAATAATGGGGGCGCTAGTGTTTTTTGGAGGATTTGTTGAGCCAGATGAAAAGAAATTGGAGAAAGCGTCTAAATCTTCGAAACTTAGAATAATTGCTGCAGGGTCTTCAACAAACTTGGTTGCATATCTTCTAGTCATACTTTTACTAGTCGGACTTTTTGCTCCCTTATCTTCTGGAATCTTAATCCAAGGAATTAAAGAAAACGGTTCTGCCGCAACCGCGGGGCTTCAACAGTGGGACGTCGTCTATGCGATTAATGGAACCAGAATACAAACAACGGATGATTTTCGGCAGTATATCACGGAACACGGCATAACGTCTGGACAAACTCTAGTCTTCTCAACTTATAGAGACAACATAACTATAACAGCTGAAACTAACCCAACATCTGGAAACGTGAGTTTTGGCATTCTCTACTCAAATTATTATCCGTTAAGACTAATGGAGATTTCTCCTGTAGTCACTGTTAATCTTTACATGTTTTTGAATTGGCTTTCCCTAATATCTGGAAATGTGGCAATTCTCAACATGCTTCCACTTTACCCATTCGACGGAGAAAAATTCGTTTACTACTCACTAAAAAACATAGTGAAAAAGAGATTACGTGAAGTCCGCATATTCTATAACATTGTTTGCTTTGGCTTGATCGCGTTAAATATTGCATTAACTTTCATCAATTATGGGTTAATCCCGATCTAGGACAGGTTAAAGCATGCCCACTTGCACCTTATGCCACAAAAATGATGCCATTTACATGCGCCTTTATTCAGGAGAAAGACTCTGCAAAAAATGCTTCAAAGACTCGATAGAAGATAAGGTGTGCACAACCATTTCAAAATACAAGATGCTTGAACCAGATGATAGAATTGCAGTTGCGGTTTCAGGTGGAAAAGATAGCCTATCACTTCTCCACATACTAGCAGATATTGAAAAAGACTTTCCACAAACGTCAATTTGCGCTATCACGGTAGATGAAGGAATAAAGGGGTATAGAGACGAAGCACTAAAGTTTGCTGCAAAAAACTGTCAAGAATTGGGCATAAAGCATAAGATTGTCTCCTTTAAGGAAATGTACAAAATCACATTAGATGAACTAGCAGACATTATCAGAGATAAAGAAAAAGAGTTGTCGCCATGCTCTTACTGCGGAGTTCTAAGAAGACGTGTGCTAAATACAGCTGCAAGACAAACCAAGGCAAACAAACTCGCCACGGCACACAATTTAGACGACGAAAATCAAACAATCCTGCTAAACATAATTCACGGCAACGCCATACGAATAGCCCGTGTCAAACCAGTCTTAGACAAAGGGCATCCGAAACTTATACAGCGTGTCAAACCTTTCTGCGAAGTGCCAGAAAAAGAAATTGCACTTTATGCCTATTTGAAGAAAATTAAGTTTCAGAGCATCCCTTGCCCATACGCTCAAACAGCATTGAGAAACGACATAAGAAAAATGCTTAACACACTGGAAGAGAAGCATGTGGGAACAAAATTCGCGATTTTTAGATCTATAGAAAGGATTAGACCAGCACTGGAGACAGCAGCTAAAAAAGAAGAACTACAAGACTGCAAACTATGTGGCGAACCAACTGTTGGCGAAGTTTGTCAGCCATGTCAGATGCTTCAGAAACTGCACATAACATGAAAGGCTGAGATCTCTCTAGTCTTATGAAAACTGGTGGAATTCTTTTGTTTTTTCATCAAGTGTGGAGGGAATCCTTTGTTTTGGCTGTCTGATCCGGAAATGGACGTTGTTTTAGGTTCTGTTGGGTTTCATCGCTATGATAGAGTTTGATAGGCGTCTTTCAAGAGGCGGTGGGTCACCAAAGTTCGACGCCTAGTTTTCGCCAAATCTCGGCAACCTCTTTACTCATACCCGCACTCCCTTAAGCGCTGAACGCCCAAGTTTAGGTTGCTCCCTCCCGGGCCTGGCCAGGTTCGCCTGGTAAACATAGTTGACAGCCTTCCTACGAAGGTTGCCATATGACCGCCAGCCCTAAAGGACGGGTACTCATGGTCAGAAGGCTGGGAGACTCGACGCTCTTTGACGCCTTGCTTTGGATGTTAGCCCATCCTATAGAGGGTTTATGGTCGGGCTTGCGCCGTCGAGGGACCCCTAGCCCCCCGCCTAAGACCCACCGCCAAAAAAGATTTGATGCTTTTCAAAGGTATAAAAGTTGCCCGTAGTGTTTATCTGTGAAAAACTATTCAAACCAAACTGTAATATCCTAGTGCAAAGGTTGACTTTGATTTGGATGCTTTAAAATCTGCAATCGTTAAGCGTAACGATCTTGTCGTTTTTGATGTTGAGGGAGTCCTACTACCTAAGAGACGTTACCTTCTTTTTGAAGTGGCAAGAAGGTTGAATTCTAGGAAGTTTTTGAAAATCGTTTTCCTAGGTATTCTCTATGAAATTGGGCTAATATCTCTTCAATCTTCTCTTAGACGAATTTTCAAAGTCTTAAAGGGGCTTTCATTTAAAGGACTCTTTCAGCAGTTTAGAAAGATGCCTCTAATGCCTGGAGTAAAAGAGGTTTTTGAAACGCTGAAAAAGATGGGCTACAAGACAGCTTTGATAAGTTCAGGGCTTCCAGCAGTTTTTGTCAAAGATCTGGCAAAAAGATTAGGCGCAGATTATGCTTTCGGTTTGGAAACGCAAGTGACCGACGACCATTTAACAGGGGAGATAAAGGGCGATGTCATTGAGGCAAATGGCAAAGCATTAGCCCTGAAGAAATTGTTAGAAGAAAAGGATTTGGGTGCGCATAAGTGTATAATTGTTGCAGATGACAGAAACAATTTGCCAATGTTTCCCTTCTCCACTTTAAAAATTGGCTATAATCCAGACTTCCTCTTAAGCATCAAGTCAGACTATGTTGTTAAAGGGGATTTGACAGAAATCTTACCAATAATTGAAGATGCAAAGCACCGTCTTCAACCAGTCTTTTCAAAAGGAGAGTCACTTCGCCAAATAATCCACATTGCCAGTTTTCTTGTAGCTTTAGTCTCAAAATACCTTTTAGGCATTCATATTGTTGTTTCATTAATATTTGCTGTAACCATGCTCTACATAGCGTCAGAATTTGCCAGAATACAAGGTGCAAAGTTTCCGATAGTGTCGGCGATAACTTGGAAAGCGGCACGTAAACCAGAATTATATGAGTTTGCAACCGCGCCAATATTCTTTGCATTAGGCATCATGCTCTCGCTCGTGCTATTTCAAGACCCAACTAACTATACTGCGGTTGTCATACTAACATTTGGAGATGGATTTGCCACAATCTTTGGTAAGAAATTTGGGAGGACAGTAGTTCCTTTCAATAAGGGCAAGCGTCTAGAAGGCTCAGTTTTTGGCTTCTTATTTGCCTCGTTAGGCGCACTTGTCTTTGTGAACCCTGCGAAAGCATTGATAGGAGCCACTATAGGCATGCTTATTGAAGTTCTTCCTTTGCCAATCAGCGACAATCTAACCATACCATTAGCCACGGGATTGGCTTTGACATTAATTCCGTTATAAATAGAGGGGCACATCACGGTTTGCTTGAGTAATATGGCACTTCTTCTTCAACCTTAACAGTGAAATTATTGCTTTCAAGATACTTCTTAACATCGGAGACATAGGCTTTATGGGCAGCATAGGAAACTTCTAGCATTCCTGTTCCGCCAGCATAAGAAATTATCTCTAAAACAGTAGTGCCATTATCTGCAGTTTGCAATATTACTGCTACCGCTACGTCGCTATTCACCCTAAAGAAATATTGCTCTCCGAGAATGGCTCCGCTGTGACCATCGCTGAAGGTAAACTGCCTTGCATAGACGTTTCCAAATCCTTGCCTTAAAGACTCAAAAACCGAGTCAAAAGGTGCTTCAACGATGCATCTTGC